>ENA-OPEE01002751-OPEE01002751.1-human-gut-metagenome-genome-assembly--contig:-NODE-2751-length-10677-cov-2.795519_pt1 | contig 10677 bp, 10 predicted proteins | sample MGYA00241263_ERZ501506 | MGnify/ENA primary metagenome ERZ501506 (study PRJEB25962, sample SAMEA2042626) | human gut metagenome | biome: human gut; feature: human-associated habitat; material: faeces...
AAAAGCAGATGGCTGAACGTTAACGCATCTTTTTCATTGCCCGCTTAGATGTCAAAAGAGGCTGTCCACCGGAATCGGTGAACAGCCCCTTTCTCAGGTTCTCCCTTTTCTTTCTATATCATTTTTCTATCATGGCACATGCAGTAACACTTATTACAATACGAATTTTCCGACAACCTCTTTTAATTCTCCGGCAATCTTTTCCTGCTGGGAAGACATTTCAGACACTTCTCCAACAACTGCAAATCCCTTTCCCTGTTCTCCTGCCCGGGCGGCCTCAATGGAAGCATTTCACTTAACATTTTCGTGAACTTTTCACAAATCATTCCTTAATTTTTCGAAACTTTCTAAATATTTATGTTGTATTCTGTCATTTTGTACGCATTTTTCAGTGTTTTTTCGAGTCTCATGTCTTTTTCGCTATCGTTCAAGTTACACTTTTCGACATATTCTTTTGCTTCTTCGGATGCAATAGAAAGCATATCGGCATCCGAAAAGACATCTGCAATTTTAAATTCCATCAAACCACTCTGACGTACCCCGAAGAAATCTCCTGGTCCACGCATTTTCAAATCTTCACTGGCAATATAGAATCCATCATTAGAGCCCGCCAGAATATTCAATCTCTCTTTGGCATTCTTTCCATTGGAAGAATTCATAAGAATACAATAGGATTGTGCATTTCCTCTTCCAACACGTCCCCGCAGCTGATGGAGCTGTGCCAGCCCGAAACGCTGTGCATCCTCAATCATCATAACAGTGGCATTCGGCACATTCACACCTACTTCCACTACCGTTGTAGAAACCAGAACCTGGATTTCACCAGTGACAAAGGCTTCCATTACTTTATTCTTCTCTGCCGGGCGCATTTTTCCATGAAGTAATCCTACGCTGATTCTGTCTCCATAATATTGTTCTAATTTCTTTACATATGAAGTAACATCCTGCAATTCCAATTCCTCATTGGCTTCTACCAGAGGACAGATGATATATGCCTGATGTCCTTTTTGAACTTCACCTAAAATAAAATTCCAGGATTTCTCCCGCATTTTTGGTCCAACGACACAATTTTTGACCGGAAGACGTTCTGCCGGAAGCTCATCTACTACCGAGATGTCCAGATCTCCGTAAAGAATTATTGCAAGGGTTCGCGGAATCGGAGTCGCACTCATAACCAGTACATGTGGCAACCGACTGCTCTTATCTGCCAGTGTCTCCCTCTGTCTTACCCCGAAACGATGCTGTTCATCCGTTACTACCAGCGCCAGCTTCTGATAAAGTGCCTTTTCCTGTATCAATGCATGGGTTCCAATTATCATGGCATTCTGTTCTGTTTCCATTCTCGCATATGCTTCACGTTTTTCCTTTGTGGTCAACGAACCGGTAAGAAGAATAACAGGAAAGTCCAGTTCAAACATGGCAATCCATTTCTGAAAAGTGTCATAATGTTGTCTTGCCAGAACCTCAGTTGGTGCCATAATAGCAGTCTGATAACCTTCATGAGCAAATTTTGCCATAATAAGGAATGCAAGAATAGTCTTACCGGAGCCTACATCCCCCTGTATCAACCGCTGCATGGCATAAGGACTGTATATATCTTTTTCCAGATCTTCCAGTGTTTTCTTCTGGGCATTTGTCAGTGGAAACGGAAGCTGTTCTGCCACCACTTCAATAAATTCATCCCTTACTACCGGAAATCCATTTGGCGTCTGCTCATGATGTTCCTTAAACCGCTGTATCTGTAGCAGAAATAAGAAAAATTCGTCAAAAGCAAGACGTTTTCTTGCTCCGGTCAGTTCTTCTAAATCTGTTGGAAAATGCACTTTTTCCAATGCCTCTCTCAATCCCATAAACTGATGGCGGGCTAAGATTTCTTCCGGAATATATTCACCATCTTCTTTTACACTGTCAAGGGCTGTACGTACAAGTTTACCAAACTGCTTGCTGGATATTCCCTTAGTCAGAGGATATACCGGTTGCAGGGATATCTGCATTTTCCTGTATTCATCCGGCTTCCACACTGCCGGCTGTTCCATGACATATTTCTTATTTTTTAAGGTCAGCTTTCCATATAATATTACTTCCGGTTCCCGGTTCAGCTGATTACAGATATAGGGCATCCGAAACCAGACCGCCTCTACTTTTCCTGTTCCATCGCTAAACTGTGCAGTAGATATCTGCATGGCTCTGGTATTTCTCGTTACCGGCGAAGAACAAAGCCGTACATGAAAAGCATAGACTTTCTCCGGCTCGGTCACACTGATATGCTCTGGCTCCGGCATCCGCTTATAATCCCTTGGAAAAGCAAGGAGTATATCCCCAACGGTATATACTCCAAGTTTTTGCAATATTTTTTCAGTTTTTGGTCCAACTCCATTCAATTCCTGAATGGGTGCATTTCTGTCCATAAACACTCCTGTTACTCTACTGATATTACATAATAGTAAATTGGCTGTCCGCCAAAGTGAATCTCCACTTCTACCTCCGGATACTTCTCTTCTAAAGCAGCACCTAATGCATTGGCATCTTCTTCTGTTACTTCTTCACCATAATAGATACAGATAATCGCAGATTCTTCATCTACCATCTCAGCAACCATATCTTCTGTAGTGCTCTTGATATCCTTACCAACAGCAAGGATGCTCTTGTCTCCAATTCCCATATAATCGCCCTGTTTAATCTCTTTGTCATCAATTACGGTATCACGGACTGCATAAGTTACCTGACCGGTCTTTACATTTTCTAATTCCTCGGTCATACGTTCTGCATTTTCCTCTGCCGACTGATCCGGAATAAAGTTAATCAGTGCTGTAATTCCCTGTGGAATTGTCTTGGTTGGAATAACAATAATCTTCTTATCTTCTACTAAAGATGCTGCCTGATTTGCAGCCAGTACAATATTCTTATTATTTGGAAGAATAAAGATGTTATCTGCATTCACATGGTCGATGGCATTTAACATATCCTCGGTACTTGGGTTCATGGTCTGACCACCTTCGATGATATAATCCACGCCAAGTCCGTTGAAGATTTCATTGACACCTGCACCAATGGATACGGAAATGAAGCCCATTTCTTTTCTTGGTTCCTCTGTCTTTTCTTCTTTGGTTTCTTCCTCTTTCTGCTCTTTTGCGAGTTTCTCAGCATCCTTGATTAGTTTTTCCTGATGCTCTTCACGCATATTATCAATCTTGATTTTGCTTAATGAACCATGTTTCAATGCTTCCTGGATGGCAAGACCAGGGTCATTGTTATGTACATGGGTTTTCACAATCTCATCATCTGCCACAACAACGATAGAATCACCAATGGACTCTAAGAAGTTTTTATATTCATGCTCCTGCTTCTCTGTTAATGGCTGATTTAATACAATGATAAATTCGGTACAATAACCAAACTTAATATCAGCTTCTGTCTCAGCAGTAATCTTCATAACACCTGCAGATGCTGCAGAACCTTCAATGCTGTAATCAATTTCTTTGCCAATCAGGGAATCATAACCGCCCTTTAATACCTGAACCAGTCCCTGTCCGCCGGAATCTACTACGCCAGCCTGTTTTAATACAGGAAGCATATCCGGTGTCTTGCTTAACACATGGTCTGCTTCTTTAATAACTTCATCTACAAAGAATACAATATCATCGGTATCATCACAAAGTTCTAATGCTTTGTTGGCTGCCCCCTTGGCAACAGTAAGAATCGTTCCTTCCTTTGGTTTCATAACTGCCTTATATGCAGTCTCAACAGCCTTCTGCATAGCTTCTGTCAGAATCACTACATCAAGCTCATCATATTCTGCAATCACCTTGGTAAATCCACGGAATAACTGGGAAAGGATAACTCCTGAGTTTCCTCTTGCTCCTCTTAATGAACCCGAGGAAATTGCCTTTGCAAGTTCCTTCATGGTCGGATTTTCAAGCTCGCTTACTGCCTTTGCTGCTGACATAATTGTCATAGACATATTGGTTCCTGTATCTCCATCCGGTACAGGGAAAACATTCAGTTCGTTAATCCACTCTTTCTTTGCTTCGAGATTCTTTGCTCCGGCCAAAAACATTTTAGCAAATACCGCAGCGTTTATTGTACTTACTTCCACTTCAACAGTTCCTCCTTAATCAATCACTCTGACGCCTTCAACTAAAATGTTGACTTTCTTAATCTGCATTCCGGTAAACTCTTCCACTTTATATTTTACCGTATGAATCAGATTGTCTGCTACTGTCTCAATACTTACGCCATAGGCAACAATTACATGGAAATCAATTGTAATTTTATTATTTTCATCCACATCCACATTTATACCATGTGTCAGATAATCTCTCTTTAATAATTTAACCAGGCCATCTTTCATATTAACTGCAGCCATTCCCACAATGCCAAAGCACTCAACTGCAACAGAACCGGCATAGGTTGCAATTACTTCATTATCAATTACGACTTTACCTAATTCGTTTTCCATTTTACCTGTCATTCTATAACCTCCAATTAAAATTAATCTTCTCGCATTTCCGCCAGTATATACATAACATGAACTATATTATAACCTCTTTTTCTGAAAAAAGAAACAGTATTTTTCTTTATTTTCAAAAAATGCAATTTTTTTCTTGCATTCTGTCTGTATTTCTGTTAAGATAGCTTTGTTGTGAGCTTGTGTCATAACAGGCTTAGTGAAGAATTTAAAGGAGGTGCTATCATGGCAAAATGTGCAGTTTGTGGAAAAGGCGCTCATTTCGGTAACAATGTGAGCCATTCTCATAGAAGATCTAATAGAATGTGGAAATCAAACATCAAATCTGTAAAATGTAAAGTAAACGGAACTCCAAAAAGAATGTACGTATGTACTTCCTGTTTAAGATCCGGATCCGTTGAAAGAGCTTAATTAGCATTTTCTATCTGGACTGTCCTTATGGACAGTCCTTTTTTTACTTTACAGGAAATTGCTTTCCTGTAAAGTAAAAACGCTCCGCGAGGATGCACACTGCGGCGTATAAGGTAGATGTCGCAAGCGACCGCCGCAGGCGCGAGAATGTGCCAAGGCACATTCTTTGTTCTTTTACAGAAAATTGCTTTCCTATTACTTACAGCAGAAAAGATTATACCCTATCAACAGCAATATCAATATAATAATAATCCCAATCACGTCACTTGGAATAATAAACATAAAAAACATACCAAATCCCACCATGAAAAAGGAATACCCCATCAAGCGTTTCATGTTTTTTCTCCAATCAAAAAGACATATACCATTATAGTATATGCCCTTCTTTTTCACTTAGCACGCTGTACGTTCTTCTGTTACTATTCTATACTGTTCTTATTCTTCATCCTTATTTACTGCATCAGATAAAATTTCATTCATCTCAGACTCTGCTGCTTTCTTGGATTCTTCATCTAACTTTTCAGTTGCTGCCTCATCCTTCTTTCCCCTGGATGCAAACTTATTTACGAAATCTGGTACCATATCAAGAATCTTGGTCACTCCATCCTGATTCTTAATATTTACAAGCTTGGTGGTGCCATTCTGAATGACAAGAACCGCACTCGGTGTAATCTTTCCACCCATTCCTCCTGCTCCGTTGTTCTTCTTCTCCTGTGAAAATGCACCTGCGCCTACACCAAAGGATACATCCACTAATGGAAGAATGATGGTATCTCCGATATGAATGGCATCTCCTACAACCGTCTTGGTTGTAATGAAGCTGTCCATTCCTTTGAATAAAGATTCTACCGTATTGCGAAATGTGTTATTACTGTCTGACATAATAATTCCTCCTGATTCTACTTCATATTGATTCTGTTAAAATTGCTTTATAAAGTGTTTCACATCCGGATTTCTCCAGATTTGAATTGCAGCCTTTAATAAATGAATCACCTGTATCCGTCCCCTTATATCCCAGCTGCCTTCGATATAAAAATGTTCTGCCTCAAAATCCGGCATAATAGATACCTTATCATAATATAAAAATGGTAATACGCTGAGCACTGCTAAAACCTGCCCTGTGGCTGCCGGATCTTCCATACCATAAGCAACATCTGCCTTCATATGCTTTGGTCCGTATTTTTTTAACAGCCTTATTACAGCACCCAGGACAAAACGGACGGCACTTCTATTCTGCTCATCCTGTATCCACTGATTCACTTTTTTTATTTTACTGCCGATATTTTTAAATTTCTGCGGAATTGCTTTTATCTTTTCTACTATCGAGCGTATTGTCTTGCTGATTTTACCAAATACGGAAACAAACTTTTTCTTATATGTCTTCTTATGGTGTTTCTGTTCATACTGTTTTTCCGTCTGTTCTTCTTGCACTGCAGCCGGTGGATTCTGTTCTTCCAGCCCCGTTACATCTATCTTTTTTTCAATCGCCGGTGCTGTTTGTTCTTCCGGCTTCTGATGTTTCTGCACTAAGTCTTTTTCCGGTTCCTTATGGGATTTTTCCCCGGATTTCTTTACTTTCTTTTTCTCTAATTTCTTTTTGGATTTTTCATCCGATGGATACTTCCATGCTTTTATGCCAAAAATCTTTAAAACTGCAAGCCGCTTTCCCTGCTCCATCAGAAAGGAAAAACGCAAAGCCATAAGACACCATGCTCCATGCACTTTTAACGTAGTCTGTCCCTGCCTTGTCTCTCCACGAATCCGGTAAGATACCGGAGCAAACAGCAAAAGCATGATAAGTAAAACCAGTAAACCTAATATGCATAATAATATTATGCCCAGGATTTTCAAAATAGATAACAGCACTGTCATCCTCATGTCTCCATTTCAGTATTTTTACGAGTCTGCTGTTTCAGTACAAATTTACGCACTTCAAATGTTCCTGTTTTATGATAAATATCATTCACAATTGCTGCTGACATCTCTAATGCTGCGTCATATCCTTTTTCCAGACCGATAATAAAAAGTTCTTTCTTCGGATATGCCTTTTGTAATAAATCTGTTGCCGGTATAATATCCAGAAGATTCTCTTCATTTGACGGAAGGGTCAGAAGATAAAGCGACGGCTGTGGCACATTCCGCTCCACTCTGCTTTTTACCTTTGCTTCCTGATTTTTCAGCCTTTCTCCCAGATATAAATTAGAATACCAATGCATGCTACACCTCATATCTGATTTAAAAAAGCAGTCAGATGGCTGCTCTAATAATATTTGTGGGTTCCCCACAGATTACACTTTTTCAAATCCAGATATTCATTATAAGCTTTTTCCAAAATCTGCTTCTCATTGGCAAATTTTAAAAGATGATAGGCTTCATGATATTTATAATATCCGGAATCTACAAAGAACTCTTCACGTTGTGGCTTACTGTAATAACTGTCTGCCATCATCAGATACCAATGTACCTGTTTCTCCACCGTATCTTCTGGCACAGTAAAGCTATACTGGCTCTTCCCGACATATTTGATTATGGATGCATCTACGCCCGTTTCCTCCAATACCTCTCTTGCTGCGGTATCTTTGAATTCTTCCCCGGGTTCTACTGTTCCCTTTGGAAGCACCCAGCCTTCGTACTTATTCTTATAATTCTTATAAAGGACAAGCACCTTACCCCGAAATATTACCACACCACCACAACTTGTTGCTTCAATCATTGCAATACCTCCTGATGTGGTCACTACCTTTTGTTTAACAAACAGTATACCCCTTTTTTCATAAGGATGCAACAATCCATTTCAGAAGTCCCGGATGATTCCTGACGCAGCATGTCATCCTATCTGCTTTCATTTATCTGTAATATACATCAAAAACCTGTTTTGCTGCTGGAACTGCAACGGTACTGCCTGCACCTGCACCTTCTGCAATTACAACAACTGCAATATCTTCCTTATCCTCCCGGTGTGCATATCCAACAAACCAGGAATGGCTTTCTCCCTTATTGTTATTAAACTCTGCGGAGCCAGTCTTGCCGTATGCAGTATAACTCTGCCCATTTAACTTGGATGCAGTACCATCTGCAACTACACCTGCCATAAATTCCTGCATGGTCTTTGCTTCTTTTTCCGAAAGAAGCTGCTTGCTTGCAGCCGGCTCATATTTCTTTACTTCTATACCATTTTCATTTTCCGTATGGTCTACCACATAAGGTTTCATCAGAATACCATCGTTGGCAATTGCACTGGTAATCAATAACATATGGAGTGGTGTTACCAGCGTCTCTCCCTGTCCGATTGCCGTCTGCATTTTCATACTTTCCGGGGATTCATCTGTTAATTTAAACTGACTTTTACTTGTTTCAAAGTTTCCCGGCAGTGTCTTATCAAACATCAGATCTGAACAAAGGTCCGAAAGAGAATCTGTGTCCAAAGATAATCCGATATTGGCATAAGATGAATTACAGGAATTTGCAAAGGACTGCTTCAAATCCTGCGTTCCATGCACGGCATTATTATAACAGTGTATTGTAAAATCATTCTCTGTAATACTTCCGTTACAGCTATAACTGTAATTCTCATAATCCGGATTTTCCCGGATATATTCTAAAGTTGTAATTATTTTAAAAGTAGAGCCCGGCGGATATAATCCCTGGGTCGCCCGGTTTAAAAGAACCGAGTTATTATTATCTTCTGAAATAATGGAATCCCAGTCTGCCGCAATAGTATTCGGGTCAAAATCCGGTTTGGACACCATGGCAAGCACTTTTCCGGTGGAAGGCTCCATCACAACAACTGCACCATCATAATTACCCAATGCCTGATATGCAGTTTCCTGCAAAGTGGAATCCAACGTGGTAACCACATTGTCTCCCATGCTTTTTTCATCTTTAATCTCGTTAAACATACGCTCTAATACAAAAGAATGGGAACGTAAAAGATTAAAGTTCATATTGGATTCAATACCTGACTTTCCATTGGTGGAAAAACCGACCACATGCGCATACATATTACCATAAGGATATTTCCGGGTTTCATTACCAGCAGCATCCACTACGGTCTCGGCCAAAACTTTGCCATCTGCTGACATAATCTTTCCTCTGACCACACGGTCTGCAAAAGTATCCTGTCTGCTATTATATGGACTATTGATAAAATCTTCGCTTTTTACCGTCTGAAAATATACCATATATCCCATCAGGCAGATAAAGATAGCAAGGAAAAGATAAGTAATCACTGCAAATTCTTTATTCTTACTAACTGAGGTCCCTGACTTCTGTTTCGAATCCCGATTTTGCTTTCTTTTTTGCTGATTTATATTCTCCTTTTTCATTATGTGACACTCCTTCGTCTTCCCGCAAAATATATAATCCCTGAATAATGCCAAATATAATCAATGTACTTAACATGGAGCTTCCTCCATAGCTGACTAACGGAAGGGTTACTCCGGTGGATGGAATAAATTTTGTTACTCCACCAATGGTTAAGAATACCTGAAATCCGTAAATCGTTCCAAGTCCAAGTGCCACCAGCTTATAAAAGGAATCCTTTAACTGCATGGCAATATTTAAAAACATCAGGAAACAGCTTACACAGACCAAAATCAGACACAGAGCAAACATTCCACCCAGTTCTTCTGAAATTGCTGCAAAAATAAAATCCTGCTCTACTACCGGAATTTTATTTGGCATGCCCTGATATAACCCCAGACCGAAAAAACCTCCGGTCCCGATTGCAAAAAGCGACTGGCAGATCTGATAGCCCTCTTTGTCAATTACTTTTAGTGGTGTTTTCCATGCCACCACACGGACTCTGACATGATTAAATAATTTATAGGCAATTACTGCCGCTACACTTCCCGCCAGCAGTCCACCGGCAAAATAGAGTGGTTTTCTCGTTGCCACATAAAGCATTGCCATATAAGCCACAAAGAAAATCAATGCGCCACCTAAATCCCGGGATAATACCAGAATCAATACATGCAGTGCTGCAATCAAAGTGGTAATTACCACCTGACGGAATTCCGTTGATTTATGATACATGGCAGCCACAAAAAACACAAAAAGAATCTTAATAAATTCAGACGGCTGTACCGTAATTCCCGCTATGGTAAAGGAAATCTTTGCTCCATAGCTGGTGCTTCCTGCGATACATACAATACCAAGTCCCACAATACCGATTGCCGCATAAATCCAGGTAAGATTCCGGAAAAATCCCATCCTCCGTATCATCACCGGAATCACAAGGGAAATCACACAGGATACCGCTGCAATCGCAAACTGCTTGATAGCATGTCCAAAATTCAGGCGGGTCAGAATAATAAACCCGATAATCATAAGCATACACATATTATTAACCAAAAGTCTCGAAGCCTTCGGATAACATAATTTGTACACATTCCGTACCACAACAAGAAGAATTATCTGTGCCAGATAAAAAATAAAAGTATATGCATCCTCTGTCACCGCAAATATAACTAAATATGCCGTAAAATGAATCGCATACAAAATCCTTGCCTGCCGTTTAAATTTCTTTTCCTGTTTTCGTTCTGATATATTCCGGAATACCGCAAAACATTCATATGTATACACGGAAAACAGAATAATCAGTGCATATTTTGATAATTCCACAATCAAATGAACCATAAATACCTCTGCTTTATTCTACGCCTCGTTTAAAATGTCCATTGGTGCATTCCATTGGAAGCTGCCCCAAAATGCCACCATTTTTATAAATATCGCCATAAATTGTTAAAATCTGTTCTGTCTCTTCTTCCGTTTCTGTCGTAAAGGAAAGCCTTACGGCA
>ENA-OPEE01002774-OPEE01002774.1-human-gut-metagenome-genome-assembly--contig:-NODE-2774-length-10610-cov-3.078351_pt1 | contig 10610 bp, 9 predicted proteins | sample MGYA00241263_ERZ501506 | MGnify/ENA primary metagenome ERZ501506 (study PRJEB25962, sample SAMEA2042626) | human gut metagenome | biome: human gut; feature: human-associated habitat; material: faeces...
AATATAAATTAGATAAAGAATAAAAAATGAGACATAATAAGAAATTCAACCATTTAGGTCGTACTGCTTCTCACAGAAACGCTATGTTGTCTAACATGGCATGTTCTTTGATTAAGCACAAAAGAATCACTACGACCGTTGCAAAGGCTAAAGCTCTGAAGAAGTTTGTTGAGCCTTTGATCACGAAGTCAAAGGATGACACGACCAACTCTCGTCGTGTTGTATTCAGCAACCTGCAAGACAAGCAAGTTGTAACGGAACTGTTCAAGGAAATCTCTGTGAAGATTGCCGACCGTCCGGGTGGTTATACTCGTATCATCAAGACAGGACACCGTTTGGGTGATAACGCTGAAATGTGCTTTATTGAACTCGTTGACTACAATGAGAACATGGCTAAGGAAAAGGTTGCTAAGAAAGCTACTCGTACCCGCCGTTCTAAGAAAACTGCTACTGAGGCTGCTGCTCCGGCAGAAGCACCAGCAGTTGAGGAAGCAAAAGCAGAAGAAGCTAAAGCTGAATAAATCAACTATTCTTTTCAATATAAAAGCCGTCTCTTGTGAAAGGGGCGGCTTTTTTGTTACTCAGCATTCGGATATTTGGGGAGGAAAGAAGATATATCTTTCCTAAACATTCATTAAAAGGTTCTACTATTAAACAATTAAATGAAACAAACTGTTATCTTTGCAAATAGATATGGCAAAGTTTCTAAAAGTGATATTATTCCTGATCCTTGCAGCTGCCTTTTGTGGAAGTGTGAGTGATGCATTTACCGTACAGACGGTAGATGAAATAACTATTGCTGCTCAGACTGGTTTAGGAGAAGAAGGAAATGCACAGCGAAATGATGTTCGGCAGGGAAGCTATATTCCAGCTCCGCAATTGCCATACTTGTCAGATGCAGAACTTGCAAGTTCTGCTGGAACTATTCAGTTGCTTACGTTTTCACGTGCACAGCGCTCGTATACAACAGAGTATATCCTTTCATTAAAAGATATGATAGAGCGGCTGGCTCATCGTGACGGTGCATTATCGTTGCATCGCTCGAAGTTGTATGATACCAGCACCTCCTATCGTTGCCATCCTGCGTGTGAATATTATGTATTTACGCTCAGGCGAATTATCATTTAGACGTTTGAATGAATTCAGATTTTTTGCCTTATGTGGTCATAGACTGTACGAGGTGATTATTTGTATGTTTTATCAGTTATACTTTTATTCATTTTAAACGATTTAAATTATGGCAACTCAAGCAATTGACGCAACTATTTTTGCGTCTACACACCCCGATATCGCAAAACGCACAAGTGTTTCAGGACTTATTTTTTCAGTGGCAATGCTACTGTTAGGAGTTCTTGTATTCGCATCTACTTTTGAAATTACTGACCGCTCATCTACATTAAGTATGTTGTTGATGGTCTTGGGCACTGCATTTTTCCTTTTAGGAATCTTTCGTTTGTTCTGGAAATCTAAAGAAGTGGTATATATTCCGACAGGAAGTGTTACTAAAGAACGGAGTATATTCTTCGATTTGAAGCACATGGGCAAGTTGAAAGAGATGATTGAAAAAGGTCAGCTTTCTACTGAAGGTGGTGTAAAGAGTGAAGGAAGCGGTAATGTACGTTTGGATGTTATACTTTCTCAAGATAATAAATTTGCAGCCGTTCAGTTGTTCCAGTTTGTGCCTTATACATACACTCCGGTAACCTCTGTACATTATTATACAGGGAACGACGCAGCAAGCATATCGGCTTTCTTGGCGAAGTGTAAAGTGAACTAACCCTCAGGGTTTCTGGACTTAACTTTAAAGTTATGGGGATCAGTCGGTAACGGCTATCCCCATTTTTTTCATCAGGAAACAGGCATTCATATTCTGAGCTACTCCTTCGCGCAGACGATAAGAAAAGGTCAGTTCATTACCTGCGATGTCGGCTTCGAATCGGTAATTACGGATGTCATCAGGATAAATGTCGGCAAGCGTGCCGAGCATCAGGTCGTGAGTAGCGATGATGCCATTTGCCTGTAAAGTCATGAATTGTTTGATAAGGGCAAGCGAACCTTTCTGTTTATCCATGGAGTTGGTTCCTTTTAGAATCTCATCAAGGATGATAAAAAGCTCTTCACCGGCTTGCAGTTTGTCGATGATAAGTTTCAGACGTTTCAGTTCTGCAAAGAAGTAGGATTCATTATCATTCAGGGAATCGCTGGTGCGCAGACTGGTGATGAGCTGAACAGGATACAGTTCCATACTCCGGGCGCAAACGGGAGTACCGATGCAAGCCAGCAGATAATTGATGCCTACAGTACGAAGATACGTACTTTTACCTGCCATATTTGCTCCGGTGATAATAATGAAGAAAGGACGCTTTTCTATATCAATGTCATTGTGTACACATTTGTCGCGGTTCATCAGTGGATGTCCCATAGATGTGGCACGGAGACTGAAAGAGCGGGTGGTGATAGTAGGGTAGGAATAATCCGGATGATTATAAGCGAATGTGGCCAGTGAACACAGAGCATCCATGTGGGCAATAGCTGTCAGCCAACGTGGTAGTTCAGAAGCATATTGCTCTTTCCAGCCTTCGATACGTATGATTTGACGGATTTCCCAGAAAAATAATCCGTTGAGGGTGGCATATATGTAGGCGTTGTTTCGCTGATCGAGTTCGTTCATAAGCTTGCTTAGACGCTGGATAGAGTGAGAGGCTGTTTGCTTCCCATCACCGATCCACTCTCTCACTTCCTTCAATATCGGACTTTTCATGGGTTGGTTTTCCATAAGCCGGAGCAGGTTGGCATACGTTGCCAATATTTGTAGCTTCTTACCATAGACAGCCTGCATTTTGGTAATTTTACCGGTGAAGCAGAAACTGGCAAAAACAAAGCATAACCATAGAATACCGAAAACAGTGAGCGGAATAATGCCTGCGATAGCCAATGCTATACATAAGATATTTATTCCGCCTGCCAATAGCGGTAGCATGCGGAAGAAAATATTTTTTCGGAAGACACTGGGACTCTTAGCCCATGCCTTTAATTCATCTTCATCAGCAGCTTTTCCTTTATAGAGCAGTCCCAGAATACGGAATTCTTGTCGGAAGTTCAATTCCGGTGCCAGTTCGCGGATGGCTTCCTGTCGGGATTCTATTTCTTTCTTATTTTCCAGATGCGTGCCCAGCCAATTGGCTAACAAACTCTTTCCAAGTTGTGTGCAGGTGCGGTTTATATACTGAAAAAGGGAATGTGGACCAAATACATCCAGGTCATAACTGTACAGGTGTGCCGGATCGATAAATTCTGCTCCATCTTCAAAAGAGGATGTGTCATAATTCAGCGCTGAAAGTTCTTGCTCATTGATTGCAATCTTTTTTTCCAGATAATCTTTTCGGTGAAACAGCCGGTTATGATACTTTATCAACAGGATAAAAGGCAGAAGTGTAACAGCAATGATCCCCGTTAATACTATCCAGCCTGAAGACCAGAAATATATAACTCCCGCAATTCCTGCAACAAATAGCAATAATCGCAGTGAGCCTATGCGGTAAATCTTGTTTTGTACTTTATTTAGCTCCGAACGTCCTTCTTCAGCAATGTGCTGGTAAGTGGCGGTTATTTCATTGATTGTGTCCATTCTATTGTCTCTTTGCCGCAAAGGTAAAATAAGCCTGCTTTATAACCAAATGCTTCATGTGCTTTCTCTTGTCTTAATTGAGAACTTGGTACCATATTTTGCATTCGGTTTAAGGCAGTAAGGGCAAATTTATTGGTATTTAAGTAACTTATTAACCTGCCATGGCGTATATGGGGAAGGAATACAAAAGAAAATGCAGCAGAAGAAAACATATTTCTACAAGTAGCAATAAAGAGAGGGATGCAATCTAAAGAAGCCTCTACTGATATCGTTTATAAACAGAAAAAGCGTTTAACTAAATCAGAAAAGAAATCCGATTAGTCTGTTGATTATCAATAGATAGCATTTACCAAGCATTTACTGCAAGATGTAAAAGCATTTACCGCCGTATGTAACGACCTTTACCCCTTATTGTAACGCTCTTTACCACGGTATGTAACGGCTTTTACTCCGGCATGTAAATGGAGTTACTGTGAGGGGTAAACAGAGTTACTACTTGGCAGCATGACACAGAGATAAGCTCAAAGTATAAATATGCATGAACATAAATCTGCCGTAATTGCATTTTTCTTTTCAATAATTTGCTCTTCTTGGATAAATAATGTAACTTTCGCTCAGATAAAACTGTTTTAGAAAGAAAAGCTTGGGGTATGAAAAGGTGGTGGTTATTAGGCATATTCAGATTATTGGTTGCTTTGCATGGGAGTGCCCAGCAAGTGATATATGCCAATTTGAAGGAACTGGTGGAAGATCGTGGCGACACACTCTCCACATTGAAGATAGAGAAGCGCTCCAAGAATCAGATTTTACTGATGGGAGGTGCTGACTATCGCGTCTCGGTAGATGACAATCCCGGTCTTTGCCGATATTTGAAATCCCGTTGTTATGCGGTGAGGGCTGACTCGGCGTTATACGTCAACTGTAAGAAAGTGCGTTATAAACGTTTCCGATTTGGTGGCTGGTATGCACCTGCCACTTGGATACGGGGGAAAATTTATTTCTATGCACAGCCTGTAGGTTCTGTGGCGGCAAGTACCACCGACGCTACGAAACTGGGTGGAGATGTAGGTACAGCCATTGCCGCTTCGGGGCTGGTCAATGCGCGGGTTTATTATGAACTGAATCCGGAAACGGGTAAAGTAGAGTTTGTAGGAAAAGACAAAATGTTGCAGTTACTAAAAAATGAGCCAGAACTTCTGAATGCCTTCTTACAGGAAAGCAGTGAAAGCGCGGAAGTTACAGGTAAATACTTACTACGCTTAAAATGACTAAATGATAAATAAATCCCGATATCACTTGTTGATATCGGGATTTATTTCTATATTGCGGCAGCTTACGGAAGTAAACTGATGACATTTTGTAACCTTTCATCCTGCATGTTATGGAAATAACCTTAAGTAACACATTGCCCCCTTATCCAACTTTCGTAGAAGGTATCCGGAGGGCTCCCGACCGTGGCTTCACACTTTCGCCCGCACAAACTGCCACGGCGTTAAAGAATGCATTGCGCTATATCCCAAAAGAATTACACGAGACCCTCGCTCCGGAGTTTATGGAAGAACTTCGTACCCGCGGACGTATCTATGGTTACCGGTATCGTCCGCAAGGAGACCTCAAGGCGAAGCCTATCGATGCCTACAAAGGAAATTGTATTGAAGGTAAAGCTTTCCAGGTGATGATTGACAATAATCTCTGCTTCGACATTGCTCTCTATCCTTATGAACTCGTCACTTATGGCGAAACGGGGCAGGTCTGTCAAAACTGGATGCAGTATCGTCTCATTAAGCAATATCTTGAAGTACTGACTCAAGATCAGACACTTGTCATTGAAAGTGGACATCCACTGGGATTGTTCCGTTCTAAGCCCGATGCACCACGCGTGATTATTACGAATGCCATGATGGTAGGTCTTTACGACAACCAGAAGGATTGGCACGTGGCTATGCAAATGGGAGTGGCCAACTATGGACAGATGACTGCCGGAGGCTGGATGTACATTGGTCCTCAGGGAATTGTGCATGGCACCTTCAATACTCTGCTGAATGCCGGACGTATGAAACTTGGTATTCCTCAGAACGGTGATTTGCGCGGACATCTGTTTATATCTTCCGGTTTGGGCGGTATGAGCGGTGCTCAGCCTAAGGCCGCAGAAATGTCGGGTGCAGCTTCCATCATAGCCGAGGTGGATATGTCACGCATTGAAACCCGGCATCGCCAAGGTTGGGTGGGGCACGTCACGGACTCTATTCCCGAAGCATTCTCGCTGGCGCATGAGGCGATGGACGGCAAGAAACCGATATCCATTGCTTATCATGGGAATATCGTTGACCTGCTGGAATATGCTGTAGACCGGAATATACATATAGACCTGCTTTCTGACCAGACTTCCTGCCATGCCGTTTACGAAGGCGGATATTGTCCGGTGGGAATTACTTTCTCCGAACGTACAAGTCTGTTGCACGAAAACCCACAGAAATTCTGTGGACTGGTGAATGAATCGTTGGCACGCCACTTCCGGGCTATAAAGGCTCTTGTAGGGCGGGGCACCTATTTCTTCGATTATGGAAACTCCTTTATGAAAGCTGTTTATGATGCCGGAGTTCGTGAGATTGCCAAAGAAGAAGACGATAAGAATGGGTTTATATTCCCCAGTTATGTAGAAGATATTATGGGACCGGAACTTTTTGATTACGGCTACGGCCCCTTCCGTTGGGTATGTCTCAGTGGTAAACATGAAGATTTGATAAAGACCGATCATGCGGCGATGGAATGCATTGATCCGAACCGTCGCGGTCAAGATCTGGATAACTATAATTGGATACGCGATGCGGAGAAGAATAATCTTGTGGTAGGTACTCAGGCGCGTATTCTTTATCAAGATGCGGTGGGGCGTATGAAGATAGCGTTGAAGTTCAACGAAATGGTGCGCAATGGTGAGGTGGGACCTATTATGTTGGGACGCGATCATCACGATGTGAGCGGTACGGACTCTCCTTTCCGAGAAACTTCTAATATAAAAGATGGAAGCAATGTCATGGCGGATATGGCCGTACAATGTTTTGCCGGAAACTGTGCTCGTGGAATGAGTCTCGTAGCACTGCACAATGGTGGTGGTGTGGGGATCGGAAAAGCTATAAATGGCGGTTTCGGTATGGTATGCGATGGTAGCGAGCGGGTGGATGAGATACTTCGTTCGGCTATGTTGTGGGACGTGATGGGCGGTGTGGCCCGACGTTCATGGGCACGCAATAGGCATGCTATGGAGACGAGTGAAGAGTTTAACCGGACACATGCCGATGGTTATCATATCACGATGCCCTATGTGGCCGATGACGAATTAGTAAATAAATATGTGTAATAAATGAAGAATTATGAATGAAGAATGAAGAATTAAGCTGCGCTATGCGAGTTGCACCGCAAGGTAATTCTTCATTCTTAATTAAAAAAAGATCATGAATAAAATCATCGAATGTGTCCCCAATTTCAGTGAGGGACGTGATTTACAGAAAATAGATCAAATTATATCCCCTTTCCGTGGTAAACAAGGTGTAAAACTCCTGGACTACAGTAATGACGAAGACCACAACCGGCTGGTGGTAACTGTAGTAGGCGAACCGGAACCCCTTCGTGATGCCGTGCTCGAAGCCATCGGTATTGCTGTAAAGCTTATTGACCTTAACCATCACACCGGGCAACATCCCCGTATGGGTGCCGTAGATGTAGTTCCCTTCATCCCCATTAAGAATGTGACGATGGAAGAAGCTATTGCCCTTTCCAAAGAAGTAGGGGCAGAGGTGGGCAAACGCTATAATCTTCCTGTTTTTCTCTATGAGAAATCTGCATCTGCTCCACATCGCGAAAATCTTGCTGCTGTGCGCAAAGGTGAGTTCGAAGGTATGGCAGAAAAGATAAAGCTACCCGAATGGCAGCCCGACTTTGGTCCTGCCGAACGCCATGCCACTGCCGGAACCGTTGCTATCGGTGCCCGTATGCCGTTGGTAGCCTACAATATCAACCTGAATACACCTAACCTGGATATCGCACATGATATTGCCAAGAAGATTCGTTTCATCGGCGGTGGCCTGCGTTATTGCAAAGCAATGGGAGTAGAGTTGAAAGACCGGGGTATTACTCAGGTCTCCATCAATATGACAGACTATACCCGTACTGCCCTTTACCGTGCTTTTGAACTGACCCGTGTGGAGGCATGCCGTTATGGAGTCAGCATTGTGGGGAGTGAGATTATCGGCCTTGTTCCGATGGAGGCGCTCATTGATGCAGCTTCTTATTATCTTGGTTTAGAGAATTTCTCTATGCAACAAGTGCTTGAGGCGAGGATTATGGAAGAATAAGGCAAGACACCAATTTATACAGATTACACAAATAAAGTTTTAGTATGACCGAGAACCTGATAATTTTCAATGCCCGCGTTGTAACCCCCATCGGCTTTTCCGCCCGTTGCGGCAAAGAGATGGGGGAACTGTGCATCATTGATAATGCTACAATAGAAGTAACCGACGGTATCATTTCCTATGTCGGCCCTTCCCGGGGCGAGATGCGTGACGGATATTATCAACGCTATTGGCACTACAATGCCCGTGGCAAATGCCTGTTGCCCGGTTTCGTAGATTCGCATACCCACTTTGTATTTGGTGGCGAACGTGCCGAAGAATTTTCCTGGCGGCTGAAAGGAGAAAGCTATATGTCTATTATGGAGCGTGGCGGTGGCATTGTAAGCACTGTGAAAGCCACTCGCGAATGTAGTTTTATTCAACTTCGCTCTAAAGCGGAAGGTTTTTTGAAGCAAATGAGCAGTATGGGGGTTACTACCGTAGAAGGCAAGAGCGGCTACGGACTGGATAAGGAAACGGAACTTCTGCAACTTAAAGTTATGCGTAGCTTGAATAACGACGAGCATAAGCGGGTGGATATTGTATCCACTTTTCTGGGGGCGCACGCTGTACCCGAGGAATATAAGGGACGCACGGACGAATACCTCGATTTCATTATTGGTGACGTCTTGCCTTGCGTTGCCAAGGACGAACTGGCGGAGTTTTGCGATGTTTTCTGCGAACAAGGCGTTTTTTCTGTCGAGCAATCCCGCCGTCTGTTGCAGGCTGCCAAGGAATATGGTCTGGGCTTGAAACTCCATGCCGATGAAATCGTTCCGCTGGGTGGTGCCGAACTGGCTGCCGAGCTTTCTGCTGTTTCCGCGGATCATCTGTTGCATGCATCTGATGCAGGTATTCGTGCAATGCGGGATGCCGGAACTGTTGCAACTTTGCTTCCTCTTACAGCTTTTGCCCTGAAAGAATCTTATGCACGCGGCCGTGAAATGATTGATTCCGGTTGTGCCGTAGCCCTTGCCACGGATCTCAATCCGGGCAGTTGTTTCTCCGGATCCATTCCGTTGACTTTTGCCTTGGCATGCATCTATATGCGTCTTACTATTGAAGAAGCTATCACTGCCCTTACCCTGAACGGGGCTGCTGCCTTGAACCGGGCGGACAGTATTGGTAGCATCGAAGTAGGCAAGAAAGGAGATTTTGTAGTGCTGAATTCCGATAATTACCATTTCCTGCCTTATTATGTCGGTATGAATTGTGTAAATACCACCATTAAAGAAGGAGTGATTTATCCTGTATTGTAAAACCTTTAAAGAAAAATACCATGTTAGTTGATTTGACAGTGAAAGAATTCTTGAGTAAAGTGGCGGGCAGTGATCCCGTCCCCGGTGGCGGAAGCATTGCTGCCTTGAACGGTGCCGTAGCCTCGGCGCTTGCCGCTATGGTTGCTAACCTCACCATCGGCAAGAAGAATTATGAAGAACACGAGGAACTTATGAGCCATATTGCTTCTCTCGCACTGAGAGAGAAAGACGTATTCGTAGCTGATATAGATCGTGACTCGGAAGCCTATGATGCCGTATTTGCCTGCTTCAAGATGCCTAAGGCTACCGATGAAGAAAAAACTGCCCGCAGCGCAGCCATCCAGGAAGCCACTAAGCATGCTGCCCTCGTACCCATGCAAGTAGCTCGTAATGCTTACGAACTGATGTCGGTGATTGCCGACGTTGCCCGTTTGGGAAATCGTAATGCAGTGACTGATGCTTGTGTGGCCATGATGTCCGCCCGCAATGCTGTGCTGGGCGCACTGCTGAATGTCCGCATCAACCTGGGTTCCATCAAAGATAAAACCTTTGCGGATGAACTTCAAAGAGAAGCCGATGTATTGGAACGCTTGGCTTGTGACCGTGAAAAAGAAGTATTGGATGTTGTTAACCAAGAATTGCGAGTATGAAAAATGTCTATCATGTAGGGTCCGGTGAACTCACATTCGACATCATCGAACGAATTATCAACGAGAATCTTAAACTGGAACTGGCTTCCGAAGCCAAAGAACGGATACAAAAATGCCGCGACTACCTCGATCATAAGATAGCCGAGTCCGAAGAACCTTTGTACGGCATTACCACAGGCTTCGGCTCCTTGTGCAGCAAAAATATATCTCCTGACGAATTGGGTACTTTGCAGGAAAACCTGATTAAGAGTCATGCTTGCAGTGTCGGTGAAGAGATACGTCCCGTCATCATCAAATTAATGATGCTGCTCAAGGCTCATGCCCTTTCTCTGGGACATAGTGGCGTACAAGTCATTACCGTGCAGCGTATCCTCGATTTCTTCAATAACGATGTGATGCCCATTGTCTACGACCGTGGTTCGCTCGGTGCATCCGGTGATCTGGCTCCCCTTGCCAATCTCTTCCTGCCGCTTATCGGTGTGGGCGATGTTTATTATAAAGGTAAGAAGCGTGAGGCCATCAGTGTCCTCGATGAGTTTGGTTGGGAGCCGGTGAAGCTTATGAGTAAGGAAGGCCTTGCCCTGCTCAATGGTACGCAGTTTATGAGTGCCAATGGTGTGTTTGCCATTCTGAAAGCTTTCCGCCTTTCCAAGAAAGCCGACCTTATTGCCGCTCTTTCCCT
>ENA-OPEE01002775-OPEE01002775.1-human-gut-metagenome-genome-assembly--contig:-NODE-2775-length-10609-cov-4.636252_pt1 | contig 10609 bp, 11 predicted proteins | sample MGYA00241263_ERZ501506 | MGnify/ENA primary metagenome ERZ501506 (study PRJEB25962, sample SAMEA2042626) | human gut metagenome | biome: human gut; feature: human-associated habitat; material: faeces...
ATCGTTTCGCTTCCATTTTATCACAAAAACAAGCTGTTGTCAATTGCTTTAGCAGTAAACTGTTTAATCCGACGATGTCCATCGAGCTGTTAGACAAGATTTTGTCGAACAACTTGACATAGCCTTGTCGGAGACCACCCCAAATCTAGTGTAAACTCCATAAACAGTGTATAATAAAAGCAAAACGAATGGAGGAAAAAGAAATGGGCAGAAAAAGAACACCTGAGGAAGAGGCAAGACGAGAGCTGATCCGGGAGCTGCTGAGCAACGCGAATGTTACTGGGATGGAGGATATCCAAAGGCTGTTCAGGGAAACGATAGCGGAGTTCCTGGAGGGCAGTCTCGACGCAGAGCTTGATGAAACACTGGGTTATGGGAGATATGACCATACTGCCAGAACCGAATCGGGAACAACAAACAGCAGAAACGGTCATAGCCGGAAAACCCTGAAAACAAGCGCGGGAAAGATAGACGTCAACATCCCGCGTGACCGAAACGGCGAGTTTGGTCAGCCGAATAACCGACAAAATACTTCCCGAGGCGCGGTAATGGCAGCAGAGACCGCTTGAAAGCGTGTATGCGGTAGTGTACATTACCACGTTCGCAGTGAAGGTCAGATAGTGAAAAAAGCTGTTTACATAGCGATAGGCGTCAATCTCGAAGGCAGGAAATCTGTGCTCGGAATGTGGGTCGGCGAGAATGAAAGCGCGAAATTCTGGGCTTCCGTGCTGAATAATCTGAAAAATCGAAAGGTCGAGGATATTCTCATTGCCTGCACAGATAATGCACGTTTGTGGTTTACACAGATTTTGGAGTAGAGCCCCTTTCAACGAAAGCGCTCACGATCTGATTTTGTTGCGCTGAGCTTTATTCAGCGTGTCCATAACAGACCGCCTCAGTTTCATAAAACCGCATATAAAAATACAGCGGCACTGGAAAATGCCGCTGTATTCATTCTGTGCTATTTACTGTTCCTGATAAATTGCAATGATAGCGTCGGCAACCTTGGGGGAATACCATGTCAGCTCGCTGCGGTTGAATATGCCGAAATGCTCGTTGCCGCTGTAATACTGGTTGTTATCCCACCATACGCACGGAACTCCATATTCCTTTGCAACGGACAGATAATCGTTCACCCACTTAACCACCTCGTCGTTATTATATATCATTTCGTCGGGGATCGTCTTTGTAACAGAGCCGTACTCTGTGATTATGACCGGGATATCTTTGCTGAGCACATATTTATCCATAATCTTGAACACGGCTTCAATGCTCTTTTTTTCGCTGCCGTCCCACTTGAAAAGCTCCCACGATTCCCCATTGTGATAGGTGAAGCTATACGGAGTGTAGGCGTGAAGCGCAACTCCGGTATATTCATCGTAATCCGTGTCGAAATCCCGGAACGCGTCCATGGTCACCTGTTGCGCGTATGTTGAGATAAGAAGCAGCCGCTGTGCATTGTTTCCTCCGGTAGCCCTTACCGTGTCATAGAAAACGCGGTTAAGCTTATTAATGCAGGCTCTGCCGTCCTCTGTGCCGCCGGTCCATTCTTCGGGAATGCCCTTGATGCGTGGTTCGTTCAGCCCTTCGAACACAAGATGATCTCCATAATCCGCAAAACGCTCTGCTATCTGCTGCCATAAAGCCGTCAGCTGCGGAACGACCTCGTCCATGCTTTCGCTCTGCGGCAGGAGCCATGTATCAGGCTCATGGTGAGTGTTTATGATAACGTACATTCCGTCTGCAATGCCGTAATCAACGACTTCCGCCACACGCTCCATCCACTCCGGCTCTACCGTGTAATCAGGAGCTTCACCCATATGATTTCCCCATGTTACGGGAACGCGCAGCACGTCAAATCCCTGCGCCTTTACGACGTCGATCATTTCCTGAGTTGTGACCGGATTCCCCCATGAGGTTTCGTCCGCGCCGATTGCGTCGAGCGAGTTTCCGAGATTCCAGCCTGTTTTCATTTCTGAAACGAGGGACTTTGCGTCAAGACCTCTCATTTCGCCCCGGTCGATAACTGGGGCGGCAGCTTCTTCTGTGACCGCCGTCGAGGTTTCTGCGCCGCTGCCGGAATTATTTGCCGCACAGCCGCACATCATCACTCCTGCAAGGAGTATTGCTGCGATTTTAGTAAATCTTTGCTTCATATCTGATCGTTCATTCTAAATCTGAGTACATTCCATGACTGCGCGGGAAGAACCGGAGTTTTCTCCACCGGTATATCACGTTCGGTTATTTGTTCCTCGTCGGCGGAGTTCACCGCTTTGAGATCGTTTCCTGTTACCACGGTATGGCTTATCTGAGTCAGTTTGACATCAGAGTTGATATCCAGCCTGAATGGTTCCTGCTGAGAGCGGTTCACTGCGAAAACAGTAAGTTCACGAGTGTCGTCATTGTATACCGCTGTCGCTTCTATGTAGGGAATATTCTTTCCTCCTGCAGTGTAGCTGCCGCATTCCGGCTTTATGTCTACGACTGTCCCCCTGCCGTATTTCAGCGCGTGGAGATAGGGATAGAATATCGTCTGCTTCCACACCCTGCCGCCGGTTTCAGTCATGATAGGGGCGATAACGTTGACAAGCTGCGCAAGGCAGGCTATCTTCACACGGTCACAGTTCTTCATCAGGGTTATGAGAAGAGTTCCGACAACCAGTGCGTCCTCAAGATTATAAATATCTTCAAGAAGCGGCGGTGCGACCGTCCACTTGGGTACCTGCTTATCCTGCTCTGAGGAATGGAACCACACATTCCACTCGTCAAAGGAGAGGTTTATTTTCTTGTCTGTGCCCTTTTCTCTGCCGATCTTGTCGCAGATAGCGGCGACCTGCTTGATGAAATCGTCCATGTCGAGTGAGCAGCCAAGATAAACGCCGGAATCGTTGTCCGGATTTCCGTAGTAACTATGCAGGGATATGTAGTCGATGTACTCGTAGCACTCACGCAGGACGGTTTCTTCCCATATGCCGAACGTCGGCATATAGCGGGTGGAGCTTCCGCAGGCGACCAGTTCAATGCTGTCGTCCACCCACTTCATCACCTTTGCAGTCTCGCAGGCTTTACGGGCGTATTCCTTAGGGGTCTGGGCGCATATCTGCCACTTGCCGTCCATTTCATTGCCGAGGCACCACAGCTTAATGCCAAACGGCTTTTCATAACCGTTTTTGCGGCGCATATCCGCATAATATGTCGGAGCGGTACTATTGCAGTATTCCACGCAGTTTCTCGCTTCGTCAGCGCCCCTTGTTCCGAGGTTCACTGCCATCATGATGTTCGTGCCGGCTGCCTTTGCCCATTTCTGGAACTCGTCGATACCTACTTCATTGGTTTCAACGCTGTGCCACGCAAGTTCCATTTTGTGAGGTCTTTTTGACTTATCGCCGGTTCCGTCCTCCCAGTTGTACCCGGAAACGAAATTTCCTCCGGGATAACGCACAATAGGAACGTCAAGCTGCTTTACAAGCTCCATGACGTCGCTGCGAAATCCGTTTTCATCGGCAGTCGTGTGTCCCGGCTCATATATTCCGCCGTAGACTGCGCGCCCGAGATGTTCAATGAACGAACCGAAAATGCGGCGGTCTATCTCGCCGACCTGCCTTTGGAGATCTAACTTTATTCTACAATCCATCTTCTTACCTCCATGTGATTTTTTGATTTAATTATAGCTTTTCCGAAGCATTAATACAATAGAGATTTATGCTAATTAGCTGAATTATTCTGCAAAGCTCACGCCTTTGAGCAGAATGTGTTAGTTATTGTGCAGAAAATGTTATTGCAGGATATGTTAGTGAATGATATAATATATAATGTGGGGAGGGATTTTGAGTGAAAATTAACAAAATAGGATATAATCACCGCCATGACGCTGATTTCTTTGTTTCGCGCCCGAACGGCTCCGGAGATAATCTTCTTCTGCTGCTGAAAACCCCCGCAATTTTTGAAATAAACGGCGAGGAGAACCACACAGAGAAGGATTCCTTTATTCTTTTCCGCGAGGGCACTCCGCAGAACTATCGCTCGGCAGGCGGGGAATTTGCAAACGACTGGTTTCATTTTACATATACAGAGTCTGAAAAGGATTTTTTCAGGGAGCTTGACATACCGTTCGACAAAGTGATACCTATTGGAGATATGAGCGATCTGTCTCTGATGGTAAAAAACATGAGCTATGAAAATTACTCTGCAAACCTGTACCGTACGGATTCCGTGGAGCTTTACATGAAGCTGTTTTTCCTGAAGCTCAGCGAGAAGCTCCACCCAACAGAGCAGAGCACCGTGTCAAGCTATTACGAGAAAATGTCGATGCTTCGCTCACAGATATACAGCAACCCTAAATACAACTGGAACATTGAGGGTCTGGCGCACAGGCTCACAATGAGCCGTTCTCATTTTGAGCACACCTATAAGAAGCTGTTCGGGATAAGCCCGATGAACGAGGTCATAAACAGCCGCCTGGAGCATGCAAAGTTCATGCTCACCTCCACGGACGTTCCCATAAACCAGATAGCCGAAATGTGCGGATACAAGAGTGACATACATTTCATGCGGCAGTTCAAGTCGAGAATGGGCATGACTCCGACGGAATTTCGCAGTCGCAATACAGTCAAATAAATTTTTCTGCGAAAGTGCTTGCATATCCTGCGCACAAATGTAATAACAGCAGAATATGCAAGCTATTATGCAGAAAAAAACATAGAAAATACCTTGCTCAGAAAGTATAATAAGATTACACAAACGGAAACCTGTTCCGAAAAGAAAAGTGAGGTATTGATATGAAAGCAAGAAGATTAATTTCAGTCGGACTTTCTGCAGCACTTCTGATGGGGCTTACCGCCTGCACCGATGAAGAACCGGCAGTTGGCGGTAACGAACCGTCTGCTCCGTCTGCCACTCAGGCGGTTCCTGATACGACCTCAGGAGTTCCCTCAACCATGAAAGAGGACGATAAGGAAGCTATGGCAGGCATTGAAGTCAAGGACGCAAAGAAACTGGAAAATCCAACTGTAAAGTGGCTGTCGTTCTGGGATATCAATCCTGTGAACGGAAAGGCAGTTCCGGTTCATCTTGAAATGTTTGAGAATGTTTATGGCGGCAAAATCGAATATATCCAGACAACATTCGATGACAAGTACGACAAGCTCGGAACTATGATCGCGTCAGGCGATTCTCCTGATATGTTCCCGGCAGCCGACCTGGATACATTCCCCAAGGGCGCCGCTGCAAAAATGTTTGAACCGCTTGACGATTATATCGACTTTGATTCCGACCTGTGGAAGGATATGAGCGTTGTAAACGACAGATTTGTTTATAATGGCGGTCATTATGTCGGTGCGACCGGAACGGACGCCGGCACGGTAATGATCTATAACCAGAAGACCATCGAAAATAACAACATTGAAGATCCGCAGGAGCTTCTCGCAAACGGCAACTGGACATGGGACACCTTCAATGAAATGATGAACAATTTCTGCGACAAGGACGAGAAAAAGTACGCCATTGACGGCTGGTGGTTTGTCTGGGCATTCAGCGCAACTACCGGAGTCCCGATAATCGAGATGAAGGACGGTAAGGCAGTTCACAATCTGAATAACGCACTTATCGAAAAGTCGCAGGAATTCATGAAGAATATGTACACAAATAACTATCCATATCCCAAGTGGGAATACAACTGGCAGATAAACCCGAGCAACATATCAAATGGGAATACTCTGTTCTACCCCTGCGGAATGTGGTCGCTTTACGAAGCAGACCTTTCGGATTACGGCGACACCAAGGATATTCGCTTTGTTCCGATGCCAAGATGCCCTTATGCTGACGAGTATTATCTTCCGACAGGACTTGAAGCATATTCTCTCTGCAAGGGTGCGCAGAACCCTGAGGGTGTTGCGGCGTTCCTTAACTGCGGCAGAATTACTCGCAATGATGATACCGCAAAAGAAATCAGCAAAAAGCAGCTGTTTGAAGATTATAAATGGTCAGAAGAGATGTATAACTGCCTTGAAACAGTTCAGGATCTTTCCGAAAAACACCCGGTCATCGACCTCTATGCAGGCGTATCCGCACAGTGCAAGGAGTTGCTGAACAATCCTGTTAAGGAGAGCTTCAACAACGGCGCAAGCTGGACCCAGACACGCGAGAGCATTATTCCGGCAGTACAGGCAGAGCTTGATGCAGTTAATGCAAGACTGAACTCGTAAGCACATTTTTTTAGCTAGTTCCCCCCTCCCAATATATGGAGCCATGTATAATGCATGGCTCCTTTGATTTTGCATAATATGCAAGTCCGAATACAGGAAATGATATTGAAATGAAAGTGACAATTATGATATAATAATCACAGAGCTTTTATTATCAAAAATGCCTTGCACCTGTGTTCACCAAGACACGTCCTTCTGGCTTGGTCAGGTGAACTCCGTGCATATCAGCAAATAAAACGCAAGGCAGGACAAAGCTTTCTGAAAGGAGTTATTCTATGGGATTCAAAACGGATTTCGTATGGGGCGCAGCCTCGGCGGCATATCAGACAGAGGGCGCCGCTTTCGAAGATGGAAAAGGAAGTAACATCTGGGACAGTTTTTCGCATATCCCCGGGACAGTATACGGCGGTCACAACGGCGACATTGCCTGCGACCACTATCACCGTCTGGAGGAAGACCTTGACACAATGGCTGCACTGGAAATTAAAAGCTACCGCTTTTCGGTAAGCTGGGCAAGGGTGATACCCGGAGGCATCGGTGCAGTGAACGAAAAGGGAATAGCGTTCTACGACCGACTGATAAACGGGCTTGTCAAGCGTGGAATAAAGCCCTGCATGACGCTGTATCACTGGGACCTTCCGTATGCGCTGCATATCAGGGGCGGCTGGCTGAACCCTGACAGTCCGGAGTGGTTTGCAGAATATGCAAGGCTTATCAGAGAGCGCTTCGGTGACCGCGTGCATGATTTCATCACTTTCAATGAACCGCAGGTATTTGTCGGCTGCGGATATTACAACGGCGAACACGCGCCCGGTTACAAGCTGCCGAAATGGGAGCTTCTGCGGATAGGTCACAATGTGCTGAAAGCGCACGGACTGGCTGTCAAAGAACTGCGCCGTGGCGAACCGTGCAGAATAGGCTTCACCGGAGCCTCCTGCCCTGCTGTTCCGGCGACTGAAAAAAACGAAGATATCGAAGCGGCAAGGAAAAACTACTTTGAAAGCGACTACGACGCATTTTCTTTCTCTGACGCATACTGGTTCGACCCGGTCATAACAGGAAAATACCCTGAATGGGTCTACAATTATGAATCACATTTCAAGCCGGAGATAACAGACGATGACATGGAACTGATATCTCAGCCGATAGATTTCATCGGGCTTAACATCTATCAGGGCAGATATATATCGGCACAGGGACTTGTCGGAGAAACGCCGGGAACTCCCCGTACGTCCATCGGCTGGCCGATAACTCCGCAGGCACTGTACTGGGGACCCCGCTTTATGTTTGAGCGCTACGGCAAGCCGATAATCATAACCGAAAACGGAATGGCGTGCCATGATGCGGTTTCCCTTGACGGAAAGGTCCACGATCCTAACCGCACGGATTATCTGCACCGTTACCTCAGCGAGCTGAAACGCGCCGCTGATTCCGGAACTGAAATCGACGGATATTACGTCTGGTCGCTCACCGACAACTTTGAGTGGGCAAAGGGCTACAGCGAGCGCTTCGGTCTTGTGTATGTGGATTATGCAGCGCAGCGTCGTGTTATAAAGGATTCTGCAGAGTTCATAAAAAACGTCATATCCACTAACGGAAAAGACCTGTAATCATATTTCCCCCATCGCTTTATACGGTGGGGGAACTTTTATGCTCACAGTTGATTCAAAGCATAATATGTCAGTCAATTTGCAGCATATTACATTGTTTTAGAATGCCAGATGATATACAATTTATGTTAAGAATGCAACGGCTATGTACAGAAAGGAAGATAATTATGAAATCATTTACCGGTTATATGCACGGTTTCAACCTGGACGGCTGGCTCTCTCAGTGCAGTCACTCTGTTGAGCACTACAAATCGTTCATCAGCGAGGAAGATATCAGGAAAATTGCGGATATGGGTGCAGATCATGTTAGGCTGCCGATAGACTTTGAATGTATTGAAACAGAGTCCGGTGAGCCGCTTTCGTTCGGCTATGTTTCTATCAGCGAGTGTATATAATGGTGCGAGAAATACGGGCTGAACGGAATACTTGACGTTAATAAAACAGCCGGTTTTTCATTTGACTCAAAGCAGAATACGTTATTTGACAGCGAACCTCTCAAGCTCCGTTATCTCAAGCTGTGGGAAATGTTATCTTATAGATACAGCAGGTGCAGGAATGTTGCATTTGAGCTTCTCAACGAAATAGTCGAAGAAACTCCGGAACGCTGGAACGACCTGTCACGACGTGCAATTCAGGTTATAAGAAAAAACGCTCCCGACAAGAAAATAATTATAGGCGGCATACAGTGGAACAGCGTTCATACTCTGCGTATGCTGGACAAGCCGTATGACGACAATATTGTCTTTAATTTTCATTTCTATGAGCCGGGAATGCGGCCGCTGTAGTACAGTGCGAGCTGAGGGTATATCTGCGCCCAGTCCTGCCGGCGGCCAGTCCACTTTTTGGTGATGTCCAGCATGGCGAGATACAGCATCTTGAACAAGCTGTCATCTGTCGGGAACACAGCCGCTATCGCCTCGCTGAACCCTGTGAGGTTATCTGTGCAGGCAATGAGAATATCCTCGACCTTTCGATTTTTCAGATTATTCAGCACGGAAGCCCAGAATTTCGCGCTTTCATTCTCGCCGACCCACATTCCGAGCACAGATTTCCTGCCTTCGAGATTGACGCCTATCGCTATGTAAACAGCTTTTTTCACTATCTGACCTTCACTGCGAACATGATAACATCCTTTACTATACATGAGACTTCCGTGACCCGCAGAAAAAACGTCATCGCTATTGACTTTTGGTTATCCGTGTGATAAAATCGGTATATACTAATTACACATTAAGAGGGATTTGTATGAAACTTGATGTTCTTGGGCTTCTGGGAGCCTGCTCCTACGCGCTCGACTGCGTGGAAGCGGAGCTTGTCCATGTTACAAGCCGCCATGCAAAGCGTGTGGCATATATGAGCATATGTACCGCGGAAAAAATGGGCGTTCACGGAAACGCGCTGCAGGACCTCACAGCCTGCGCGCTGCTCCATGACAATGCTCTCACGCAGTATATTCAGGAGGAATTCCACGGCAGAGCCGAATCGCTGGAGCTTCTCTCGGAGATACCGCATCTGGGGCTGCACTGTTCGCAGGGCGAGGAGAACATACGCGCTCTGCCGTTCAGCACCGATGTTAGCGGAGTGATACTGTATCATCACGAAAACGCCGATGGGAGCGGTCCGTTCGGGAAACCATGGCGGGAGGTCCCGCTTTTTGCCCGGATAATTCACCTGTGCGACCTGCTGGACGCCTTCTGCCGCGCCGACAAATTCACTCCGGAGGTCTGGAACAGGGCGGAAGGCTTCCTTTCACGCGTTCGTGGGAAAATATTTGACGACGAATGCTCCGACGCCTTCCTGCAGGCTTTCCCGGAGGAGCATTTCCTGTCGCTGGGCGGCGATGACCTCGAAGCGCGGCTGTGGAGCAAAGTCCCTCGCGAAAAGCAGGAACTCAGCTTCCTGCAGATAAAGGCGCTGGCGGATTTCTTCGCAAAAATAGTGGATTACAAGTCTCCGTTCACCAGTACGCACTCTATCGGAGTCGCCTCCTGCGCGGAAAGGCTGTCGCGGTTTATGGGCTTCGATGAAGAGACCGCGCAGAAAATGTATCTTGCCGGAGCGCTCCATGATATCGGAAAGGTCGCAGTCGAAAACGAGATACTTGAAAAGCCCGGCCGCCTGACCGACGAGGAATTCGCGGTGATGAAGCATCACGCCGCGTACACCTACCAGATTCTGTCTGATATTGAGGATTTCAACGAGCTGCGCGACTGGGCGGCGTTCCATCACGAGCGGCTCGACGGGACCGGTTATCCGTTCCGCAAAACCGCGCCGGAGCTGAACACTCAGGAACGCATAATGGCGTGCGTCGATATTTATCAGGCTCTGACGGAAAGCCGTCCCTACAAGCCGGGAATGTCCCATGAAAAAGCCTGTGCAATACTCCGTGACATGGCGGGCAAGGGCTGGCTCGACGCCGGAATAACGGAAAAGGCAGATCTGTGCTTCAGCGAAGGGAGCCGCTGAGTTCCGCACATCTGAGACAGACCGGAGCTTACTGCTTCATCTTACTGTCTCCGATAACGTCTCGGGGAATATCTCCCAGTAAAACTTCCGGGCAGACTGCGGGAACTCTCTCAGCACGCCATGCTCAGGGTCGTAAAAAATGCCGTCGGCATACAGCGACCAATGCCAGCATCGGGGCGTCTCAAGGCTGAGGAGAGCGCATACGGGAAGGGCGGAAACAGTCTGCGCCTGCTTTCGTTCATGGTCGAATTTGATTCCATGATCAGTCCGAAGGCACTTTTGGCACGATCAAGTGGAACAGGTCGTATATCCGGGCGCGGCGCCGGGGGC
>ENA-OPEE01002779-OPEE01002779.1-human-gut-metagenome-genome-assembly--contig:-NODE-2779-length-10596-cov-2.101793_pt1 | contig 10596 bp, 12 predicted proteins | sample MGYA00241263_ERZ501506 | MGnify/ENA primary metagenome ERZ501506 (study PRJEB25962, sample SAMEA2042626) | human gut metagenome | biome: human gut; feature: human-associated habitat; material: faeces...
GTGGCGGAAGAGACGGACGTGATGGAAATTACGATGAAGAACGCTTTGAAGATGAGGATGAGAAATACCTCATGGAAATGCAAGATGGTAGACGTGGAGTAAAAGGTACAGGTAGAGGCAGACGCAGAGGTCGTCGGAGAGATTATGGAGAAACATTATCTTTGACTAAATCAGATATAATGAATTGGAAACATAATCTTGAAAATGCTGATGGTACCAGAGGTCCTCATTTTAATATGGAACATTCAAGATAAAGCTATGGAAGCAGCAAAAGCTGTCGGAATCAGGTTTGAAGATTTTGATGAAAGAGAGCTTTGTATGACTGTGAACATGCTTTATTCCGATTATTGTGAGGTGAATAAACCGTATGTATCTCCTGAAAGAGAATGTCACTATTACGTAGAATTGGCTAAAGCCTTTCTTGAAGATGATGACGGTCCCGAACCTTCTGAGAAACTTGCGCTTTACTATTATTGTATCGCGGAAAATGAGTAATTACAGGTACTATAACAGAAATCCAGCAAATAATCACATTAATGATTGTGTCTGTAGAGCAATAAGTAATTGTACCGGTTTATCATATGGCGCAGTTGATAGATTGCTTGCCACTACGGCCAAGGATAATGAGTGTGAAAAACTCTGTGTTTGCTGTTATGATAAATTACTTAAACGATTGGGCTACAAGAAACGTTACTGTAATAATGATGAGACTGTCGCAGATATTTCAATGAAGTACAAAAATTATAGAGTCATAATTAGAATAAAAGCTCATTTGACTTCTTCAATTTATGGTAAGATTGAAGATACCTGGGATTGTTCAGATCATTACGTAGATTGTTTTTGGATAGTTGAATAAATCGTTATACAGGCTGAAAGGCCTGTATAATTTTTATAAAAATTCTTGTAAAAATTAGCATAATATGTATTTTTTCGCGCATTATATTTATTAGAGGGCTGCAAATGAGACTCCACTCAAACTCGCCCCAAAAGGAGATTTATTTTATGTTAAAAGAACAAGGCGAAAACACTGAAGGAACAGTGGCTGTGCCGCCGGCAGCAACGGAAGAAACTATTACCAAAATTGTGTCCAAGCGTTTGAGTGAAGACCGAGCTAAATTGGCCAAAGCTTTAGGTTATGATTCGTGGGAAGCTGCGATAAACTCTGGTATGGATAAAAAGTTACTTGATGCAGGTATTGAACCTGAAACTGCAAAACCTATCATTGAAACGATGGTTGAAAAGCATCCAAAAGTACTTGAAGCGGAAGAACTTATCGCAAGAGAGCAGAAAAAACGTCAGGAAGCTGAGTTAGCTCTTTTGAACACGAAGTATGGAATTAATATTAATTCATTAGAAGCTTTGGATGCTGATACCAAAGACCTTATAAGTAAGGGCGTTTCTCTTGATAAAGCATATGCTGCTGTTCATGCTGATGAAATACTTGCAAGTAAAACTGTAGCGGCTGCTACAAAAGCTAATAGTACTTCCTTAAACCATATGACAAGCTTACCTGGTGGAAGCGCTACGCCACCGGTAAACGCTATCAGTATCAGCCAAGAAGAAATCAAGGCTGTTAAGCAATATCTTCCGAATGCAACTGAAGAAGATATTAAAAAATTTTATGCAGCGCATCCAGAATTAAAAAAATAAAAGGAGTAAATTATGGCAGCTATTTATGGATATGAGCGTTTCAATTATCCTACTACCAAATTTGTTCATTTGAAGTCTGCTGTAACTGGTGGTATCGGTGCTTCCAATAACCCTGGTTATACGACTACTAGTGGACTTGGTGCGAAGGATGTTGGCGCCATTGTTGATGTTACTAATTCGACTGGAGCCGGTGCAGTTCTTTCAGATAAATCGGAAGTTGATTGGACGGCCGGTCACACGTACTATCTTGTTGCGGAAATTCCTGTACCTGCGGACGCAACGGATTATGGTTTTGTTGGTGTTATTTTGAGAGACCAGGGTATGATCGATAACCTTGTTCCCAGACGTCCTCAGCAGAACTGGGCTAAACAGTTTTACGATCTTAAGACTGGAGGTGTTAAGTAATGGCTATTATATTTAATATTTCTGAAGCGATTAAAGATTCTTCTTTCAATGTACTCGGTCTTCAAATTCCTATGCTTCTTGAAAATCAGGTTGAAGAATTCCAGAAAGGAAGTAAAATTTCTGATGTTTTTGTAAATAAAACTCTTGATGGTTATTCTACAAGTTATCATACGACTGTTTCTCATGGCGGTTTCCGTCCTTCTGAGGATATGGAAATTGCTAAATTGCACGACTGGGAAGATTCCTATGGCAAGACTTTCATAGCCCAGACTTGGAAAGATTCCTTTGCAATTTCTGAAGAAGCACGTGAAGATAACAGGAGCCTTGAGATTGCTGGTAAGGTTAGAGATTTCTCTACGAACTACGCGAGAACTCGTGAACAATATTGTGCAGCTACTGTGTCTGGTGCTCTTACAGCAAGCTTCAAATACGGTGGAAAGAAATTTCCGCTTTCTGCAATCGATAGTACAAATGCTGAGATTGATGGTCCTAAGCAGCTTTATTTCCATCGTTATCATTATACGTCTGTTAAGGTTGTAGATAAAGACGATTTCATTGAGATGAATGGTCGTGAGCCTTGGACCAATGCTGGTTCTAGTGATACGACTGCTCCTGGAAATACGGCACCTGCTGGTATTTATGCAACGCCTCCTCAGAGTAATAAGTTCCTTGTATATGGTGGTAAACTTGATAAAGATGGACATCCTATGGATAAAGGTCTTAATCTTCTTAAAGTTAACCCTGATACGGGTGATACTGCTGACAATATGGCTGTATATGATCAGATTAGATTTGTTCTTGATGCCATCAGAGAGTATGGTATGAATCATAGAGATTATGACGGACGCCTTGTTCCTCTTAATTATTCTAAGATTGTTATGCCGTCTAATTCGATGTTTAACAAATCTCTTCGTGCAGCTCTTGGCGCGAGCCTTACGGAAGGTCCTCTTGAAGGTCCTTTGCAGGGTGACAAATTCAGTATCACTGAATGGGCGTATCTGAATGATCTTCCTGGTTTCAAGAAGAAAGAACTTGGTATGCTTATCACGGACCCTACCAGAAACTCCACCGAACTTGGCTTCATTCTTTGGGATAGAAAACCTTTGACGGTTACCAGTTATCTTCAGGATGGAAACAATACGATGGTTTGGTATGGTCGTGCAAGATTCCGTACGGATACTTGTGATCCCTATGCTTGCGTGTATGTTGCATTTGGTGATCTTGCAAATCTTACTGCTCAAGCATATTCGGGTACTGAGTCTACAAAGTATACGAAAGGTTCTGCGGCTACGAAGACTATTACTGATTCCAATGCTACATTTATCGATTTGTCCACATTTGAAATGACGAATAATCCTACGGTTTATACCGGTATAACCAGTGGAACCGGTGAAAGCGGTGGAAGCGACGGAGGCTAATATTAAGGCTTTGATGCCCGTTGGCAGAGATGCTGACGGGCATCAAATTTTAAGGAGTATACTATGATTTATTCTGAAATAAAACAACGTATTTATGATATTTTGTGTATGCCTTTTGAAGAAGCAGAGCGACTTCATTATACTGATAAAATTCCAAGAGCTATAAATGAAGCTTTGTTCAGGATAGCTCACAGCGTACTTCCAAATCTTAGAGAATACGTAGTAGTTTTGACGAAAGATATTTTGCCTGCAAAGCTTACTATGCCTCCTGATTTTATATCTTTTGCTGATGAGCAAAATGCTTATTTGAATGGTAAACAATTTGTACTTGAGAATTTCATCGGTGAAAATGGTGTTATACTAACCGGAAATGAAACTGAGAATTTGTATAGTTATGGAAAATTTGAAGTAGCAAAGAAGAATGAATATCATATTTTTTATAATGCACTTTATCCGAAACTTGTAGACAGCGGAATGTATTTTAATAAAGTTACTTTTGCCGAAATGAATATTCCAGTAAACAATGACAACTATACTATCGAACAAATACCTGCCGAATCTTCTCGCTTAAATAATACAAGTATATACGAAATTCCTGATATTGCTGCTATGTTAATTCCTCATTATGTTGCAGGTCAATTATTAGTATTGGACGATAAAGTACGATCTATTGAAGAAATGAATGAGTTCGAAACACTTCTTGCAACAATTAATACTAATAGAAACGAAAGACCTCGTTCTTATCATTCATCTAAGGGGTGGTATTGATGGCAAATAATATTTATAGGCGACAACCAGTTCTGCATAAACTACCAACCGATTATGCAAGTATCGACAATGTAAAATACTTTAATATTAATAATGTTTCTGGTTTACAGGTTTATGATAATCCATTGGTTGCTGCTCAAAACTCTACTTACAATTGTAAAAATGTATACCGTGATGAACTTGGTAACCTTACAGTAAGACCAGCAGTGCATCATATGTTTCAACAAACACCGGCAATACTTGGCAGTACGGTAGTAACTTGGTATAAAGAAACTAAATATGGTATTGCGTATATAAATAATTTTGCTGGATCAAGTAATCCTCAGAGCTACGATACGTTTAATCTTGAGTTGCACAAAGGAGTAGATTCTAGAATTTGGCAGAAAATAATTCCACACGGAAGTACTGTTGTTATAGAAGAAACCGAAGATGCGGTATACGTTTTACTAAATGTAGACAAAGATTCAAAGCAGGAACTTGAATTCTGGAAATTCTATGAGGGAGAAACGCAAATTGAAAGCGAACAGGTGATCGGAGAAATTCAGTTAAATAATGCACTAAAACCAGATTTATCGCTGTATAATATTTTGAATAATAAAACATATACTGAACAAGTTATTATAGATTCTGATGATTCAAAAAATAAATATGATAAGCTTCAATCTATAATAGCCAAAATGACTGTACCACCAATGCTTATAAAAAAGATAATAAAGTATAAATATGGTGCTGCGGTATTTTATTACGAAAATTCGGAGTTAAAGATACTACTTGTAAATACGTCGGGTATAACTACGAGTATTAATGTTGGTGAATATACACCAGATACATCTAGCACTGCAAGTTATTGCATATTAGATTATCCAAATGCTGAGTATTTCGATATTACTTTTTCTCATTATAAACTGGTTAATTCCAATAATGAAAAGTTTATAAGCGAGTTAACAGTATCATATGATGGTGTTGTAAAAGTTGTAGCCGAAACCTCAGTTATAAATAAAAATATAAGCGGAAAATATTTTTTAGATGTCCGTCCATTATACAATGGTTATTATGTTGGCTTTGCATTTGGAGAAAATACCGCAGATTCTAAAGCATATTCGCTTACAGTGCATATTTGTAAAGGTAGTAGTATAGTACGCGCCATAGCCTTTAATGACTGCTATTATAGTAGAACCTATGCAAAGAATTTGTATAATGTTTTTGCGTTAAATGGCTATATTATTTTTGCAACAATACCGGTAACATTTGCAAATAATACTGGCTATGCAATTGATTATAATAGCTATGATTATCTTACTGGTTATCATAATAGCGGCAGTTTGGAAGGTGCAGCTCAGCTAAAATTCGATCCGTCAAAATTTGAATGCGTTTCTTTTGATAATTGTTGTATAGTTCAACCATTTATATGGCAGTCTACAACCGGTGGTGGAACTGGGCCATCTCAATTATTAGAACCGAGAATATTTGCAATAGTTAAAACAAGCGTTACAAATAATATTAGATTTGTTGATAACTGGCCGAGTATTGGTAGTTCAAGATATTCAATTGGCCCATTAAACTTTACAACCGATAGTAAACATATTTATGTATTTCAAAAGTATTTAGATTTTCAAAGCCAAGTTATTACTTTTATAAGTGATACAGGCGATATGATAACCAAAGACATTAAAAAATACTATTTTGAAAATGAATATTTTACATTTGTGTTTGATGACTGGGTCTTTACTTCAATTGATAGTAATTCTGTAGAATTGTATAAACGACAAGTTCGAGGTAGTAATATTCCAGTAGACAGACCAATCGATAGAATTCCGGTATTGTCTCAATTTGGCGAAGATATTGTAACAAGTTTCTTTCTTGATGGATACTACTGGTTCATAACAGAACATCATATATTTGGTACTGGTGCAGCTAATGGTAAATTAACTATCGAATTCTTTGATCCTATGAAGTACTTCGCAGTCACAGAAACTCTCATGGCTGCAGTGCGAGTATCAGATACTAGCTTTTGGGTATTTCACAATAATGGCGCATATCTCATCTATAAATCTACAATGTCCACTGAAAATGGTACTCAATATGTCTGGATGTGTACAAATACTGCTAAATCGAAAGGTTGTGATTTTAAGAATGCTATTGTAACGTTACCAGTTACGAGTGCAGTTGCGGTGGTCACAGCTGAAGATATTTGTAGCGTTGAGATGAAAGAAAATATTCAGTCTGATGATAGAACGTTAGTTCCTATGACACTTAGTTTCCGGCAAATGATAAGAGATTTACTTGAAACTACAGAAAGTATAAAGATTGCCACGTATCATTATTTGACTATTTTCTTTTTGAATCAAGTTAAGAAAGATTTATTTACTCCGGCAGTAGTATATGATAGTACAATTGATAGTTGGTGGTATTGGGAATTTCCTTTTGTTCAAGTATTTAATATTTATCAAACTGAAACCAATGTGAAGATTTATGCTGAATATGGCGCTGGCAGCAATAGAGCTTTGTTTAAGTTCAGAAGATTCATTTGTGCATACTGTTAACGCTATTGATTATACTGTTTATGCCGATAAGCTACCATCATTAACCAGAGCTCCATACGTATTGAGTCAGATAAATTGGGAATGGGAAAGTGCAATTTTGATATTTGATACTGTAGATTTTAGAAAACAGTTATTGTTTACTACTTTTGTATTTGATGACTATAATATTCCAGAAGATAAATATGCAAATCATTCATCGATAAACTTTGAATACTACTTCAATATTTATTCAAGAAAGTATGCTAATACTTCTCCTCAAGCAACATCAACTACTGTATATAGAGTAACCAATAATGCTTGTAGAACTATGGTGGCTAACTTTAATTATCTTCAATTGATACTTAAAAATAGGAAATCAACTGATGATAACGAAGGTTATGAAGCAATGAATAAACCTAAAATCTGTAGTATATCTTTGAAATATAGAATTCTGAGAGGTGCGATAACATGATAGAAAATACAAATATTACTCCAAGAACTAAGTATATGGTAAAGAGCTCTGAAGCGGAATATCAAAATATCCATTTAGAAGATATAAGAAAAACTACTGAAATTTTAGATTTTGAGTTTGAGCGAAGAGGCGAGAATGTATCTGTTGACTGGATATTAAAAGTTGCTGAAGCTCTAAACTATTATGAACTACTCACTGGTGAAAAGTACGTTAAAAAAATTAAGGAGAATACAATAATATGAATTTACTTGTTGCTATTGCAGATTTTCAGTTGCCAGAATGGCTTACCGTAGGTACGCTCGGTACAGTTCTTGCTTCATTTGTTACAATGATAGTTTCTTTGATTAGAACTGGTGTAACAAATAAAATTAATAAAGCTGCTACTGAAGGAACTACTGGGATACTCGGGAATATTGTTGATAAACTTGCAGAAACTAAAAATACTACTCTTGAAGTTATTGATAAAGTAAAAGAAGCATTGACTAAAATAGATGATGCTCTTGCAAATTTCAAAGATAGCATTAATAACCAAACAAATTCTAATATGAATCTTGCAAAATTTGTTTGTGAATGCTTTAATCAGTCTAATTTAAGCGATGAGAAAAAGTCTAAACTTCAGCTAATGTGTGATCAGATTTTTTATACTGATAATACTACCTTGATTGAATCTCTTAGAGCAGCTAAACAGCAACTTGAACAGCAGTTATATGAAAATCAAAAACAGATGGCTGAATTGAACGCTGAACTTGAAACTGAAAAAGCAAAGTTAGAAGAACAGCAGGCACCAGTTAAAAAATCTCGGAGGATTCAGTAATGAGTAAGCTTTCAGAATTTCGTAAAACTGTAGACGAAGGTTCTGAAAAACAAAAGGCTAAAGCTGCAAAGTTAAAAGAAAAGGTAGATAAGGTTGCAAGTAAAGCTAAGGGCTTTAATAAGAATACTTGGTGGGAAATCGGTGCATATATTGTTAGAACGATAAGCGTTGGCGTACCAGCTTGTGTAATAATGACTCTTGAAAATTCTTGGGTAAAGAAAGGGGATTGGGTAAAATCTGGAATAGGTTTACTTGCAACATTCCTTTTAATTGCTTTAGCAATTATTTATAAAGAGCCTATAAAAAAGGCTGCAGGATTTGCACCTGGTGTATTTCCATTTTTGATATTTGTAATAATTGCATTGTTCTTTAATACTACAGCAAATGCTCTTTTGACAATTGGGCTTTCAGGTCTCGGTGGAAGCATTGTTGCAATACCACTTCATTACAAATATCTTCAATCCAAAAAGCCGCCTGAAGAAGATCCTCAGCTTACAGTATTAAAAGATATTGCAAATAAACTCAGCAATTTAGATAATACAAATAAGCAATAAACTTTATGCTGGCAATTAAGCCAGCATATTTTTGTTTATTTTAGCGCAAAATGAATATTTACTTGCATTATATATTATAGAAACTGTTTTAGAGGTATTTTATGAAAAAATGGAAAACATTATTATTAAATCTTTTAGGTTTAGTAACCACTGTTGGTACCATTGCCGTAATATACTTTGTACTATATTTGCAAGGTTCAATAAAACATCTTGGCCAAGATACAGTTATTGAATTTGCAGTAATGATTATTTTATCAAGCAGTACAAAGTTTTTCTGGTATATGAGTACTGAAAGCTCGATACGAAATTCTGAAAAGTATATTAAACGAAAAGATCTTGCAATTGACGCTATCAATGAAATTGTTAAGGATCAACAAGATTTCGACAATTTCATTGACATACAAAACTTAGTAAACTATAATACGTATGTTTCTAATCGCTGTAAAGGTCTTACGCCAAATAATTATAAATTGACTTTTCGACATAAGCTTATTAATTTATTTCGACGTTTGGCACACCTAAGACCGCGCACACGACGCGAATTTTTGAATGCTTATGTGCTACGCGTCGAACGTAAAGCGTCAAAAATACACAAACTTAGTGCTTCAAATATTGTTAACTTAAGCGATGACGAAGATGGATTAATTGACGACAGAAATAAGGCTGCTAAAGCAAAAACAAAATATTTGGTTATGGGTACATTATTTTCTATTGTTAGTATGTTTGCTACGGCAATGATAGGCTTTGCTCCTAATCCAAATGTTGATATGAAAGCCGCAACAGTTAAAATGGTTATGTATTCTGCAAATATTTTGATGGCCATTTTACAAACTATTTTCAAAGCATACTTATCTGTATCTACAAACGATACTGTATACTTTAGAAAAATAGTAAATATTCTTGAAAAATATGAGTCGTATAAAGAAAATCCTGTAACAATAAATAAAGTTAGTTATTATGTAGAGGAGGTACAAAATGCCATTAGTAACGAGCCCGTCATTGAGAAACCTAAAGAGCCAGACAACAATGCTGGACGAAACAATCCAATCGACGGCACAGAAAGTATTCGACACGACAAAGACAGTGCTGGGTGATACTATTGATGATAGTGAAGAATCTACGAGACGGTACCTTGAATTACTTGGTGTAACAGAACTTGATAAACAGTTCAATGCAGCAGTGCAAGCTTATAACACTCAATTTAAGTTACAAGCCGAGCAAATGTTTATTGAAACAAATGTTGCTTCGTTAGCTGCATCAAACTTGATGGCAGATAACTCGAAAAACCTCAGTACTGGTGCTGTTGCGGTGCAAGGAGAAAACTTCAGTCAAGCTGTTACTGCTCAAGGCGAAGCACTTCAATCCCAACTTGTACAATCCCAGACAGAGGTTCTTGAAAACATTACTAAAAGCTATGAGTCTGCATTAACAACAGTTTTAGGTAAACAGGATTCCCAAGGCAACTTTGAAAATATTCTTAAATATCAAGAAAACTCACAGTTAGCGCTTGATGCTTTATTGAAAAAATTAGCGTCAGATATGAACGGCGATGAAGACATTTTTAAGAATATTGCTGGCGAAACACCAGAAGGTTATAATTATGAATCTTATCTTTTAGAAAGAGGATATTTGAATTATACCGCTACACCCGGTGAATATGAAATAACTGATTTGGCAATTCATGAATTCGATAAAATGTTAAACTCTCCACTTGAACCTGGTCAAGCTGCCCAGTTACTTGAAGATCTTGCTACAAATATGGCAGCATCTGAATACGGTACAAGATGGGAATCTATGACGCCGAATGCACAAGCTAAAGCTGTTGCAGAATATAAAGAATGGTTTTACGATAACCAAATGGGATTATATCATACTACTTTTGGTTTGTCTGAATATGACGAATATGGTAATATTGTTCTTGATACAATTTATGAAGCTCCATCTACTGGAGAAATAGCAAATATGTTTGGTGTCGAAGTAACTGATACTTATA
>ENA-OPEE01002784-OPEE01002784.1-human-gut-metagenome-genome-assembly--contig:-NODE-2784-length-10585-cov-2.354891_pt1 | contig 10585 bp, 8 predicted proteins | sample MGYA00241263_ERZ501506 | MGnify/ENA primary metagenome ERZ501506 (study PRJEB25962, sample SAMEA2042626) | human gut metagenome | biome: human gut; feature: human-associated habitat; material: faeces...
GCCCACGATATCGCCGCCATTGGCATCACCAACCAGCGGGAGACCACCATCCTGTGGGAAAAGGCCACCGGCCGCCCCATCTACAATGCCATCGTCTGGCAGTGCCGCCGCACCGCCCCGCTGGTGGACGAGCTGGTGCAGCAGCCCGGCATGACGGAATACATCCGCGAGAATACCGGCCTGATGCCGGATGCCTATTTTTCCGCCACCAAGATCAAGTGGATCCTGGATAACGTGCCCGGCGCGCGGGAGCGGGCCGAGGCGGGCGGGATCCTGTTCGGCACCGTGGACACCTGGCTGGTGTGGAAGCTCACCGGCGGCAAGGTGCATGTGACCGACCGCACCAACGCCAGCCGCACCATGCTCTACAACATCCGCACCCTGGACTGGGACGACACCCTGCTCAAAGCGCTGGACATCCCCCGCTGCATCCTGCCCCGCGTGGCGGATTCCAGTGAGGTCTACGGCACCACCGACCTGTGCGGGGTGCAGGTGCCGGTGGCCGGCATTGCCGGGGACCAGCAGGCTGCACTGTTCGGGCAGGGGTGCTTTGCCAAGGGTGAGGCCAAGAACACCTACGGCACCGGCTGCTTCTTGCTCATGAATACCGGTGACACCATCTGCCGCAGTCAGAACGGCCTGATCTCCACCATCGGCATCAGCCTGAACGGTAAGGTGGAGTATGCCCTGGAGGGCAGTGTCTTTGTGGGCGGTGCCGTCATCCAGTGGGTGCGCGACGGCCTGCGCATGATCCAGGAGAGCCGCGATGCGGAATACTATGCCCAGAAGGTGCCGGACAACGGCGGCATTTACATCGTGCCGGCCTTTACTGGTCTGGGTGCACCGTACTGGGATATGTACGCCCGCGGGGCCATTGTGGGCATTACCCGCGGCACCACCCAGAACCATATCATCCGCGCGGCGGAGGAGTCCATCGCTTATCAGAGTTATGACCTGGTGCACGCGATGGAGTTGGATGTGGGCCAGCCCATCACCGCCCTGAAAGTGGATGGCGGTGCTTCCCGCGACCAGTTTTTGATGCAGTTCCAGGCGGACATCCTGAACAAAACCGTGCTGCGCCCGGCCATCCGCGAAACAACGGCCCTTGGCGCTGCCTACCTGGCGGGCCTTGCCACCGGCGTGTGGAAAGACCGTGGGGAAATCCGCAGCCTGTGGCACTGCAACATGACCTTTACTCCCAACATGGAAGCTCCGGAACGCGAAAAGCTGCTGGCTGGCTGGCACAAAGCCGTGGGCCGAAGCCGCGATTGGGCGGAACACGAGTAGGAGTTAGGAGGTAGGAGTGAGGAGTTGCGGCAGAATTAGGAATAAGAAATTAGGAATTGGAGATGGGAAAAGGCTCCAGGTAGGACGGGGTCACCCGACCCCGCCAGGGGGGCTTGCCACATTGTGTGTGCAAAATTTATTCTGTAGAGGACGATGCTCGCATCGTCCCGGGTGACGGGCTGTATCAAACGTTTCACATGTATCCCCACGATTCAATTTGTGAGCAAATTCCCCGAACCAACTCCAAAACTACTCACATAAAAAACAACTACCAAACAACAACAGGCCCACGCCGCAGGAGAACATCCCGGCGTGGGCCTGTTATTTATCTATGACAATCTGTGACTAAAATGATTTAATTCATGTGCACCAGCTTGGGGTAGACCCGCTGCATATAGGAATCGTCGAAATGCTCGTCCAGCAGGGTATCCAGACTGGTCTGGGCGGCAACGCCCTCCAAACGGGCGTCATAACGAATCAGCGCGGCGGAGCTGACGATCATATTGACTGCCATAAATACCACCAGGCACCAGGTCAAAATGGTACCGCCGCGGCGGGGCAGGCTTTCAATCAAGCGGTCCAACGGCGGGAACAGCACCTTGAACCATGCCACGGCGGCCAGCCCCCAGAAAAAGCAGTACAGCAGATTGATACGCCCGCCCAGGTTGAACGGCAGGGCACTGTAATCCCAGAATACCGCGCCGAACACGATTTCGGTAAACACGCTGCACAGATACTCGTAAGCACCGCCCAACAGGGTGCCCATGCCGAACAGCCAGAATGCCGAACGGTCTTTGTACTTGTACAAAACCTGGGTGACCAGCGCAATGGCAAGGCCCCAAACAATAGAGAAAGGTCCCCACACCAGGCTGGAACGGCTCATCCAATATCCAGCGGTAATGCGGCAGAAAATCGTTTCGGTAATGTCGCCCAGGAACGCGCCGATTACAAACAGCAAAAAGATTTTGTAAAAGCTGCACCCGGCAGCAAACACCGTGCTTTTGGTGCGCTTGGGGCGTATCAGGTCCAGCTGCGGGGCCTTGGTGCGCATGCGGCGCTCGGTGCGGTCAAAAATCCACAACCCCATCCGCAGCGTCAGGTTGGCAAGGCGGTTGTTGACCTCGTCCACTCTGGGCAGCTTGTAGCGCAGGCCGCCCAGGGTCAGCGCGGTGCCCAGCAGATCAATGACCAGCAAAATGGCAAAGATCCACAACAGAACATGCGCAAGCCCGGCGGGTACCAGCTGGTACAAACGCATCAGCAGCGGCACCAGCCACTTGACGGTTACCAGGCCCAGGGCACCCCAGACGATGGAAGCCGAAAGGCAGATGTACCCATCCAGGTTCCATTTGCAGTCAGAGTAATCCCACCAGCGGGTGTGGCTGTAGTGCTCCAGCAAATGCCCGGCAATCCATTCCACCACCGTGGCATACAGCGCGCTGAACAAAAACAGGAAGAACCACCCGCCGCTCAATTCCCGCAGGGCAATGGTGATCAGGCAGCCGGTAATGCCGTAAACCAGGCACAGCGGCCCGTGCAGCACGCCGCGGTCCCGGTACTGGCCCAGCCGCACTGCGGTGGCAGCAACTTCCAGGCACCAGCCCAGGAACGAAAAGGCCAAAAACAGCCAGAATAGTTGGTATAACATAAAAACTCCTCTGTGTGTTGCAGAATCAGCGAACACCACTATTCTACAATACCCAAAGGAGTTATGCAATATTTTGGCGCAGAATGGTTGAAAATAAGAACCTTTACGGCATGCCGCACACCAGCCGCTGGCCGCCACTGCCGCCGCTGACATAGTGGGTGGTGCGGCTGACCTGGTTGTCCACCGGCTGCCCAGCAGCGTACAGCTTGAGGTTATGGATAAAGATTTCTACAATGTTATCCAGTGTTTTGGCTAGGCTGAACCGCCCGGAAATGTGCGGCGTGATGATCACATTCGGTTCGCTCCACAGCGGGTGGTCTGACGGCAGAGGCTCTGGGTCAGTCACATCCAGCGCTGCACCGAACAAATGCCCGCTGTGTACGGCATCGGCCAGGGCAAGGCAGTCCACCGTGGAACCACGGCCCACGTTCAGCAGAATTGCCCCCTGCTTGCAGCGGGCCAGGCGGGCGGCATCAAACATGTGCAGCGTTTCCGGCGTGCCGGGCAGGCTCAGGGCAACCAGGTCCGCTTGCGGCAGCTCGGCGTCCAGTTCGCTTTGGGGTACCACCCGCAGGCAGTAATCGGGGCAGGGGGCACCGGGGCGCATGCTGCGCCGCACGCCGACAACCTCGGCCCCAAGGGCGTGGGCGCGCATGGCAAAGTTAGAGCCGATATCTCCCATGCCAACGCATAACACGCGGGACCCGGCCACCGGCCGCACCTGGCGGGTGATGGCATCCCACTTGTGCTGCGTCTGGCGGTCCCGGTACAAAAACAGATCCTTCTGCAGCCCCAGCCACAAGCCCAGCATCCACTCGCTGATGGCCAGCCCGTAAGCACCGGTGGCGTTGGTCACCAGGCACTGCTCCGGCAGCACGCCCGGCACCAGATAGGTATCCGGTCCCGCAAAGTTGGATTGGAACCATTCCAGATGGTGGTTTTGGCAAATCAGCTCTACCGGCACATTGCCCATGATGATATCTGCCTCCAGCACCTGGGCCAGGGTAACGGTTTCGGTTTGGGCAAAGATAAATTCATATTCCGGCACGCTGGCCTGCAAGGCGCTGCGCTGGGCATCGCTCAATGGCAGAGCCACTAAAACATGTTTTGGCATGAAACATTTCTCCTTGCAATCAAACGCCGCGTTCCTGCTTGCTGAAAATGCAGCCGCAGTAATCCTGCCGGTACAGGCCGTATTCTGCGCTCAAAGCAAGGCTGCGCTTGTAACCGTCCTTTTTGCGGAACTCGCTTTGCAGGTAGTTCAGGCCGTACTGTTGGGCCAGTTCGCAGCCGATGGTGTTCAGCCGCACAGGGTCCTTGACCGGGGAGATGGAAAGGGTGGTGGTGAACCAGTTAAAGCCGTGTGCCCTGGCGTACTGGGCGGCGCGTTCCAGCCGCATGCGGTAACACACGGTGCAGCGCTCGCCGCGCTCCGGCTCGTTTTCCAGCCCTTTTACCGCAGTGTAAAACTCCTGCGGGTCATACGGCAGCTCCACCACCGTGATGCCGCGGGCAGCGTACCCGGCATCGCGCACAAAACGTTCCAGTTCGGCTTCCCGGCGGTGGTATTCCTCCGGTGGGGCAATGTTGGGGTTATAATATAAAATGGTAACGTCAAAATGGTCGGCCAGACGTTCCAACGTGGCGCTGGAACAGGGCGCGCAGCAGGCGTGCAGCAGCAGCTGCGGGCGCTGGCCATCGCGCTCTAATGCGGCGATGGTTTCTTCCATCACGCGCTCATAATTGATTCGGTTTGCCAATGGTGTTTTCCCTCCTGCATGGCAGCGGCTGCTGCCGCAATCTAACCCCATTATAGCGTATTGCTGGGCAAATTTACACCCCGCACAGGAAGAATAACCGCCACAGCCTTTGAAATATGGAAAATTGCGCGGCGCTTTTTGCAAAATGTTGAATTTTTTATCACGAATTGTTCACATCTATCGGGTATTCTATAGTTGTTCCCAAAAGGAACGGTGCCAGGGAACAGGGACCCGAACACCGTTGGGGCATTGCCAAATGCCCAGGGGAACAACGCAGACTTTTTTCATCCACTCCTCTTTCTCTTTTTTCTTCTTTTCAAGGAAAAACCGCCGCACAGGAACAGGGACCTGTGTGGCGGTTTTTCTTTTTGAATTTGGGTTTGATGAAGCAAACTGAATAAAAATGTGATATAATAACAGGCACAAGCAATTTACCACCAACAGGAGGGGAACAACTATGGTACAGGTCGATTTGATCACCGGCTTTCTTGGCTCTGGCAAAACGACTTTTATGCGGCACTATGCCCGCTATATGGTTCAGCAGGGCTGGAATGTCTGCATTTTGGAAAATGACTTTGGCGCGGTCAATGTGGATGTTATGCTGCTGCAGGATATTTTGGGCGACCATTGCGATATGGAAAGCATCAGCGGCGGGTGCGACTGCGATACCCACCAGCGCCGGATGCGCACCAAATTGATCTCGCTGGCCATGCAGGGCTTTGACCGGGTCATTATTGAGCCGAGCGGTATTTTTGATGTAGATGAATTTTTTGACATCCTGCACGACGAACCGCTGGATAAGTGGTACCGTATGGGCAACGTGATTGCTATTGTGGATGCCAAGCAGGAGCAGCAGCTTTCGCCCCAGTCGGCCTACCTGCTGGCGTCCGAAACCGCCAATGCCGGCATGGTGGTGCTGAGCCGCAGCCAGCTGGCTACCCCGGCCGAGATGGATTCCACGGTAAACTACCTGAACCACGCGCTGGAGCAAAACGGCTGCGCCCGCCGCTTTGGCGCAGATGTACTGCGCAAAAACTGGGAGGACCTGACCCCGCAGGCCCTGGCCGCCGTTGCCGCCTGCGGCAGCAAGCAGGCCAGCTATGAAAAAATGCACTTTGACCAGCACGATGTGTTTTCTTCGCTCTATTTTATCGACCGTCACTTACCCCTGCCGCGGCTGAAAGAAGTGGTGAATGAACTGTTTGCCGATGCCTCCTGCGGCCGCATTATGCGCATTAAGGGCTTTACCTCGGATGGAAATGGCTGGCTGGAGCCAGCCGCGACGCCATGACCTTAAAGCCCATTGCCAAAGCGCAGGAAGTGATCATCGTGATCGGTGAGCAGCTGAACCGCGCTGCCATTGAGGCACACTGGAAAGAGGTTTGAAACAACTGAACCTGCTGAACGAAAGCCAAATGCAGGAAAAAGAAAAAGGTTAAATCAAAATTCCCTCACAGTGGTCAATTTCGTGCTGGATGATTTCCGCCGTCCAGCCGGTAAACGTTTTAAGCCGCGTCTGGAATTTTTCATTCTGCCACTGCACTTTGATGACTTTGTGGCGCTTGGTTTTCCGCGTGCCGGTAAGCGATAAGCAGCCTTCGTCCGTTTCATAGGCTCCAGACTGTTTGACGATGACCGGGTTGAACATGACCATGTATTCGCCGTCATTCTCAAAAGCGATAATGCGTTTGTTCACGCCGATCATGTTTGCCGCCATACCCACGCAGCCATCCTTGTGGGCAATCAGAGTTTCCATCAGGTCCTGCGCTACGCCAAGATCCGCCGCCGTGGCGGGTGCGGCTTTCTGCGCAAGAAAAGTCTCGTCTTTGCAAATTTCACGAATCATTGGGGGATGCTCCTTAACTGTTTTTTCTACATTGTATCAGCCAAGGGGAAAATACACAAGAAAGAAAACGATAACAAAAAATATCTGCCCGCACCTCGCTCGCCGTATCGGCACTTAGAATTATGCGGTATTGCCTTAATAACAAAGCGGATGATAAAACGATCCAAAAACAACTCATATTAAAAAGATTTCTTATAGTTCATTAAACGGTGCGCTGGTTCCCGATCAGGATAAATTTGAAACGTGCTTTGTTTTCAATTCGGAACAGATGGATTCCTTCGCCAGCGGAAAACAACGATCGCGCTCAAACATCATCCAGATGCTGGAACGATGGATGAACTAAAGGAAGCGAATCCGGATGTGTACAGGGATTTGGTGCACGACTTACAAAGAAAATAGGCAAGTGTGTACTTGCAAAAGAAAAAGCCGTAGACTCTAACGAATCTACGGCTTTTATTTTGGTCGAGGTGACAGGACTCGAACCTGCGGCCTCGTGGTCCCAAACCACGCGCGCTACCAGCTGCGCAACACCTCGTGAACATTTCTATTATATCTGTTCACGCCGTGTGCGTCAAGTGCTAAATTTGGGAGATGACAAAGAAGAGGCGGCAGGTGCGCACAATATGCACCTCTGCGGTCTCAATAAGTGCAAGTGCTTTTTGCTGAAACAATAACCCGTTTACACAGTCCCCTTGCCGATGCCCCATTTTTTGAAATACCGGCCCATGCTCTTCAACTGCATTTTGAACTTGCCTGCGTCCCGCATGGGGTCGCGGTGCCAGGCGTGGGTGGCGGTGAACTGCGGCAGCAGGTAGACAAGCCCTTGGCGCAGAGCACTCTGGGTCAGGTCGGCATCCTCCACATACATAAAGTATTCGGGGTCAAAACCGCCGATGGTTTTGAACACATCGGTGCGGATGGCGGCAAAGCTGCCGGTGCAAAACTCAATGGGGCGGGGGATTGTCAGGTCCTCATCCTGCATGGTGTAATGTTCGTCAGCTTTTTGCATCACACCGCCAAACCGCGGGGCCAGCTGGCGGGCCAGCAGCAGCCACGGGGTGGGCTTGCGGCGCGGCAGGTTCTGGATGCGCCCATCCGGAAAATAGAGCTGCGGCGTGGCCATCACAACGCTGGGGTGGTCCAGCAGCCATTGCGCCATCTGGGGCAGGATGTCATCGTGAATGATTACATCCGGGTTCAGGATAAAGTGTACATCGCTGGTCAGGCGGTCCATAATGCTGTTGTGGCCCTTGCCGAAGCCGAGGTTCTTGGGCAGGCAGATCACCTGCACGCGAGCATCGCCAAAATCTGTCTGCGCCAGGCGGGGGCCGCAGCCATCCGGGCTGGCGTTATCCACCACATACAGGGCAAAGTCATCGCCAGGGGTGTTGGCCAGCACGCTGCGCACGGCAGCGCACACTTCATCATAATCACAGTATGCCACAATACAGGCACTGATCTTCGGCATACGTCCTCCTCAGGTGCGGGGCGGGTCCACCACGGCTTCCAGATCATCCAGGTCATAGGGGGTGTTCTGGTAGACATAGTAGTTCAGCCAGTTGGTATACAGCAGGTGCGCATGGGCACGCCAGCGGAAAATGGGGTCCTTGTTGGGGTCATCGTCCGGGTAATAGTTGACCGGCACATGAATTTCCTTGCCCGCCTTTACATCGCGGCGGTACTCGGCATCCAAAGTGTACTTGTCGTATTCCGGGTGGCCGATGACAAAAATCTGGCGGCCGGACTCGGTAGAAAGCAGCATGGGGCCGGCAACATCGCTTTCGGCCAGCATGCGCAGCTCCGGGGCGGCATCAATATCGGCGCGGTTCAGCCCGGCCCAGCGGCTGTGCGGGGCATAGAATATTTCGTCAAAACCGCGCACCAGCGGATTGGCGGGCCGCACCACGCGGTGCTCGAACACGCCGAACATTTTTTCTGGCAGGTGTACCTTGCGCACGCCGAAGTGGTAATACAGCCCGGCCAGCGCACCCCAGCACAGATGAATGGTGGAATATACGTTTTCGCGGCTGTAATCCATGATCTCGCACAGCTCGTTCCAGTAGTCCACATCCTCATAGTCCAGGTCCTCAATGGGGGCACCGGTGATGATCATGCCGTCAAAGCGCTCATTGCGCACCGCATCAAAGGTTTTATAAAACGCCTTCATGTGCTCCTGCGGGGTGTGGGTGGTATCATGGGTCTTGGTCTGCAAAAAGGTCAGCTGCACCTGCAGGGGGCTGTTGGCCAAAAGGCGTGCCAGCTGGGTTTCCGTTACAATTTTGGTGGGCATCAGGTTCAAAATCAGGATGCGCAGGGGACGGATCTGCTGGGTCTGCGCACGCTGCTGGTGCATGACAAACACGTTCTCGCGCGAAAGTTCGCCATAGGCGGGCAGCTCTTTGGGAATGATCAAAGGCATAAACAGTAAACTCCTTAACGGTCAGATCTGGTCAAGTGCCTGGGCAATATCGTGGATCAGGTCGTTCTTATCTTCCAGACCGCAGCTCATGCGCACCAGGTCGGGCTGAACACCGGCGGCAATCAGTTGCTCGTCGTTCATCTGGCGGTGGGTGGAGCTGGCGGGGTGCAGGCAGCAGGTGCGGGCATCGGCCACATGGGTCTCAATGGCGGCAACCTTCAGGTGGCCCATAAAGGCAGCGGCGGCTTCGCGCCCGCCCTTTACGCCAAAGCTGACAACGCCGCAGGAACCATTGGGTAGGTACTTTTCGGCAACAGCATGGTACTTATCGCCCGGCAGGCCGCAGTAGTTCACATAGGCAATCTTCGGGTGGCTGGCCAAAAACTCTGCCACAGCCTGGCCGTTCTCGCAATGGCGGGCCATGCGCACATGCAGGCTTTCCAGGCCAAGGTTGAGCATGTAGGCGTTGATGGGGCTCTGCACGCAGCCAAAGTCACGCATCAGCTGTGCGGTTGCCTTGGTGATGAAAGCGCCCTCCTTGCCAAAGTGCTCGGCATAGGTGATACCGTGGTAGCTGTCATCAGGGGTGCACAAGCCGGGGAACTTATCGGCATGAGCCATCCAGTCGAACTTGCCGCCGTCCACGATGGCACCGCCCAGGGTTGCGCCGTGGCCGTCCATGTACTTGGTGGTGGAATGGGTCACGATATCGGCACCCCATTCAATGGGGCGGCAGTTGACGGGGGTGGCAAAGGTGTTATCCACAATCAGCGGCACACCGTGGGCGTGGGCTGCATTGGCAAACTTTTCAATATCCAGCACCGTCAGGGCGGGGTTGGCAATGGTTTCGCCAAAGACAGCCTTGGTGTTGGGCTGGAACGCGGCGTTCAGCTCTTCCTCGGTACAGTCAGGCGAGACAAAGGTGGCGGTAATGCCCATCTTTGCCATGGTGACGGAGATCAGGTTGAAGGTGCCGCCGTAAATGGAGCTGGAAGAAACGATGTGGTCGCCCGCGTTGCAGATGTTGAACAGGGCAAAGAAGTTGGCTGCCTGGCCGGAACCGGTCAGCATACCGGCGGTGCCGCCCTCCAGTTCGGTAATCTTGGCGGCGACGGTATCGCAGGTGGGGTTTTGCAGGCGGGAATAAAAATAACCGCTGGCCTGCAGGTCAAACAGCTTGCCCATATCGTCGGAGCTATCATATTTGAAAGTGGTGCTCTGCACAATGGGAATCTGGCGGGGTTCGCCGTTGCCGGGGGTATAGCCGCCCTGTACGCACAGGGTATTGATGCTGTATTTGCTGGACTGATCCATGATCTTACTTCCTTTCCGCAAAAGCGGTAATATTTAATCTTATTGTAAAGGTTTTGGTGGGTAAAATCAAGGGCGGCGGGGGATAGTTGCCATAAAACAGGAAAGGAACACAAAAATGCCGCCTGATTTGCGGCAGGCGGCGGGGACGTTTGGGAAAATGCATGGTGTGTGAGGGAGATTATTTTTTTGAAAGCAAGCAATGCAACAAGGCCCATCCAGCGGGACGATGCAAGCATCGTCCCCTACAAATTGCTGGAGGCGTTGCAGAAATTTGGAACAAAATACCCGGCTTAATCCAGCATCCCAACCTC
>ENA-OPEE01002785-OPEE01002785.1-human-gut-metagenome-genome-assembly--contig:-NODE-2785-length-10583-cov-2.066679_pt1 | contig 10583 bp, 8 predicted proteins | sample MGYA00241263_ERZ501506 | MGnify/ENA primary metagenome ERZ501506 (study PRJEB25962, sample SAMEA2042626) | human gut metagenome | biome: human gut; feature: human-associated habitat; material: faeces...
TTGAGTTTTCTGCCGATGGAGAAATCATTTTCAATCAGTAAAATTCGCATAACATCACTACTCCTGTGTTTTTTCTAACTATATTTTTCAGTCTATATTCGGACAGAATGAAAATCAGAAATATTCTGCGGGGTTGTCCTTTAATTTCGATCGTTATGATGAATCCTTCAACGACTATTTAGTGGGTTCCGGTCAAAAGACGGCAACCGTAGATTTCGATCGTAACGAACGGGTAGGAGGGGCTTTTTTCCAGTATACCGGACTTTTCTGGCAAAAATTGACCGTAATGGCCGGACTGCGTTATGACTACCATAATATTTTCGGTAGTTTTGTAACTCCCCGTTTACATCTGGCTTATGCCCCTGACGATTTTACGATGTTGAAGGTGTCTGCCGGTCACGGTGCCCGGACAGCCAACATCCTGGCCGATAACAGTTATCTGTTGGCTTCTGCCAATTCGGTATATGTCAACGATAAATTGTTGGCAGCCCATCCCGAAGAATTAGATCGTTTGGATATGGAAAAGGTGGTCGCTGTCGTCCAGTAATTTCACCAGAGCCCCGTCACGGCCATAGCGTTCGGCTGTCAGCGTATCGTCTGGCAGATACAGTGGGACAGACTGGTAACGTTCGATACCTAAAGTGTCGGAAACACGCTTGTAAGCATCGCGATGAAAATTTCGGACCAGTGGAGCTTCCCCATTCTTGTTCCTGTAGTTTTGAAAGATCGCCCAACGGGACGGTTTTTGCCGGATCGAATCGAGCAGACGAATACCGGCACGGATCTTATCCCATTGAAATTCCCGTGTCGTATCTTTATACGGGTAAGTATCGGTCAACGTGTGCTGGTCGTAAAGTAGTTCCTTTTCTATAATGGTTTCAATGAGGGGAGGGGGTGCCTCCGGTTCCGGTGTTGTTTCGGCAATCGGAATGTTTTGTCTGGGGGAACCGGGTCCCTGCGGCTCTCTCGGCTTTGTCGTACAGAAACTCAGTGAGGAAAGACAAAGTAGTAAGAGTATGGGGACTGTTTTCATTGTATCTATCATTCTATTCATTATGTAAATATAAACAAAAGAATAGGACGATTGTTTGTTTTTCTTTTTTATTCTTTTTTAGGCAAACGAAGGACAAAGCGGATCAGGGCGACGAATACTTTTCCGTATTTGTCCAGCTTGAGCTGTCCGACACCTCGTATTTCGCTAAACTCGTCGAGTGTGACCGGTTTCTTCTGGACCATATCTTCGAGGGCATCATCTGAAAAGATGATATAAGCCGGGGTATGTTCACGTTCGGCAATCTGCTTGCGAAGCTGTTGCAGGGAGTCGAGAAGCGTTTCTTCTACGGAGGTGGATTCGATCGGACGGATCGGACGGTATTTGTAGCCGCCTTTTTTGGTCGGCAGGGCAAAGTCTTTTGTCTTTTGATAAATGGTCATGAGTGCCTGCTGTTCGCCGAAAAGGACTTTACGCCCTAATGGAGTCACTTTCAGGTGGCCGGCCGACATATAGTCGATTTCGATATAACCGAGCTGAAGCATCTGGTATAAATATTCTTTCCACTCTTTGTAGCTGAGGTCCTTGCCAACCCCGTAGGTTTTTAGTTTGTCATATCCTTTTTCCTTCAACTCTTCCTTTTCGGCCCCCCGGAGTATATCGATCAGCAGGTGCATATTAGCTGTTTGCCCAGTACGGAAAATACCGCTCAAGGCTTTCTGCACCAAGATACTCCCGTCGAAACGCTGGGGAGGGTTCTTGCAGACGTCGCAGTTCCCGCAATCCTTGTCCGTTTCTTCTCCGAAATAGCTCAGCAAGATACGGCGTCGGCAGATGTCTGCCTCGCAATACCGGCGCATCCGGTTTAACTTTTGCAAACTGACGTCTTTCTGTCCGCTTTCCTCTGCAAAACGGCGGAGGAGCAGGATATCGCCTACGGAATAGAAAAGAAGCGTGTCGCTTTTCATGCCGTCCCGCCCGGCACGGCCTATTTCCTGGTAGTAGTTCTCGATGCTTGACGGCATATTATAATGAATGACCCAGCGGACATTGCTTTTGTCTATCCCCATTCCGAACGCGACTGTAGCACACACCACATTGACACGGTCGTTGATGAAATCGTCCTGCGCTTTCTCGCGCTTGTCGGGGCTTAGTCCGGCATGATAGGCGACTGCCCGGATACTGTATTCGGACAGTTCTTCAACCAAAGATTCCGTACTGTTGCGGCTCATGCAGTAGATGATGCCGCTTTGCCGGTGGTGGCGGTTGATGAAATGGACGATCGCTGCAATCTTTTCCTTTTTGCTCAGTCCGCGACGGATAGTGAGCGATAGGTTCGGGCGATCGAAAGACGAGATGAATGTTTTAGGATCACGTAGTTTCAGTTGATTCAGTATGTCTGTCCGGGTGATTTTGTCCGCCGTAGCTGTCAGGGCGACGATCGGTACTTTCGGGAAATTCTCTTTCAGAACGGACAGCTGGGTATATTCGGGACGGAAATCATGTCCCCAATGCGAGATACAATGTGCCTCGTCAATGGCGATCAGCGAAATGTCGATGCGGGGAAGAAGCCAATGCAGTTCGCTTATGATCCCTTCGGGGGAGATGTAAAGCAGCTTCACCTTCCCCTGTATGCAGAGTTGCCGTACCCGGTGGCGTTCTTCCTCAGGCATCATGCTGTTGAGTGTTGATGCCGGTATGCCATTGGCGATCAGTCCTTCGACCTGGTCCTTCATCAGAGCGATAAGGGGAGATACTACGATGGCAGTTCCCGGCATGTAGATCGCTGGAAGCTGAAAACAGATCGACTTGCCGCCACCCGTAGGCATCAGGACCAGCGAATCTTCTTTCTGCAAGATGCGCTGTATGATTTCAGCCTGTAAAGGGCGAAATGAGGTGTATCCGAAGAACCGTTTGAGCAGTAGCAATAATTCTTTCATGAGAATCAAAAAGAACTGAATGTTTTTTAAGCACGCAAATATAAGAAATAATATTTCCTTGCTACAAGAAAACTTATCTACATGAGCAAAAAAACATCAGAATGCCTACAAATTTTGTAATCAGTGTCAGCGATTATAAAATCACAACTACTGATTATATAATCACTGACGCCGATTACAGAATTGGTAGGCACTTAAAAAAGAATTATTCGGGACAAAAAAGGTTTTTCTTTCCATAGAAATAAGAAATTGTTGCTGTTTTGGTACAATGCCCTGAATTTTTATGTACCTTTGTCATCATTATTTATTTAACGAGCCGTGATGGCTCATACTTATTATATGACATTTGAACAATTAGAACTGATCGAGCCGATACGCAAGGCTCTCAAAAAAGAAAAGTACACAACTCCCACTCCCATACAAGCCGAAGCCATTCCCCTAGTATTGGACGGATCTGATTTATTAGGTTGCGCACAGACAGGAACCGGTAAGACGGCAGCTTTTTCCATCCCTATCATTCAGAAGATCGAAGAACAGATTTCAAGTAGGCGTAAGCCGGGTATTAAAGCCCTGGTCCTGACTCCGACACGCGAATTGGCGATCCAGATCGGTGAAAGCTTTACGGCATACGGGTGTTATACTCACGTGAAACATACCGTTATTTTCGGTGGTGTGGGACAGAAACCACAGACGGATGCTTTGGAACGGGGTGTGGATGTGTTGATCGCAACTCCCGGTCGTCTGTTAGATCTGCTCAGTCAGGGTTTTATCCGTCTGGATACATTGGAATATTTTGTTTTGGACGAAGCGGACCGGATGCTGGATATGGGATTTATCCACGATATCAAACGTATCCTGCCTTTGCTGCCCAAGAAGCGCCAGTCTCTGTTCTTCTCTGCAACAATGCCACCGGAAATCGAGCGTCTGGCCGGAACGATCCTCCATGAACCTGAGAAAGTAGAGGTGACTCCTGTATCTTCCACTGTCGATACGATTGACCAGTCTGTCTATTTTGTAGAAAAAGTGGAAAAGATCAACCTGCTGAAGAATCTGCTGGAAGACCGTTCGTTGGAATCCGTTTTGGTTTTTACCCGTACAAAGTATGGAGCCGACAAAGTCGCTCGTGTCCTGAACAAATCCGGGATTGGTGCGGAAGCCATTCATGGAGACAAAGGGCAGAATGCTCGTCAGCGTGCCTTATCCAGTTTTAAAGATCATACGCTTCGTGTTTTGATCGCGACCGATATTGCCTCCCGCGGCATTGATGTCGATCATCTTTCGCATGTCATCAACTATGATTTGCCGAATGTGCCGGAGACATATGTACACCGTATCGGCCGCACCGGACGTGCCGGCCGTAGCGGGATTGCTTTCTCTTTCTGCGATGTGGAGGAAGTTCCGTATCTGAAGGATATCCAAAAACTAATCGGTAAAGATGTGCCGGTTGCCGGAGGCCATATGTTTGAGACTGCCGAGGTAAAGGAAGCGGTTGCCGAGAAGAAAAAAGCGATGAAGGAAGAGTCGAAGCGCAGGAATATGTTCGGTAACAAACGCGATGGAAGTTTTTGGCGGAATAAGAAAAGAACGGCAAATAAATAAAACCACCATTTATCCTTTGAAATATTCATGGAATATTATAAATTTGCCCACTTAACATAAAATTCTAAATTGAAAAATGGAAAACACTCGTCGTTCATTCCTGAAAAAGATGACCGCTGCCGGAATTGGTACTGCTGGTCTTGCATTAAGTAGTAACGCCGCTGCTGCTACAGTTACAACAGAAACAAGTGCAGAAAAGAAAAAGAAACCTGCCGGCAAAGACGATGGCAAATTGCGCTTCGGTTTTATCGGTACAGGTTCCCGTTGTCATGAACATATTAACAACGTATTGTCTATCCCCGGAAACAAGATCGTGGCTATCTGTGATATCCAGGCTGGCCCGATCCAACGTACACTGGATCATATCGCCAAGTTCAATGTGCCGGCTCCGAAGGTATATACAGGTAGCGAACGTGAATTTGAAAAGATGTTGAACAACGAAGAATTCGATTGCGTTATCATCGCCAGCCCGTGGGAATGGCACGTACCGATGTCGGTTGCAGCCATGAAAGCAGGTGTTCCTTATGTCGGTGTGGAAGTGTCTGCTGCCAATACGCTGGAAGAATGCTGGGATCTGGTCAACGTATCAGAAGCTACGGGAAGCCATCTGAACATCATGGAAAACGTTTGCTATCGTCGCGATTGTATGGCTGCGTTGAACATGGTCCGCAAAGGCCTGTTTGGTGAATTGTTGCATGCGACTTGCGGTTATGAACATGATTTGCGCGATGTCAAATTCAATGATGGAAAACATTATACTTATCAGAAAGGCGGTGAGTTGCGCATGGGTAAAGATGCGTTTGCAGAGGCCCAGTGGCGTACGAACCATTCTGTCCGTCGTAACGGCGATGTCTACCCGACGCATGGAATCGGACCGGTGGCAAACTGCCTTGATATCAACCGTGGTAACCGTTTCCTCTCCTTGTCTGCTATGGCAACCCAGTCTCGTGGCTTGCATAAGTTCATCGTGGACAATGGTGGTGAAAACCATCCGTTGGCAAAAGTCCGTTTCAACTTGGGCGATATTGTAACCTCCATGATCAAATGTGCAAACGGGCAGACGGTTATCGTTACACATGACACGAATTCCCCCCGTCCTTATTCTTTGGGTTTCCGCATTCAGGGAACCGAAGGTTTGTGGATGAACGATGGCGATCACGTTTACGTTGAAAATCAATCCAAACCTCACCGTTGGGATGATTCGGAAGAATGGTTTAAGAAGTTCGACCATACATTGTGGTCCAAACATGAAGCCGAAGCTGCTCAGGCCGGACATGGTGGTATGGACTACGTGATGATGTTCGACTTGATCAACGCTATCCATAACAAGAAACCGGCTCCTATGGACTGCTACGATGCTGCTGCATGGAGTGCTATTTCTGCTTTGTCCGAGATGTCTATCGCTCGTGGCGGTGCATTGGTAGACTTCCCCGACTTTACTCGTGGACAGTGGATCCACCGTCAGCCGGCATTCGCTTTGTCTGAATAAGATAAAATAGAAATATCCTTAAAAAAAGGCTATCGGATTGCTTCCGATAGCCTTTTTTTATACCTTTTCTATCTCTTCCAACCAGAGTCGCGATACTGCATCGCTCGGCATACGCCAGTCTCCACGTGGCGAGAGGCTGACGGAGCCGACCTTGGGACCGTCTGGCAGGCAACTACGTTTGAATTGCTGCTGGAAGAAACGGCGGAAGAAGGTGTAGAGCCATTTCTTGATCGTAGCATTGTCGTAAGTGCCTGCGAATGCTTTCTGTGCTAAGAAATAAATCTTGGACGGGTGGGAGCCGAAACGCAGGAAATGGTAGAGGAAGAAGTCGTGCAATTCGTATGGGCCGACCAGGTCCTCTGTCTTTTGTTTGATGTTACCGTTTTCGTCTGCCGGGATTAGTTCAGGGCTGATCGGCGTGGCGACGATGTCCAGCAAGGTGAGGCGGGAAGCATCGTCCACCTTGTAGTTGGCAACCCATTCGACTAAGTATTTGACCAATGTTTTCGGGATACTTCCGTTCACGCCGTACATCGACATATGGTCGCCGTTATAGGTTGCCCAGCCGAGTGCCAGTTCGGAGAGATCGCCGGTCCCTATGACGAGTCCGTTCTTCTGGTTGGCGACATCCATCAGCAATTGGGTCCGTTCGCGTGCCTGGCTGTTTTCGTAGGTCACGTCGTGGACGGACGGATCGTGGTCGATGTCGCGGAAATGTTGTAGGCAGGCTTCCTTGATCGAGATTTCTTTCAGGGTGACACCGAGGGAGCGGATGAGGTCACAGGCGTTGGTATAAGTGCGGTCGGTCGTACCGAACCCGGGCATCGTGATGCCGATGATCTGCCCTCGTGGTATCTTCAGAGCGTCGAATGTCATGACGGTCACGAGCAAAGCCAGCGTAGAGTCTAGGCCGCCTGAAATACCGACGACAGCCGTTTGAGCATGTGCATGTATGAGTCGTTTGGCAAGGCCGGCTACCTGTATGTGGAATATTTCTTCGCAGCGTTCCTTCAAAGCGTCTCCGGAGGGGGTAAACGGATGCGGATCGATCGGACGTGTCAGGCTGAATCCGTCCGGAGTCCGAACTTGGAAGTCTACAACCTGTGCCTTCTCCTTCAGCAGACCGGATGCTCCATACATGAAACTGGTGTTTACCTGGCGGTCGTTTTGTAATGTCTCTATATCGATCTCGCTGATGACAAGTTGTTCTTCCATCGTGAATCGGGGAGACTCGGCAAGCAGGTTGCCATTCTCGGCGATGATCCCGTTACCAGCAAAGACGAGGTCGGTGCTTGATTCGCCGAAGCCGGAAGAGGCGTAGACATAGCCTGCCATGCAACGGGCGGATTGTTGGCAGATCAGCGAACGCAGATAGGTGTGCTTACCGATCAGTTCGTTGCTGGCGGAGAGGTTGAAGATGATGTTGGCTCCTTCCATCGCCAGCAGGGAACTGGGGGGGACGGGGACCCAAAGGTCTTCGCATATCTCGATGCCAATCGTGAGTTGTCCCGAACGGAACAGCAGGTGGCTGCCCATCGGGTATTCTTCTTCCCCGATGGAAATCGTCGATGTCCGAAGCTCTGTGGCGGATGTGAACCAACGTTGTTCCTGGAACTCTTTATAGTTGGGCAAATATGTCTTAGGGACGACGCCCCGTATAACTCCTTTTTGGAAGACAACGGCGGCATTGATCAGCTGGTTTCCTGTCCGGAGCGGAACGCCGACGATAGCCAGGATATTCAGGTCTGCCGTATTGCTGACCAGTTGGAGCAGCGCTGTTTCTGCGCCATCAAGTAGCGTTTGCTGGGCAAAGAGGTCGAGGCAGGTGTAGGCGGTGACGGACAGCTCCGGAAAAGCGATGATCTGTACACCTTTTTCTGATGCTTGTCGCATCAGCCCTTCTATCTTTTCTATATTATAAAAACAATCCGCTACCTGTATATGCGGCACGGCGGCGGCAACTTTTACAAATCCGTAGTTCATATTCGTTTATATTTGTCTTATAGATTGTTCGAGTTTGTCGGGGTCTTGACGGCAATCGAAGATACAGGCGATGACAATAGATAATAGATAATTTTATAGTGTGAACTGATTATATAGCGATATTCCCTGCTTTTTGTTGCCAACAACGGTTCGACAGCCCCGATTTGGGGCATAAGAAGCAATCGTTGTGCTTCCCGCTGGATAGAGGTTGTGATTCCTTGCAACTTGTGCAGACGCTTCTTTTCTATAGTATCGGATTATGGCTTTCATTCCATCTTTGGCCATCTTAGACCAGATTAGGCGTGTCATCGAAACCATGTTTCTATTTCTTTAGAAAGTTCTTCGTCTGTAATGTATTCACCTCTTTCCACTTGAGCCTCAGCTTCCCTGACCTTCGCAATCATCTCTTCCTGCGAGTGAATGACACAAGGGCGAGCGTTCTCTTTCTTGGGTATAATGCGTTTGGCATATTTTTTGATTTTTTCTAAAACCTCCATATCGTCTATCTCGTCCAGATAATCGCGTATGAAGTTCTGTTTCCATTGTTGTAATTCCATTGCCGTCATGATGTAAACTCCTTTCTTATTGAATTATGCTCCAAAGGTATGCAATTCCTTTGGATTAAAAAAGAAGGGGAGCCATACTTCACTGCATGCTCCCCTTGCAAACACAAAACAATCAACAAAAAATTATTGTCTGAATACCTTCTCGGATTTATCTGATAAATAATAGTTCCCTGTATTTCGGTAATGTCCAGATCTGGTCATCGACAACCAGTTCTAATTTGTCGATGTGATAGCGGATGGCTTCTAGCATCGGGACGATCTTGTCGTGGTAGGTGATTGCCTTCTCGCGTTCGCTTTCGATCTTGTTGGCGACCTTGCGGGCTTCCACCATTTCGTCGACCTTCTCTTTGATGAAGTTGGTGCGATAGGCGATGTCTTCAATAATTTCCAGGTTGCGGGACGAAAGGATAGAAGCTTTATCAGCAGGGAAAAGGTCTTTCATTTTGTAGACGTTGTCGATCAGGGAAGTCTGGTATTTGGTGGCGGTCGGGATGATGTGGTTCATTGCCAGGTCGCCGAGTACGCGGGCTTCGATTTGGATTTTCTTCGTATAGGTTTCCCATTTGACTTCGTTACGGGCTTCCAGTTCCTTGCGTGTCATGACACCGGTGGATTCGAACATCCGGACGCTGCTTTCTTTCAGATAGTTGTCGAAGATCACCGGCACGCTTGTCTCGCAGTCCAGGCCACGACGAGCAGCTTCGACTTTCCATTCGTCACTGTAGCCGTTGCCGTCGAAGCGGATCGCCTTGCATTCTTTGATGTCTTTACGGAGCACTTCGAGAATGGCGGCGAATGTTTCTTTGCCATCGGCAATTTTTGCATCAACCTCGGTTTTGAATGTCTTCAATTGTTCGGCTACAGCCGCGTTCAGGGCGAGCATAGCAGAAGCGCAGTTGGCTTCTGAGCCTACGGCACGAAATTCAAATCGGTTGCCGGTGAAGGCAAAAGGTGAGGTACGGTTACGGTCGGTATTATCGATCAGCAGTTCGGGAATGCGGGCGATGTCGAGCTTCATGCCCTGCTTGCCTGCCAACATCAGATCTTCCGGTTCGCTTTTTTCAAGATGCTCCAGGACTTTTGATAACTGTGTTCCAAGGAAGCTGGAGATGATTGCCGGAGGTGCCTCGTTGGCTCCTAAGCGGTGGGCGTTGGTGGCGCTTGAAATGCTAGCTTTCAAGAGTCCGTTGTGGCGATATACAGCCATCAGCACATTGACGATGAAGGTGATGAAGCGGAGGTTTTCTTCCGGTGTCTTACCCGGAGCCATCAGGAGGATGCCTGTGTCGGTTCCTAATGACCAGTTGTTATGTTTACCGGAACCGTTTACGCCTTTGAATGGTTTTTCGTGCAACAGGACACGGAAGCCATGTTTATGGCTGATCTTACGCATCAGGGCCATTACGAGCAAGTTATGGTCGTTCGCCAGGTTACATTCTTCGAAAATGGGAGCTAACTCGAACTGGTTCGGAGCTACTTCATTGTGGCGTGTTTTCAAAGGAATGCCTAATTTGAGCGATTCGATTTCCAGTTCCTTCATAAACTCCATGACACGAGTCGGAATAGCGCCGAAGTAGTGGTCTTCCAGCTGCTGGTTTTTCGAACTTTCGTGTCCCATCAACGTACGGCCGGTTAGCAATAGGTCGGGACGTGCAGCATACAAGCCTTCATCGACCAGGAAGTACTCTTGTTCCCAGCCCAGGTAAGCGTACACTTTCTTTACATCCGGATTGAAGTAATGGCAGACATCTGTGGCAGCCTTGTTGACGGCTTCGAGGGCTTTCAGCAGTGGGGCTTTGTAGTCCAGCGATTCGCCGGTATAAGCGATGAAGATAGTCGGGATGCAGAGTGTATCGCCTACGATGAAAGCGGGAGAGGAAGGGTCCCAGGCGGAATAGCCGCGTGCCTCGAATGTGTTCCGGATACCGCCGTTCGGAAAACTGGATGCATCCGGTTCTTGCTGGATCAGCAGTTTGCCGGAGAACTCTTCGACCATGCCACCTTTTCCGTCGTGT
>ENA-OPEE01002787-OPEE01002787.1-human-gut-metagenome-genome-assembly--contig:-NODE-2787-length-10576-cov-2.714951_pt1 | contig 10576 bp, 5 predicted proteins | sample MGYA00241263_ERZ501506 | MGnify/ENA primary metagenome ERZ501506 (study PRJEB25962, sample SAMEA2042626) | human gut metagenome | biome: human gut; feature: human-associated habitat; material: faeces...
CAAGAGCCTGCCCTCGCAGGCCGTGCAGTGGGGCAAGAACCTGATCCAGAGCTTCATCAACGGCCTTACCGGCAAAGGCGGTGCGGTTGGTGCCGGCGCCATCGCAGCCACCGCCGGTGCCACCATTGCTAAAACCGCCAGCGGGAACGACTGGTCCTCCGTCTGGGCGGACGCCAACGCCGACGTGGCCGACAGCGCCCAGTCCATGGCGGAGGTGGTCGTCCCGGCCTATACCAAGTCCGGGGATGCTGCCGTGGCTTCGGCCTCCAAAGCCGCTGCGGCAGCGTCCAAGACCGCCACAGCGGCCTCTGTGGTCAGCTCCTACGCCGATACCGTCACGGAGGTGCTGGGCAAGATCACCCGCACCACCCAGACCACCGACGAGGTGCTCTCCAACGGCCAGAAGCAGCAGAAACAGACCATCACCGAGACCAGCCGCCAACTGGTGAACGGTGTGCTGAAGGATATCAAGACCATTACCACCATTGGCGCAAACGGCAAAAAGACCGTGCAGCAGACCATGGAAACGGTGCGGGAGCTTGCCTCCTCCGTCACCTCCACGAGCGAGGCGCTGGTGGACGGCATCCGTACCGCCACCCAGACCGTGACCGAGACCCTGACCGACGGCACCGAGAGCCAGAAACAGACCATCACCAAGACCTACACCGCCATCATCGACGGTGCGCTGCGCACGGTGAAGGAGGTAAAGACCATCGCCGCCGATGGCACCGAGCAGGTGGCAAAAACGCTGGAGGAAGCCTCCTCCAAGAACTTCTCCGGCCTTGTGCAGGGCTGGAAGAAGGAGGCCGACAAGGGCGTGCTGGGCACCTTCAACACGCTGATCTCTGCCGTAAAAAGCAAGGACTGGAAGTCCATCGGCCAGTGGGTGCTGTCCACACTGTACAACGGCCTTGCACCGGAAAGCCAGAAGTTCATTGATGACTTCGGGCAGAACCTCATCCAGCAGCTGAACAAGGTGCTGGGCGACAAGATCAGCAACATTTCGCAGAAGGCGTGGGATATCGGCAGCAGCATCGCGGACGGTATCGCCAAGGGTCTGGGCAATGCACTGGGCAAGGACGGCGGGGTACAGGATATCCTGAACGGACTTAACATCAACGTTTCCGACGTCGGCAGCAAGATCATGGGTGTGTTGGGCACCATCGGCACGAGCATGGGCACTTTTGCAACCGAAGCTGGTGCCAAAATTGCAGGCCTTGCCGGGAGCATGGGCAGTCTGGGCACGATCGCAGAGGGCGTAGGCGGACTGATTGCAAAGGTTGGCGGCCTGATCATCTCGAACCCGGAAGTTGCCGCGATCATCGCCATTGTGGCGGGTGTGGTGGCGCTGGGCGTTGCGCTGTTTGCAAAGTTCGGCAAGAGCAAAGAGACCACCAGCACGCAGAAGGCGCACTCCTACAAGGACATTCAGGACGCATACTGGTACGGTAACGAGCGTGCCTTTGCGGGCTACGATTACCGCACCGATCCCTATGTCATGAACCCGGACAACAACGCCATGCTGGCCTATCAGGCCAAAATGCAGGCGCAGATGGAGCGGCTCTACGGTGTAGTGGAGAAATATCTGCCGGAAGCCGGAAACAGCGTGATCGCGCTGGACGGTGAACAGGTGGGACGCATCATCACCCCCAGCGTAAACAGAAGCCTGGGAGACCTTACGGTGCTGAGCGAACGAGGAAACTGATATGTACGAGATCTACGCATACCCCTACGGCAACCCGGACGCAAAGCTGCTGCTCTATCGTCCCAACGACCCGCAGGCACTGGTGCTGTCCCCCAAGCTGACCCGTGAGGTCAGCAAGGGCGGCAGCCTTGTTTTTACCATGACACGGGATCATGCACAGTACGATATGCTGCAAAAACTGAGCACGGTGGTACAGGTGCGGCGGGATGGCAAAGAGATCTGGCGCGGACGGGTGCTGAAGCACGAGGCCGATTTTTACAACCGGCGGGTGGTGTACTGCGAGGGCGCACTGAGTTACTTCAACGATTCTTCCATCACCCCCTTCAACTACAAGGGCACGCTGCGCCAGTTTTTGCAGCACCTGATCGACGCACATAACGATCAGGTCAAAAGCAAGATGAAATGCTTCCAGCTTGGCACCGTGACGGCGGCGCTGGGCAACCTTGTGGTGCAGTTCGGCGATGCCGACCAGTACGGCGTTGGCGAGGACTACGGTAAAGTGTGGGACATTCTGGACAAGCTGGTGCTCAAGGTGTTCGGAGGGTATTTTTATTGCAGCTTTGATTCCTCCACCGGCCTGAACGTGCTGAACTATTGCGATCAGGCAGTGGAAGCCAAGCGGCAGACCGCCCAGAAAATCGAGTACGGACGCAATCTGCTCAACCTGAGCGAAACCACCGACGCCACCGACCTTTATACCCGCATCTACCCTATCGGTAACAAGCACACGGTGGACACCTCCAAGTGGTACTACAAGCTTATGTGGTGGCGGGACACCTCCAAGGATAAGCACGAGGAGCGCTGGGGCATCATGGAAACAGATGCCGCTACTGTTGCGCAGTATCTGCCTGCATCGGGCTACTCCTATAATCTGCAGGAGGGCTGGATCCAGAACGATGCAGCCGTGCAGAAGTTCGGCATCATTACCCGCATTGTAGAGCTGGACACAGACAGCGCCAACGACACCTTTGCCGCTGGTGTGCAGGCATTGCAGCAGAACTACGCAATGAAGACCAGTTACGTCATCCGGGCGGTGGATTTTGTGGATGCAGGCTACGACACCGACCGGCTGGATTTTGCCATGTACTCCCACATTGTCAGCACACCGCACAGTGTGGATGCCGTGATGCTCTGCACAAAACTAGTGGAGCCACTGGAAAAGCCTGCGCAGAAAGAGTTCACCTTCGGCATGACCCGCCGCACCCTGACTGACCGGCAGGTGGCCAACATGGGCACGACCAATCTGCTGCAGGAAAGCGCCTATACTTCCGAGAAATACCATCAGGATATGCTGAAGCGCTTGTTTGCCTACAAAAGCAGCACAGACAGTAAGCTATCGGATATCTCCAAGGGGCTTTCGAATGCTGTCGTGAAGATGGGAGATCTGCAGAACCAGATCGATGATAACATCACCAGCTGGTTCTATGCCGGCACGCCCACCGCTGCAAACGAGCCTGCAAAAAACTGGACGACCGACACCGCCAAAAAGCAGCACATCGGCGATCTGTATTACGACAAGCTCACCGGTCTGGGCTACCGCTGGGTGCTGGATGGAAGCACCTACAGCTGGACCGTCATCCGGGACACGGGCGTTGCCAAGGCTCTGGCAGACGCTGCTGCGGCGCAGGCCGCCGCAGACGGAAAGGTGCGCTGCTTTGGTAGCACCCCTGCCCCGCCCTATGACGTGGGTGACATCTGGATGCAGGGCGACGACGGTGATATCCTGCCCCGCCAGTCCGGCAGCTATCAGGCTGCTGACTGGGTGAAAGCGTCTAAGTATACCGATGACACCGCCGCAAATCAGGCAAAGCAGGATGCAGCCGAAGCTGCCAAAACTGCCACGAACTTTCTGGAGTTCACCCCGCAGAACGGTCTCATCGTCCGGCACGATTCTCTGCCCGGCAAACGGGTACAGATCCTGAACGATGGTATCCGGGTCATGGATGGCAGCAGCATGGTCAACATCCAGTCCAACGCCATCTCCATCACGGACGGTGCAGGCAGCTGCTCTATCCGCAGCGGCGGCATTTACTTCCACGGTATCAGGAACAACCTGATCTACCGCTGGCAGTATAGCACCAATTCCAGCGGCAATCCGGTGGGTGGCTTTTCGTCCCAGATCACCAACATTGACCTTTCCTCGTACTCTGCCGTGCTTCTGGTTTACGACAGCTACAAGGGCGGAACATGGCTTGCCGGTGGCGGTACTGCCGGAAAAATGACTGCGGTCATCCCCGTCAATGGGACAACGTACACCATCATGTACCCGTGGAACACACCGCATTGGAGATCTGTGACAGCGCTTTCCAACGGGATCATGTTCGGAGATGGTATAGAGCGCAAATCCGGCTATAAGGGCATGACCATTTTGGGCGGCTGGTTCTTTGATCTGGAGACCCCATTCAACGATGGCTCCAGCGTAAACAACGCGGTCTGCCGCCCGCTGGAACTGTACGGCTTTATGTGATAGGAGACACCATGGAACACTTTAAATTCAAATGCAAGGTCTGTTCAGACGGGCGGCTGTATGCGGGCGGCTGGTGCCACGAAAGCATCCTCCCGAACCCGCTGCCGCCGGACGAGATCCTGCTGGATGACCTTTCCGGTATTTCCAAGGGATCCTACACGGATTACCTGTGGGACGGAGAAAAGCTGATCTACAGCCCGCCGGAGCCGGAACCGGCCGCGCAGGCAGCAGCGCACGCTGTCGAATCGCACGATGATGGCACGGAGGTGACTTACACGTGAGGGGGACTATGCCGCAATGGAAGCCATTGCCGCCCAGAATCCGAATCTGAACGATGTGCGCATCTTTCTGGATGCATCCACTACCATTTCCCTGCGTTCCACGTATGGCCTGTGGCTGAAAAAGGATTCGCCCAAGATCGGCCCTGAAGAGCCCGACACGAACCTTGTGGAGGTTCCCGGGGCAGATTTTCTGCTGGATCTGACACGGGCCGTGGATGGCAGCGTGCACTACAAAAAGCGGAAGATCACCATGGAGTTCGTCTGCGGCCGCCCCAAAGCGCAATGGCCCGGCATCCGCGACATGCTGGAAACGCTGCTGCAGGGACAGTGGGTGCGCTTTTACTTCACCCGCGACAAAGAGACATGGGCCGGGCAGTTCGAGATATCCCTCACCCCAGATGAAAACGGAAAGGCCACCGTCAGCATGACCGCCACCTGTGACCCCTTCCGCAAAGGCGTGCTGGACGCATCCAATACCGCCCTTCTGGGGCAGGCAGTTCTCGGCTCTGCCATGCTGGGCAACCTGATCCCGGAATCCACAAGCGCCGCTGCTGCACCGGCAGTCGCCTTTTCGGCAGAAACCGCCATACAGCAGGCCGCTGCCGTGCAGAGCCTGTCCAGCCCGTCAGATTATCAGGTGCAGCGCTTCCGGGACGGTCAGGTGCTGACTGCTGCACACCTGAACCACATCGAGGACTGGCTTGCCGGTCTGGAAGAGACCGCACCGTCCACCGGCTCTGTCACGCCACAGCAGTATGGTGCTGCCGGAGACGGCATCACGGATGACACGGATGCGCTGAACAAGGCGCTGAACCACAGCAACTGCGTGATCGATGGGGGAAACAGAAAGTACAAATACTTATCGCTCTGGATGGAGAACGTGGAGAATGTGACGGTTCGAAACGTTATCTTCTGGAAGGGACAGCGGCTGGAAGTTGCGGGTTGCAAAAACATCCGGTTTGAGAATTGCGTCTGGGATGGCATCTATAACAATGACGACAAGACCGTATGGACGTGTGGTATCCGGTTACGGGAGCGTGTGGACGCTGCAGGAAACGAAATCTGGTGTGAAAACATCTGGATCGAGAACTGCATATTCCGGGACATCTGGTACAACCCGTATGTGAACAATGGCAGACCATGCGACGTTACAGGAATTGCGATCTTGCCGCGTAGTGTGCACAATTTATACATCAGGCATAATTTTTTTACGCAAAACAAGGGCAGTGCCTGCATTCACTGGAACAGCTGGAAAAAGAACGGGTACGCAGAGGTCACCGGCAATACATTTTATCTGAACGCTTACGGCGGCGTTGCCGTGTATGCCGTGCAGCAGCAGTTTCCTAAAGTCAAGGGACGTGTGTGCAATAACCAGTTCATCGGCTGCGGACTTGGATATCTGCCGCAAGAATGGTTTGACATGATCCCGTTGCCGGATAATATGCTAGGGCAAGGCTGTGCCGGACTTCTGGGCGGCGGGGGAACTCAGGTTGCTCCGAAGAAATGGACATTTGTATGTGAGAATAACGTTTTTGAGGACTGCGTGGAAAGCAGCATTGAAGGACCGACATGGAATCCGTGCATTGGCAACAGCATTACTGGGCAAGGAGCAGCGCAGACGGAAGAAAATTGCCGGAAGATGGAAGAAAAGTACCATCTGGATTATAAGCTTAAGCCTCGTCCGATTGATTCGGTCAACTTTATCTACCGGAACTATTATGCGGATGCTGATGGTACTTTCCCAAATGACGACGATGATCCAATTGTATTCATGAACAATACGATGGGCGTTGCGCACGTGCCCCGACAAAGCTATATTCAATTTAAAGGTACATACAACGTTCCGTTTATATTTACCGGAAACGTTATGCGAACCGGCCAGCCGCACATTATTGATACTCATTTCCTGTATTGTAACTTCAAGGCGGGTCTCCGGTTTGAAAACAATGACGGTATCTACCCCTATTTCAACAATTGTACCGTGTGCGGGGATTTTATTGTTGATGAAATACAGAGCGTATGGCAGTGTGACTTTTCAAAAGCCAACCTCATCACAAATCGAGGCCGGGAACGTTTCCCGGAAGCGCGTTTTACTCGATACGATCCGGCACAGGCAGGGCTGGATAACGATCAGGCTGTTATGGACGGAGGATATGCGCTTCTGAAAGCACATGATGTCGGTGGCGGAGAAGAAGATACGACTCCGAATGAGCCGGTCTATGATATTTCGGCCGACCCACACTATAATACCGCAGAGAACGCCGTGATATTTGACGGTACTTTCGGCATTGACACTGGAGTACAGCTGTTTGCAACGAATAAGGACTTTACTATCATTGCAAGTTTCCAGCTGGAAAGCTTTCGCGGGCTTGGCATGCCGAACTTCAGCTTTGTTCCGGTATTCAGTTCTATGAATTACTCAGATGATAAAGGCAAGTGCCCTGGATTTGATGTTGGACTTATCCTCGCAGAAGGTATAAGTGCAGACACAAAGCCGGTTGGCGGCTTTATTACAACCCGAAATTACTGGGGATACAGTCAATGCCCATCAATTGACATGAACAGTTACAGCTCTTACCCGAATAATGTGTATAATCTGTTGCTCATGCGAAAAAACGGCGTGCTGAAGTTTTACGACTTCTACATGCAGACGTATGGCGAGGTGACTGGAAACGACGCCACAGCAATTTTTGACGGTACTCTGCACATCGGCGAAAATATGGCAAAGCCCAACGAGAGCGCAAAATACAAGATGCGCGGGAAGGTATACCAGTGCAAGGTATACAATAAAGCGCTCCCGACAAAGCTGCTGGAGGAGATGTTCCCGAACATTTATTCCAATGAGAGCCGAATCAAAGGGAGCATTACCTGTTACGTGAATAACCTCCAGTATTTGGTACGCATTGCTCGATGCACATATCTGGAAGTTACGCTGGATCTTGGAAAGCACGCATGGCCTGAATATGCCGGTAAGTATCCGAAAGCTGTCGGCATAAAAGTGACAGGACTGTATGGCTTTGACGATGTGATCTGGGTGGGTACCGGAACGGACGGCCACATAACAAAGTGGATCTATAATGGAGGCAACATGAAGCCCCACGAGCCCATCACCGTGACCATTGCAAACACGGGGCTTTGTCCCGGTCTTGAGGCGAAGCTGATCGCATTCCGATGCGTAAACCTTACAGAAGATTCCAAATGTGTTCCTGCAACAGGAATCGGGGTGAACTGGGCGGGCCCGCTTACCATCGCAGCAGGTGGTGAGTTGAAGGGCGAGATTGTTCTGACACCTGCGGGTGCTAATACGATGAAAGACTTCAAAATGGAAGCCACAGGCGACAGCATCACGGCTTCTACAAGCGGTACGGCATTGATCGTGCGCGGAATCAGCCCGGGCAGTGCAACGATCACCGTGACACATATCGGCGGCGCTGTTTATACCTGTACGATCAATGTTACATAAGGAAGGAGGATCCATGGTCGAAAAACAGATATTCCTCTCCCCTGCCGGAGCTGTAAAGACAGCAGGATATGAGCAGCCGCTGCGGCTGGGCTATGCCAAGAACCGGGGCGTATACCGTCTCACGGTCACCGCATCCGGTGAGTGGGCAGGGCTGACCATCCGGGCATTCTGGCACGTGCCGGGCGGCACAGACCCGCCCGCATCACTGGTGGAAGATGGAATGGTGGAAGTGCCGGCTCTTGTGACTGCGCTGCCCGGCAGCGGCTGCATCACATTTGAGGGCACGGACGGAAACCGCACGCTGACCAGCGGCGATCTGGCTTACTGCGTCAGTGCAAACAGCGGTACCGAAGATGGTACCATGCCGGAACCGGGCACCCCGGCATGGCAGGCTTTCCTGAACGCGCACAGCAGCGGCCTTTCCGGCACGGAAAAACAGGTACTGCTTGCACTGCTGGCTCCGCTGTCGGAAGGCAATGCCGACGCTGCCGCCGCCTATGAAGCGCTGGAAGAGCTGTGGACCGCAGCGGAGCCGGACGAGACCGCTATATTGGGCAAAGCTTTGCTTGGCAGAGCATGCTTGGAAGGGAGAACCGTATGACATACCAAGTACAGAATTTCCGGGATGGTGAGGTGCTGACCGCCGAGCAGCTGAACCATATGGAAGAAGGGATCCGGGATCTTGCCGAGGAATCCGGTGATAGCCTGCGCATCGGCACGGTGACCGGCGGCACGACCGCCAGCGCCACCATTGAAAACGGCCGGCTGAACCTCGTGCTGCCCAAGGGTGACCCCGGTGCAGCAGGTGCACAGGGGCCGAAGGGAGACAAAGGCGATACCGGCGAAACCGGTTCGGCTGGTCCTCAGGGCGCTGTCGGTGAGACTGGTCCGGCAGGCCCTGCCGGCACAGATGGCGCTCCCGGTGCCAAGGGTGACAAAGGCGACCCCGGAGAAACAGGTCCGCAGGGTCCCAAGGGCGACAAAGGCGATGCCGGTCCGCAGGGTGATCCGGGCAAACCCGGCGTCACGCCGGCGCTGACCATTGGCACGGTAATGACCGGCAGTAACGCATCGGCCAGCATCAGCGGCACAGCAGAGAACCCCAAGCTGAACCTTATTCTGCCCCGGGGCGAGACCGGTCCCAAAGGTGACACCGGCCCGCAGGGCGACAAAGGTGACACAGGTCCTAAAGGTGCAGATGGTGCACAGGGACAGACCGGTGCAACGCCGAACCTGACTATCGGTACTGTGACGACCGGTACGGACGCGGCGGCAACCATTACCGGCACTGCGGAAGCACCTGTGCTGAACCTGACATTACCCAAGGGTGAAAAAGGCGACAAAGGAGACCCAGGCAGCAGTGGAAGTAGCACCGGCGGTGGTACCACAGATCTGGCCATCGGTACGGTGACCAGCGGTACCACTGCCAGTGCAACCATCGAGAACGGCAAGCTGAATCTGGTGCTGCCCAAGGGTGACACTGGCGCAAAAGGTGATGCGGGTCCCAAGGGCGATGTTGGCGACAAGGGTGAAACAGGACCGGCAGGTCCTGCTGGCGAAGGCTTTACAGAAAATGCCAAGCATCTGATCTTGGCGCTCTTTGAATCAGCAGCGTACAACAACGTTGCCATGAAAACGAGCTTGGACGCATTGCGAACTGAGTGGGGCGGCAGCGCACAGGATGTTCCCGTGCAGAGCGTGAGTCTGAGCAGCAGCACCCTGACCCTGAGCGAGGGTGAGAGCCAGACCCTGACGGCAACAGTGCTGCCCGCAAATGCCACCAGCAGTGTTGTGTGGACTGTTTCTCCCGCAGGTTTTGCTACCGTAGTGAACGGCAAGGTGACCGCCGAAAATGTGGGCAATTGCACGGTTACAGCCATAGCGGGCGGCAAGAGTGCAAGCTGCGCGGTAACGGTGGAAGTAGTGGAGACGGCACAGCTGATCTACAGTCTGCCCGGCGAGACCGTGCTGACCCAGGGACTGGACACCGGCCTGAAGCTGCTGGAGCACGCCTCCACCGAGACGCCGCAATACACGATCCTAGTGGACGCGAAAGCGGGGGACGACTTTAATGCAAACACATGGCCCGCCTTCCTGCACTGCCTGACCGAGACCGGCAATACCGGCAATCTGCCCGGCTTCAACTCCACCAGCAGCCCGCTGAACAAAAAGACCGAGTTCGCATACTACAACTACGGCGGCGTTACTCTGTCGGACAGCATTGAACACCTCAAGACCCGCACGCGGTATGCAGTGCAGATCGACGGCAGAAAATATCGCGGCGGCAGTACCTACTGCCCGCTGACCGAGTGGAAAACCACCAACGGCGCGATCAGAGATGTGCCCCAGACCTTCCTGATCGGTGCGGCGCAGAGCGCGGACGGCAGCAAAAAGCAGCAGTTCTGGTCTGGTACGCTGTACCAGTGCAGGGTGTATAAAGGCCTGCTGAGTGACGACAAGGTGAACGATTACATCAAGAAGGGGTAGTAAAATGGAAGTGCTTGACATTAATGGTCAGATCATCAGCCCGCTGGCTGGAAAAACGCTGTACGTTGCGGGTGACAGCATCGCCTACGGCAAGGGCAGCGCGGGCGGCTATGGCAAATGTATTGCAGACAAGTACGGCATGACCCTGACCAATGAAGCGGTGGACGGCGCAA
>ENA-OPEE01002799-OPEE01002799.1-human-gut-metagenome-genome-assembly--contig:-NODE-2799-length-10543-cov-4.876049_pt1 | contig 10543 bp, 3 predicted proteins | sample MGYA00241263_ERZ501506 | MGnify/ENA primary metagenome ERZ501506 (study PRJEB25962, sample SAMEA2042626) | human gut metagenome | biome: human gut; feature: human-associated habitat; material: faeces...
AGCAACCGCCTTTCCTGACGAATGAAACCGAAAAGGGGCGCGGGGCTATTTGCCCGCGCCCCTAAAGGTGAGCCTGTTTACTTTTCGATGATTTGCAGCGATTCTTCTTCACGCCGCCGCCTGATCTGCCATGTGGTCAGCGCAAGGCATCCGGCAAGAGATGTACAGAGGGAGACCCCCCACAAGCCTAACACGCTGCTGTCGCCGGTCTTTGGGATTTGAGCCGCTTCGGGTCGATCCAGCCCATCAGGCCGCCGGGAGCCTTGCCCTGCACCAGCTCATACTTCTCAATGAAGCGGTGGAGCATGGCGGCGATCTCAGCGCGGGTGGCCGTGCCCTGCGGGTCAAGCAGATTGCCGGATTTTCCCTTTACAAGACCGCTGCCGACCGCCCATTGCATCGCCGTCTTTGCGTAATCCGTGATCTTGTCCGCGTCCCTGAACTTGTCCAGATTTCCCTTGACGGTCAGATCGTAGCCCTTGTAGTCTGCGTAGCGGTAGAAGATGGCTGCAAGCTGTTCGCGGGTGATGGGATCGTCCGGGCCGAATTTGTCTTTGCCGTAGCCCGCGAAAATGCCGTTCTCCGCCGTCCATGTGATCGCGTCAGCGTACCACTTTCCGGCCTCCACATCGGTAAAGCTGTTTTTGCCCTTCGGCGCGGGGCTGCCCTCCATGCGCCAGAGAATGGTCGCCATCATGCCGCGCGTCGCCGTCCCATACGGACTGAACAGGGTCTTGCTCGTGCCGAGCATCAGGCCGTTTTCGTAGACGAACATCACATCGCCGTAGAACCAGTCCTTTTCAGAAACATCGGTAAAGGGATTCGCGCCTGTGCCGCTATTGCGCAGAATCGTCAGCGTGTAGGTTTTAGTGCCGATCTCCACGACAATGTCGGTTGTGCCGCTGTTGGGGATGGCAACGGTTGCGCTGCCGCCGGTGGACAGAGCCTGTCCGTTGATGCTCACGGGCTCTCCGTTTCCAGACACCGCTGTGACTAGCGTAGATGTTGCTCCGCTATCATTTTGCAGCGTATAGGTATAGTTCGTTCCGTTGGCGGTAAAATCGCCGAGCCCCACTGCCAGACCTTCAAAGGTCAGAAGGTCATTACCGGGCACTGCGGCTCGCACCACTACGCGGGTGCCAAGCTGGGAGAAGGTGACGGTTTCCGTCCGGAAGGTTTCCCCGGAGATGGCACCGCCAATACTGGTCTTTTTCGTTTCCAGAACGGCCCCGGCAGCATCCAGCAGCGTGGCCACCAGCTCTGCGCTAGTCTGAGACTGCAGGCAGTTGTTGCGCAGGGTAATGGCGGCGGTGCTGTGACCGTTGCCGTCGTTCCCCTGTGTCACATCCATCGTCAGCTGCTCTCCGGTGCGGGCCAGTGCGCCGGTCATATGGACGCTGGCCTCGCTGTCACTGCCGTCATACTCCGGCAGGCGCTGATTGCTTCCCGTTCCACCGATCTGACCTTCCGCCCACGCCTCGGCGTACAGATAGGTACCCACATTGGGGATCTCGGTTTTGCCAATGGATGTCATATACCTGCCCAAATCATAGGTCAGGTCCAGTGTAAAGGTTCCCTGATCGATGCGGGCGAGGGCGCTGTCTTCGGAAATGGTAATTTCATTATCGCGAACCGATACGCCGTTTGTGGCGCAGTCTACCGCTGCAGATTGGGTATGCAGATCGTCCGCATAGAACGCAAGCTTCACCTCGCGGTTCTTTCCGCCGGCCAGCGTGGCGGCAGAGGAATTATAGAGGGTCATGCGCACCGTGCGCTTGCCGGCGCTCTCCGCAATCACTTCCATTTGCGAGATGCCAATGTCGGGATAATCCAGATACACTGTGCCGTTTTCGTTGATGCCGCCGGCGGCGGTGATGGTATAGCTCGGGTCGGTCACGCGATCCTTCACATGGTGCCAGACGGTAAGGGTGGTGCTTTCATTGGGCAGCAGTGTTTCCGTAAGGGTGGCGGTTTCCCCGCTGCCAAGCTTGACCGTTAGGTTTGTCACATCGTTCAGCCCGGTGTTGCGGATGGTAAAGCGAATGGGTGTCAGGCTGTTCAGCGCCAGCGTTGCATAATCCACACCGATCTGTTCCACTGCCACCGCATCGGTGATAAAATCAGAGGTAGCGGTATAGAGGATCGTTTCCTCACCCGGAACGGTCACGCCGCCGATTACCTCCGGGTTTTCATCGTCATACCGGGTGGCCTGAATGGCAGCCTGCACCTGATTGCTGCCGCTGACATAGGCATCAAAGTGGTCAGCCAGCGTGCGATCCGGCAGCTCTGCCAGTTCCAATGGTGCGGAGAGCGTGTAGGTATTTGCGGCATAGCGCAGCTTGGCCGCCTTCAAAATGCCGTGATCTACCGCGCCGTTGGCGTCATTGACAGTCTCATTCCAGACGATGGTAAGATCATTGAGGCTGCGATGATCCCCACTGAGGGAAGCGAAGCGGAAGTCTCCGCCCACGACGGCGTTGCCGCTGCTGGTCAGGGCAGACAGAGAGCCGGGGAAACTGTTGGACATGGTGCCGCTGCCGTCCACAGCCAACAGCTGGATATCGCTGCTGCCGTCTCGGACACTGTGCCAACCGATGACAAATCGGTCATCCCCGCTGCCGAAGTTGGCTGCAACGACCTGGGGGTTTTCGTCAAGATTGCTGTCACAGGTCGCCAGCATGGCTGTACCGGGAGTTCCGTCAGCAGCCACGGTACAATAGGCGATCTCGTAGGCGGAGGTATCTCCGGTTCCGCTGCGGTCCAGCGAGTAAACCGCCATAGCGGTTCCGTCGGGCAGCATGGCCGCCTGCAACGCCTTCACGCTGCCAGTAGCACCGTTATAAAGCATTTTGGCATTGCTCCAGTCGCCGTTACTGCTGTCATAGCAACTGTACATGATACAATCTCTGGTCGTGAAGTTCAGCAGGTTGCTGCCCTGCGTACCGGGATCGGGGGTGTAGACGCTGCGCCAGAACACGATGGCCTTGCCGTCGCCGCCCACTGCCGTGGCTGGGGCCAGATCCGGCGTGCCGTCGTTGGTTAGGCGGGTGGAAGTCCAGGTTGTGCCGTTATAGACGGACACTACGATCTCCGTGCTGTTCATCAGCAGGTTTTGCTCTTCCAATGTCACGGGATCACCGGCATTTTTACCCGGCAGGTCGGTGCCCATGCGAACCCAAGCCGCCGCCGCGAAGCTGCCAGTGCCAGACAAAGAAACGCTCGTGTCGCCGTAGCCGGGGAACTCTGTGGGAGCGTCAATTTCACTGGAGGGAGTATAGACGCCGCCATTGAGGGTGGAGAAATGCGCCCGGCTGTCGTAAATACTGCTGCTGTTGCCGTCGTTGATGTAGGCCAATACCTTCCCGTCATCGCTGAGCTGTGGATAGGATGTGGGGTTGGCATTGGTCTGGATGTTTTCCAGCCCACTGGTGGAGTTCAGAGAGAACAGCATCATCCGCTGCTGGGGCTGGCCCCAGGTACGGGCATATTGCTCCAGATAGTCCCGGCTTTGGAGCGTTGCACTGCCAGAAGCCACCTGCATTCCGCTCTGGGCCGCCGCCATCCGCAGCGAGGCAAGGCTCAGCCCACTGGTGGCGCTATTCCAGTAGTCGTCGATTGTTTTCCAGTTATTAAAAGTCTTGGTGGCTCCAAAGGTTCCGGAGGCGATCACCGCCTCGTAGGAGATAAACAGGAAGGTGGCCACAAATTTGATTCCCACTTCGCTTTGGATCCCCAGGGCCTGACCGTTGATCTGGCGCTTTGTCTCGTCGGCAAGATAGGTGCGGGAAAGGAACTTATTCTGACTGTCCACATCCAAATTGCCGAATAGGCCGATCTTCAGCGCCACGATCGAATAGTCAAAGCCAATGCCGCCAAACGCGTGGACATAGGCGTTGATACGCAGCGTGGTCAAAAAGTCATTCACTGCCGTGGCCGTGGGATCGCTCCAGGCAAGCTCTGTGCCCTGTCCCTGCTGGCCGTAGCGCACTGCGGTACGGAAATCCAGCTGAATGGCACCGCCCAGCTCAAAGGTTGCTGTCAACGGCACGGGGCCAGCCATGGCGTTCACGCTGAAGGAGAAGCCCACGCCAACGCCGGCGGTAAAGCCGCCGCCTACGGTGAAAACCTCCCACTCCTTTTTTTCGGCGTTATAGCGGATTTCCGCTTCGTAAAAGCCCTCCAACTGCAAGTTGAGATCCGTGCTGGTGACATTGTCGGCCAAGGAGTTGGTTTTGTAGTCCCCCTTGGGATCATAGGTTCCCTGGGCCATCTGGCTCAGGTCCCCGGTCCCGGGCACGCCCACTTCCAGGTTCTGCGTCAGCACATTCGCACCCAACGCCACGCCGTCCTCGGAATAGTCCATGTCCTCCATCTCCAGCGTATTGTACCCGGCCCAAATCATGGCACGGAACACGGAGGGATCTTCGCTGGGGGTGATGATCATTTTGAACACGGAAGTGTCCACCGGACCGCTCAGATCATCCAGCCGTCCGGTCAGCACCTTGAGAATGTTACTATCGCCCACTCCGCCAAAGTCGACTTCCTTCACTGCACTGGAGGCTCCCATCGTCGCCAGAATACCGGTGACGCGGTCATCCTCTGTCACCTTGGGCACTCGGGTCAGATCAACGACCCGGAAGGGCATTATTTTCTCCTGCAGCAGGCTGCCGTTCAGGCTCAGCTGCGTTTTCATACCCACATCCTTGCCGTCGGCGATCCATCCAGAGGTGGTCATGGTGGCCTCGGTGAGGGTCAGATCGTTTTCCGCTACAGGGATGGATGAGAAGGGATACTGCGTGGTACTGCTGCTCTGGGCGGCAGGAAGAACGCCGTATTCGTCCGCCAGCTTGAGACTGTAATTCTTCGCGTTGGCAATCTTCTCGCCCCAGAGGAACATGGTGGTGTGCAGGGTTGCTGTTTTAAAGCTGCTGTTAGGGCCAATCTTCCCAGTCGAGTTGCGGACATCCACCTTCTGACCGTTGGCAAGACCGTAATCAACGCTTTGCGCCACAATGAAGGGCTTGTTTTCCTCCCCCGCCGGCACGCGCTCCAGAGAGACAACGCCCTCTGCGGTGCGCATTACATCGTCCACGCCCAGCTTGCCGTTGACGGTCAGCAGCAGCGGATAGTACTTGTCGCCGTCAATTGCGCTGATCTCCAGAATGTACTCCAGCTGATCCAGAGCGGAAAGCGCCGTGGTGTTGCTCTCGCCCTTTTCGGCCGACCAGAACTGGGTGGAATCCAGATAGACGGTTATATTTCCCGCCGCATCCGTGGTATAGGTGTCGCCGGTGATGCCGCTGACAAGTGCTCCTGCCCTGGAGCCCAGCAGAGCTGTCTCGCAGTAGCCTCCGTTTTTATAAACGCCGCCGCGAACGGTCACCGTCTTGTTCGCCAGCGGATCGCCGCCCGGCGTGATGAGCGTCACAGATGCCCGGGCGACTCGCCGAAGGCTGAAGGTATTCAAGGGATAAAGCTGCAGTTTTGTGGCATCCCGCTCGCCGGAACGCAGATTTTCTTTATAGATGGTGCCCAGATAAATATCCGCGCCGGAGCCGGACCGCAGAGACACCTCACTGGCGATTCCGTTGGGTTCGTAAAGCGCCAGCACGCCTTCACTGTTGGTCGTGACCGTTTTGGGCACACCTTTGCCGTCGGTGTATTGCAGCGTAGTTTCCGCTGCAGGCGTCAGCTGGAAGAGATAGAACTTATTTTGCAGCGTTTTCGCTGTCACCTGTACATCGGCACGCATGCCCGTGGCGGCATGGGTAGCCGTGACGGTTGCGGTGCCGTTGGCCAAGCCGGACAGCGCCATTTTGGTTTCGGGAAGGTAGGAATCAAAGGAGAAGTTTCTGATGTCCTCATACAGTCCGCCCTGCTTGTAGTTGACGGAAATGGCATTGTTGTTGCTGGAGAGCCACTGGATGCCGTCTTTAAAGGAGTTCCATCCGTACTCGTCATAGTTGATGCCTATGTACTCGATCAGCCCCAACTCCTGGCGCAGCTGCAAAATTTCAGCTGTATCAGTGGGCAGGCTGCCGCTGACCTTGGAGGTATTGTCCATGGTCAGCTTAGAAATCGTGTCTCCTTTGTCGTCCTGCACCTTCAGTGCGTCGGCATCGTAGACATACAGGGGGAAGGAGTCGGTGCTGGGAGATTCCTCACCAGGATTCTCCACGCTCAAAACCACTTGATAGGTGTCCTTTAGATTGCCGGCTTTCACACTCTGTAATGGCAGGGAGTAGCTTCCGGAGGTACCGGATAGGCGCTCACTGGCCACCTCTTGGGTGTTGTTGTCCTCTGTGACCCGGGTAATGGTCAGCGTGGGCTGTTGAGAGGCGCCGTCAGTGGCGTTTTCCACCGACCAGTCGATATTGACGGCGCCGTCGGTATCCTTGAGGTAAATGCTCTGGGGCGGTGTCAGCTTGGCCGTGGCAGGTGGTGCCTGCACGATGATCCAGGCAAGTGCCGACAGGCGGACGTTCTCACCCTCGGCGTTGGGGTGCGGCATGGAGACCAATACCGTGTAGGCAGGGGTATTGCCGTTGGAGAGCTTGGAGAGCACATTCTCCTCGATCCGCACGCTGTTTTCATCCTTGCCGGCGGTATAAGTCGCAACGGGCTTGAGGCCGCTCAGCGCCGCCTCATTCGCGTAGTTGCCCTCATACAGGTCAATCCTGTAATTGAACTCTTTGTCCGGTGCCATCAGCGCGGCGTTGGAGCTCCACAGCACGGTGGCGGGCTGATTTACCCGCGTCACGATGGACGCGCCGCCGGGAATCACCAGTGCCAGGGAATCGCCTGCCGTCACGGTATAGGGCTGTGACTGGCCCGTCACATCATCGGCAGGGTCCTCAGTCCCGTTGTCCGCCGTAAAGGTAAAGGTGACGGTTCCAACCTTGGTTCCTGTGGTGGCAACAAGGCCGGTATCCTCGTTGATGGTGGCAATGTCCAGGTCATTGCTGCTCCATTTACCGGTGATGTAGCTGGCCTGCTCACCGTTTTTCCCCAAAACCTTGGCCTGAAGCGTGGGGCGGGCGGAATCGGCGAGGGAAATCGTATAGTCGGCGTCATTCGCTTCCGGGACGATGGTCACCGTGTGCGCGGAAACTTTCTTTGCCACCGTGAACTGCCGGGTCAGGGGAAGAACATTCACCCAGTTAGGAGAGTCTTTCGTGCCCTCGTTGGCCTGCAGCGTCACCGTATAGGTGCGGGTGTAAGCTGCGGGTGCGATTGCATAGTCGCTAATGGTGAAGGCTTCCTTCTCTGTGTCCAGATAGACCTGCAGATGGATTGCTTCATCCGTGGAGTTGTCCCTCAGCTCGAGGCGGAACGGGGCTTCCTTCGGCTCTGTGCCTTCCGGGGTGTGATAATCGCTGTATACGGCCTTGTAGGCCTGCGCCATGTTGGCGTTCATCGTGAACGATGCATTGCCGTTGTCGTAGTCGGCGGTCAGTGCGGTGGGGGCGTTGCGCATCAAGACGCTCTCCAGCGCAACGCCGGTAATCGGCTCGCTTAGATAGTGTGTGGTATCCAGCGTATGATCGAAAACATCCTTCACGCCGGTCATACCATTGACGGTGACCGTGGTGGCATCTGTATCCTGCACTGGGTACCAGAGCATTGCCGTGACACCGTAGTTGTTCATGGAAAGTTCAGCGGCGCTATACTCTTTGCCGTTGATGGTCACGCTGGCGTTGCTAAGATCCACGAACTCGCTAAAGGTAACTGTGATGGGCACATGCTGTCCGCTGGCATAGGTTCCCGCCGGAGCCGTGACGCTTTGAATGGTGGGGGCGTCCGTGTCCACCAGGCTGGCGGTGACGTTGCTGGTATTGACGGTGGCGGAGGAATATTGGGTATCGCCATTTACATTCTTCAGATACAGTTCGAAGGGCAGATAGTACTGCTGTGCCCCTCTGTTTTGCGTAGTAGACTGCAGGGAGATGCTGACCGTACTGCCCTTGTTAATCGTACAGTCCAGCGCTTTCGTTCTGTCGCGGCTGAGATTCAGAGATGTTCCATTGAACTTGTACTCCGTCAGATAGAACGGGGCATAGTGTTGTGTGGTACTATTATAGCCATACGGCGCAGGGCCAGTATAGGCATCTACGCTTTTGCTCCAGTCAAACTTGATGCTGGCGTCGATTTGGTATGGCTGATAAAATGGGGAGGAGCCGCTGGGAAGCACCGAATTGCGGGCGCCCTCCAAAATTCTGATGGTATCGCTTAGCGCAACGAAGTCCGGATTTTCGGCACCATTGGCGACAGTGTATTTATCTGCCAGCAAAGGAATGAACATATCCTGATATATTACGTCTGTATTTTCGTATCTTTTCGCATAGGGCGGCGCGGTCATTGATGTTTGTATTGTGGGGACGCCAACCGTCTTTATTAGCTTGAGCTGACAGTGGTCGGCATAGCTGGCGCCGTCATAGAACACCAGATTTTCCGCATCGTAAAATTCAATCATCCCCAGCAGGTCGCCATAGGAATAAGAATTCTTGAGCCAGTCTGGGTTCCCTCCTTTGGTTTGAACCTTGACAGTGATTTTACAACCACCTAAACTGAAAGTTGAGCCTACGTCATAGGTCAGCTTGTAGGACCCGTCGCTTTGCTCGACCCCACTCACCGCGCCTATCGAGACCTCCACATTGGTGATATAATCGCTGAGCTGGCCTTTTTGAATGCGGTAGGAAAAGCCGGCCGGTTTTCCTCTGTATACAGTAAAAGGCCCGGAGTTCCAGGTGTTGTTTGCGAGATTCCCCAGCGTTTGGCTCATCATGCCGCTCATATCCACCGTCTCAACGCCCTCAGGCTTTGTGGCAGAGGCGGAATACTGCAAACTGATGCCCTGCAGCTCCAGCTGCTCCATCAGGCTATTGAGATTCTCCAGTGCTTCCCCGGTAAACTCCCTGCCGGAGAAATAGGTGTCCTTGATCCGCTGCAGCTCCTGTTCGATTTGGATCATGGTCTTCAAATCGCCCAGCGCCACCGGAGTCCCATCCACGTCGGCTATACGGGTGAGATCCGTGGCGGGATTTTCCAGCAGCTCCATGACAGCCGCCAGTGTCAACACCCGGCCGTCCAGCGTGATGGTTTGATCCACCTTGAAATTGCCGTCTTCATCCAGCAGCCCCAAAGCGTTCAGCATGGAAAGCACCTGGTCGCTGCTGCCGCCAGTCAGGGCGGAGAGCTGCTCCAAAATCGCCTGATTTTCCTCAGGTGTGTTGCCCAGCGAATCGCTCACCGCTGCAAACGCCGCTGTCGGCAGCATGGTCAGCACCATGCAGCAGACGAGCAGTATGCTAAGTATTCGTTTTTTCATTGGCTTTTCTCCTCCTGTTCGTGTCGGTTCGGTTTGTCCGCCCCGCCTTTTTTCTGGTTTTCTCTGTTTCTGAGCCGGAAGCACAGCGCGGTGAACGCTGCCGCCGCGGCAAAGGAGACGACGGCCACCAGCACATAGCCGCCCGCGTCCTCCCGCAGCAGCATCGCGCCGAAGCTGCCCCATGCGGCGGTCTGTCCCTGCACTGCAAATGCGTCTGCCGCCTGCATCAGCACCGCGAACAGCAGCATACACATAGCGCTCAGTCCATAGATGCCGCGCCGCTGCCTCCGGCGGGTGTTTTCCCGCACCCGCTGCTTGACGAGTGCGACCCGTCTTGCGGTATCGTACATATCGTTTGAACCTCCTTTCTGGATTCTTTGAAATGCGGCTTAAAAACCCCTTCACTTATATAGGTACAAAAAATCGAAAAAACTCTCACCCAAAACGCAAAATTTTTCAAAAAAATTTGAGAGCCGCCAAAAAGCAGCTCTCAAGGAGGGAATGTTCGGTTATTTTCTCCGCGATAAGCGGAAAGCGGACAGCTTTCCCGCCGCCACCAGCAGCACCGGCAGGGCGTAGGCGATGTACTGCGCCGCGCCGCCGTAGGCGATGAGCAGATTGTAGATGGCGTGGAGGGTGATGGCCGCGCCCAGCAGCCCGCAGGTGCCCGCGATCTTCAGCCACGTCCGCTGCCACGTGTATGCAAGGCCACCGCCCACGATCAGGCCGCAGAGGACGTGCATCGCGCCCGTGCCGAAGCCCCGGAAGAAGATGAAGGAGAAGCGGTCCGCGCCGTTCTGGATGAGATAGCACACATTTTCAAAGGTGGCGAAAGTGAGGGCAACCGTGATGGCGGCAGCCTTGATTTTATCCCCCTCCGGCTCAAACACCAGAAGATAGAACACCAGCGGCAGCAGCTTCATCATTTCCTCCACCACCGGCGCGATCTCCGCCGTGGCGGCAAGGGCGTCCGCCTGACACACCGCCGCGAGGAAGGTGTTGATATAGGCCGAAAGCAGGCACACCCCCATCCCGGCAATGCAGAACAGGAAGAAGCGGAGCTGCCGCCTGCCCATGCACAGAGCGGCCACCAGCAGGGGAGATACCATGCAGAGGAAGATGTTTTCGATGTAGGTCATGCGTCCACCGCCCTTCTCGTGGCGGGCAGCAGCCCCAGAATGGCAAGGGGCAGCAGCATATCGCACCAGAAGGTGG
>ENA-OPEE01002818-OPEE01002818.1-human-gut-metagenome-genome-assembly--contig:-NODE-2818-length-10493-cov-2.414543_pt1 | contig 10493 bp, 10 predicted proteins | sample MGYA00241263_ERZ501506 | MGnify/ENA primary metagenome ERZ501506 (study PRJEB25962, sample SAMEA2042626) | human gut metagenome | biome: human gut; feature: human-associated habitat; material: faeces...
TCCGCTTCAGCTGACTTGACAACTTCTTCAGCAGCCGTCGGCGTTTCCAGCGCTTTCACCGAGACCTCAGGTGTTTCACTCTTCGAGGATGGTTCCGCAAGCACCTCTGCGTCCGCTTCAGCTGACTTGACAACTTCTTCAGCAGCCGTCGGCGTTTCCAGCGCTTTCACCGAGACCTCAGGTGTTTCACTCTTCGAGGATGGTTCCGCAAGCACCTCTGCGTCCGCTTCAGCTGACTTGACAACTTCTTCAGCAGCCGTCGGCGTTTCCAGCGCTTCCGCCGAGACCTCGGGCTTTACACTCTTCGAAGACGGTTCCGTCGACACTTCTGCCTCCTCATCCGCCGCTTTTCCCGAACACTGCACAGCAGCCTCTTCAGCATGCGTTTCAGCCTCATTGGCAACTGATGCGGCAGGTGCAGCATATTCCCGACCTTCTAGCGCCGCAGCCACTTTAGGAAGCAGTTCCTGAGCGCGGGCAGCATTGAGAACACCTACACGCAAACGGCGCCAAAGAATATCCTCGGCAGTACAGGCTCCTTCAAAGTCACGTGCATAGAGTGCATATTCAATCACCTTGGCATCATTCTCAGGCCCCTGACAAGCAGCTTCTTCAATGACTTCGGGATTAAACGTTTCGTCCACGAGAATCGGCAGATCCTTAGTGATGCAAAGCCGAGGCTCAATAAGATGACGCAGCGTCGCCTCGAGCATGGCATCCTCGGCCATTCGACGGTACGACGTCCACTTGCCGCCGGCAATCGTGATCATATTGCCGAATTCCGAAATGACGGAATGGCTTCGCGAAGCCTGAGCGGTTGAGGATTGACCTGCTGGCACCCGCAGAAGCGGACGCAGACCAGCAAAAGCAGCAAGCACGTCGCTGCGATAAAGAGGCTTTGCCAGATACCCAGAAGCCGTCTCGAGAATAAAGGCAATCTCGTCTTCTGACGGCTGCGGATCGAACTCTGCCTCGCGGACCTCAACATCTGTGGTGCCGAGAAGTACTGCGTTGTGCCAAGGAATAGCAAACAACACGCGGCCATCCCGTGTTTTCGGGATCAGCATGCCTGCATCTCCCGGCAGGAATGAACGGTCGACGACAACATGAGTCCCGCGGGAGAACCGCAGAAGCTGCGCAGCCTGCGGATCTGCGAGACGACGAATCTGATCCGCCCAGACACCCGCACAATTGAAAACCATCTTGGTGCGGATGCGGTGCGATTCACCGGTGTGCTTATCTTCGACCGTCACCGACTGAATCAGACCGCCGATCCGTTCAAGTCCGACCACCGGCATGTAATTGAGGCAAACGGCTCCGTGTGTGGCTGCTGTACGAATGAGCGCTATGTTGAGGCGCGCGTCATCGAATTGAGCATCGAAAAACTCCACGCCGCCTAAGAGCCCCTCGGTTTTGACGCCGGGGAGCACTTTTTCAGCTTCTTCGGGCTTAAGCATCCGCGTACGGCCAATCTGATCCTTCCCAGCCATTGCGCCGTAAAAACCAAGACCGGCCATGTAGATCTCACGCTCCCACTTTTTAAAGCAGGGCAGCACAAAAGGTTCGGCATGCACGAGCTGCGGGCAGTTGTCAATCAGACGCTTGCGTTCAACCAGCGCATCGTGCACCAATCCCCAGTCTCTGGGATTTTTTAAATAACGCACGCCTCCGTGGATCAGCTTTGTCGAGCGCGACGAGGTTCCTGCGGAAAAATCCTGCGCTTCCAGAAGCAGCGTTTTGAGCCCGCGCGAAGCAGCATCAAGCGCAACGCCGGCGCCGGTAGCGCCGCCGCCTACAACCACGACGTCCCAAACGGGGTCCTGCATAATCGATGCCAGAGCTTCTGTGCGGTTGAGCCCTTTGACGGTCGGTTTTACTTCTGCTGCTGCCATATCACTGGTTCCATTTGCGGGCACGGCCGACGGCTCGAGCCCATTGGTTCATCAAAAATCCTCTCTGATCTTCATTCATCACAGGTTCAAAGACCCGCTCAGCCCGCCAGAGTGAGGCAATTTCGTCGGTACTTTGCCAAAAGCCCGACGCCAGTCCAGCCAAAAACGCGGCTCCTAATGCCGTCGTTTCCGTCTGAGCCGGTCGAATAACAGGGACGCCGGCAATGTCAGCCTGCATCTGCATGAGGAGATCATTTCTTACTGCGCCCCCATCAACGCGAAGTTCCCGCACTGGGCGTGTTGCATCCTTGGCCATAGCCGTGAGCACTTCAGCGCTTTGAAAAGCAATCGCCTCTAATGCTGCCCGAGCAATATGTGCCCGATTGGTTCCGCGAGTGAGACCAATAAGCATGCCTCGAGCATCCGGATCCCAATAAGGGGCGCCCAGGCCAACAAACGCCGGGACAAACCATACACCGCCCGAGTCAGGCACTTCGCGGGCAAGGGCTTCGATTTCCGAAGCGGATTCAATAAAGTCCATTTGGTCGCGAAGCCATTGCACGACTGCACCGGCAATAAAAACACTGCCTTCGAGCGCATATCGAGTCGGTGCGCAGCCAAGCTTCCAGGCAGCGGTGGTAATCAGCCTATTTTCACTTGGGCGAGGCTCCCCGCCGACATTCATCAGCAGGAATCCACCGGTGCCGTAGGTGTTTTTCACGGATCCCGGTGCAAAACAGGCTTCGCCAAAGGCCGCAGCCTGCTGATCTCCGGCAACGCCTGCAATCGGGACCGCGGCACCGAAAAGCGATGGATGCGTACAGCCGACCACACCGGAACTCGGTTCGATGCGCGGCAGCATGGCTCGAGGAATACGAAAGATGTCGAGCAATTCGTCATCCCACTGACCGCTGCGGAGGTCGCACAACAGCGTTCTGGAAGCATTGGTCGTATCGGTGACGTGCTCCGCACCGCGCGTTAAATTCCAAATGAGCCAGCTGTCCATCGTGCCAAAAAGGATTTCGCCTTTCTCCGCTCGCTGGCGGGCACCTGACACATGATCGAGCAGCCATTCGATTTTCGTGGCAGAGAAGTAAGCGTCCAGCCTTAAGCCGGTCTTGCCGCTCACCAAAGGACCAAGCCCCTGAGCCTCCAGAGCTTCAACGCGTTCGGCCGTTCGACGATCCTGCCAAACAATCGCAGGGGCAATGGGTTCTCCCGTAAAGCGATCCCACAGAACTGTTGTTTCACGCTGGTTGGTAATGGCGATTGCCGCAACACTCTTAACATCCACGCCGGCATGCTCAAGCGCCCTGCGGGCAACAGCATACTGTGCAGACCAAATTTCACGTGCATCATGCTCGACCCATCCCGGTCGAGGATAGTTCTGCCGGAACTCCTGCTGCGCAAGGGCAGCCACCTCACCCGCAGCATCAAATAACAGTGCGCGGGAGCTGGTGGTGCCTTGATCGAGCGCAAGAATGTACTGAGGCATGTAAATGGAGCGAAAAACAGAAAGCCCCGAGAGATCCCGGGGCTTTCTTGGAACGAACGGGACAATACGTATCCCATTCTAAGAGTGATTAGGGCCGCTGCCCCTTAAGAACTTTTCCGACGTAATGGAAAGCTGCATCAAGCATTAACGGGCACTTCAGCCAAAATCCAACCGACAAAACTTACTTGTCGGCTTTGTCCTCTTCCACAGACACTTCATCGCAGCCTTCCATGTCGGCATCATCGGCACTGTCGGCCGCGCCGTCACCGTATTCGGAATCTTCTACATCGTCGTCATCGATATCGGTCTCGCCAAAGATTTGAGCGGCAGTAGCGGGTTCGAGCTCTGCGTTCGGCGTCTCTGCGGCGGCCTGCGGGAATTTCACTGTGCGAGCAGCATCGATCAAGAGGCGCAGAGCCTGGTTGACTGCTTCGGGGCTGCCAAAGAAATCGGCGATGTCCGAATCAATCTTGACCATGGCATTGCGGGCAAATTCAGAGCGTTCGGCAAAGCGGCGCGTATCGTAGGCACGGGCGCGCGGTCCCGAACGAGTGCCGAAATCCTGACGCGGTCCGTCAAAGCGATTGCGGAAAGGCTTCTTGTTGTCAAAACGCGGACGGTCGCCAAAATCGCGGCGAGGACGATCGCCGAAGTCGCGCCGTTCAGAGCGGTCAAAGCGGTCGCTGCGATCCGAGCGGTCAAAGCGATCAAAACGCGGACGGTCGCCAAAAGGCTTACGGTCACCAAAGTCGCGACGCGGGCGATCACCGAACTCGCTTCGATCGGAGCGTTCTTCACGATCGAAGCGATCGAAACGGCCAAAGCGGCGGCGTTCTCCGCCCTCATCGCCATCAAAAGAACGGCGCAGACCTTTGTCCTGCCAGGGCTTACGATCCATCATGTTTTTTCCTTTAAATATCAAAAAAAATTCGCGCTTTCCATTCAATAGCATGCCGGTCAAAGCGCATTTATGGTTTCAAAAAAATCAGCGTCTTATTGCTCAGGCTGGACAGGTCGGTTTCGCGGGTGATTGCACTGCGTGCTGCAACTGCACGTTAAAAAACTCGACGCCTCAAAACGACAAGGCCGTCGAAAGAGTGGAAACGAATAAATCCACGTGCACCATTCATTATTCAGGCACACGCTGCCTCAGGTTCATCCCGGGCATTCAATCAAAACAATCTGGCTGGGCGGAGACCGGCCGAAGAACCCCATTAGAAATGCTACGCACTGCTAATGAACATCGGCAACGCACGAATCAAAAATCTTCAACGACGGCTCAGAGCATCTTTAGTATGCATTTGAAAAGTTGTCTCTTAGCCGTCATCAACGGTCAACCCGCATAAACAGGCCGCATGCTTGGCCTATCGTGCGCGAGCGCTATTTTACCCGATTGCACTTGACCATACATGGAATATTCGGCCACCTGTCGACTTGGGATAAGCTCCAATCATCCGCCTATCTCAGAGCAGGCGGAAAACTATACACTTAAAGCAAGAGGAAGGAACGCATTACACAAGCAATACGATTCCATCTTCTGCAGAAAACAATAACCAAAAGCGAGGTTCCTATATGACCGCTCAGATCGTCTTTCATGGCATCAATCGCTCTGCCGCCGTTGAAGCGGCTGTGAATGAAAAGCTCGAAGGGCTCGCAAAGTTCGACAACCAAATCGGACCTTGCAAGGTTACGGTGACACAGGAAGGGCACCAAACGATGGGACCTTTCACCATCCGTGTGGATCTCGTCGCATCCGGGCGCAATTTGATCGTTACACGCACGAATCAGGACGTCATGGCTGCCCTTACGGAATCGTTTGATACGATCCGCCGCAGCGTAGTTGAGGAAGCCGACAAGCGCCGTCAGCATTGATTAAGCGGCGCAGCAGAAATAGCGGCCGGTAAAGCCGCTTGCAGCCGATCTTGCCGCACGAACGAGTACGTGCGGGAGATCGGCTTTATTTTGTGCAAAATATTAATGCGGCAGTAACGAAAAAGCCCGCAGCAACACACCTGCGGGCTTTGGGCGTCATATTGGCGTCCCCACGGGGATTCGAACCCCGGTACCGACCGTGAAAGGGTCGTGTCCTAGGCCTCTAGACGATAGGGACCCTAGAAACTTGGTGGAGGATAGCGGGATCGAACCGCTGACCTCTTGCATGCCATGCAAGCGCTCTCCCAGCTGAGCTAATCCCCCAGAGCTGGTGTGTCGTCCCTGACGACGTGGTTTATTATACCAGTCAAAAGAGCAGTTGTCAACATCTTTTTTCAAAATCGTGCAAAAAAATCCCGCCGGGGCTTTTCAGGCTCCGGCGGGACTCTTATTCTGGTATCATTCAGGCCTTAGCATACTGGCGGTCGAAGATCTGGGGGGCCGCCTTGATGAGCAGCACAGCACCCACCACGGTCAGGAGAGTCTCCGGCAGCATATAGCTGGCATTGTACCCGAGGCTGTAGGTCCATGCGCTCAGGCCCTCATTCAGGTTGCCCCAGACGAGGACGCCGGACAAAAAGCTGCACATAAAGCGCAGGAAGCCTGCAACAGCCGTACCGACGGCCACGCCGACCATCCGGTTCTTGAAGGGGCGGGCGAAGAACTCTGCGGTACCCAGAGCCATAAAGGCCACCAGATAGTCCAGCAGGATCTCGCCGAGGAAATAGAGGAAAGTGGGCGTCGGGGGTGCCCAGAAGCCCAGAAGCATCTGCAGGCAGCCGTTCACCAGACCGGTGAACAGACCCCACTTGACGCCGTGGCGGAAGGAGACGAGCACAAAGGGCAGCATACTCAGCAGAGTGACACTGCCGCCGTTGGGCATGGTGAAAATTTTGATGTTGGACAGCACGGTGCCGATGGCGATCATCAGCGCGCACTCCACCAGCACCCGGGTCTTGGAGTAGGATTTCGACATGAGGATTCCTCTTCTCATAATAATAGTACACAAAAACAAAAATACGCCTGCTTTTGCTGGCAGGCGCACGGGCTGTTTGTGAAAATCGGGACCTTTCCGCAAACTACCTACGCCGGCATTACCCGGATCAGGTTCAAGGGTCTCTGCCTACAGCAGATCTCAGCCTCACGGCGCCCCTGTTTTCATGTCCGCTTTCAGTATAGCCGCTCTCCGCCAAAAGTCAAGCCCCCGGCGGTATATCGGCCCGCCGGGTCACATATTCTGGAACAAGCACACTTTGGCGGGAGGGAGCAGTCATGAAAGGTGATCCGGAACAGCGGGCGCTGCTGCTGGGAGAGTACATCGTGGAGCATGGGGCCACCGTGCGGGCGGCGGCGCGGGCCTTCGGATGCAGCAAATCCACCGTCCACAAGGACGTGTCAGTGCGGCTGCGGACGGTAGGGCCGGAGCTGTTCCGGCAGGTGCAGATGGTGCTGGCCCGGAACAAAGCCGAGCGCCACCTGCGGGGCGGCGCGGCCACCCGGGAGAAGTACCATAAGCCCCGATAACAAGAGCGGCGGTGCACTGTGTACCGCCGCTTTTGTCATGTCTGCTGGTGGAACTGCTCCAGTGCCGCCTTTTCCAGACGGCTCACCTGTGCCTGACTGATGCCGATCTCCTGCGCCACCTCCATCTGGGTCTTGCCCCGGAGATAGCGCAGCTCCATGATCCGCTTTTCCCGCGGGGTCAGCCCGGCCACGGTCTGCCGGAACTGCAGCCCGCTGATCCAGCTGTCCTCGCCGTCGGGGTCGCGCACCTGGTCGATGACGTACACCGCATCGCCGCCGTCGGCGTAGACCGGTTCCTCAAGACTCAACGGCTCCACCACCGATTCCAGCGCCGCCGACACCTCTTGGCGGGGCAGGCCGGTCTTCTGGGCGATCTCCTCCACGGTCGGCTCACGGCCCAGCTGCTTTTCCAGCTCCTCGCGGGACTGCATGGCCCGGTAGGCCGTGTCCCGGAGGCTGCGGCTCACCCGCAGGGCGTTGTTGTCCCGCAGGAATCGCCGTATCTCGCCGATGATCATCGGCACACCGTAGGTGGAGAACCGCACCTGCTGGGCCGGGTCGAAGTTGTCGATGGCCTTGATGAGGCCGATGCACCCCACCTGAAAGAGGTCGTCCATGTTCTCGCCCCGCTGCGAAAAGCGCTGCACGACGCTGAGCACCAGCCGCAGGTTGCCCTCGATCATGCTTTGACGAGCCGCCTTGTCCCCTGCCCGCGCCCGGGTGAGCAGGTCACGCTTCTCCTGCTCGGACAGGATCGGCAGCTCGGCGGTGTTCACACCGCACAGTTCCACCTTATTGTACATCCTCTCTAGCCTCCGGTGTCTTAGTTTCACCGGAAGTATGGCCGCAGGGGCGGGGTAACATTCATTCCAAATTTTGTTGGCCTCTATAGCAAGGCCCGGTCTTTTGTGCAAAATTGCACTTCCAGCAGTCAGCAGAAAGTGACCCGGCTTGCCAATGGCTCCCCCTTTGGGGGAGCTGGCGCAAAGCGCCTGAGAGGTTTACTCCCCCAGCTGCTCCCTCAGCTGCCGTATGATGCGCTTTTCCAGCCGGGAGATGTAGCTCTGGCTGATGCCGATGGCATCGGCCACCTCCTTCTGGGTCCGCTCCACGCCGTCCAGCAGGCCGAAGCGCAGCTCCATGATCTGCCGCTCCCGGGGCGAGAGCTGCTCCACCGAGCGGCGGAGGCTGGCCCGCTCGGCGTCCTGCTCAAGGCGCTGGCCCACCTGATTCTCCTCGCTGCTCAGCACGTCCGACAGCAGCAGCTCGTTGCCGTCGCCGTCGATGTTCAGCGGCTCGTCGATGCTGGCTTCCTGCCGGCGGTTGGAGCTTTTGCGCAGGTACATCAGGATCTCGTTGCCGATGCAGCGGCTGGCGTAGGTGGCCAGCTTGATGCTCCGCTCCGGGGTGAAGGTGTTCACGGCCTTGATGAGGCCGATCGTCCCGATAGACACCATATCCTCCGAGGGGACGCCGCTGCCCTCATACTTCTTGGCAAGGTAGACCACCAGCCGCAGATTGTGGGTGATCAGCGCATCCCGGGCGGCGGGATCACCGTCGGCCATCCGGGCCAGAAGGTCTTTTTCCTCCTCCGGGGTCAGGGGCGGGGGCAGCCCCGGCCCGCCACTGAGGTAGTGCGCGCCGCCCGTCCAGCTGAGTCTGGCCCAAAGGCCCTGCAAGAACTTTACAAATCGTTGAAACACAGGCAGATTTCCTCCCATCGTATCCTCATTTCCCCAACAGCGACGCCATCTCCGCGCTGACGAGGGCCGTCCAGCCGCCCTGCGGGGGCGGCGTATCGCAGAAGGCCGCATAGATGCCCTCCTGTGCCCTGCCGCCGCAGGAAAGCGCAGCGGGCAGGGCGGGCAGCAGACAGTGGCCCGCGACGGTCTGGCAGGGCACGAACCGCACGCCCCATTCCGGGAACAGTCCGTGCAGATATTTTTCTACCAACTCCATGTCACGGGTGAACCGCGACTGCGTTTTTGCCAGAATGACCTCAAATTTGCCCGCCCGCGCATCGGCCAGCATCGCGTTGAAGCCGGGCCGCGCACGGTCAATGCCGGAGTAGTCCTCGTCGGTGTATACCCTATAAATGCGGTAGCCGTGCTCCGCAGCCCAGGCCAGCAGCAGCGCCCGCTGGTTGCGGATGCTCTCGGACTCGCGCGCGGTCTTTTCCTCGTCCTCCTTGCTCAGGCGGCAGTAGACCGCCGCCCAGCCCTTACGCGGGGGCATCGGTGCCGCCGTCCTTTGGGCCGTTTATCAGCCGCAGCTGTTGTAAAAGGCGTTCAAGGTTTCGCCGCCGCTCCTTCTCGGTTTCCGACTGGAAAAATTCGATAACGGTATACTGCATTCTCACCCCTCCCCTGCTGCATTGTACGCCGTATCCTGCCCAGGCAGCACAAAAGCGGCACAGCCTTCGCCGTGCCGCTTTTTCCTATCGAATCCGACGCATTACGTCATATAAGGCGCAATAAAATCAAACACCGTATCCCAGTAGCTGTCCCCCAGCGCGTACATGGCCTCACCGTGGCCTGCGCCCTCAGCAGTCATTTCGGCCTTGTTGTCGCCGGGCTTGGCATTGTACAGTGTATCCATCATCTCGTAGGGGATGAAGTCGTCCGCCGTGCCGTGGATAAAAAGCATAGGCTTTTCGCAGCGCGCTACCTGCGCAAGGGCGCTCGCCTCGGTGAAGCTGTACCCTGCGCGCAGCCTGGCGACACCGCTGGCCGTATACAGAATCGGAAACTCCGGCAGCCCGAACCGCAGCTGCAGCTCACTGGAAAAAATATCCCACACACTAGTGTAGCCGCAGTCCTCCACGAAGGCTTTCACATTGTCGGGTGTGCTCTCCCCTGCCGTCATCATCGTTGTAGCCGCTCCCATTGAGATGCCGTGGATAACAATTTTCGCCTGCGGGTCGTCCGCAAGGATGAAATCGATCCAGCGCAGTATGTCCTCGCGGTCCAGCCACCCCATACCTACATAGTCGCCCTCGCTCTCGCCGCAGGCCCGCAGGTCGGGTGCGATCACCTGATAGCCAGCTTCATAATAGGGCGCTGCCAACTGCAGCGCGCCTGTGTAGTCACCGCGGTATCCGTGCAGTACAAGGGCCCAACGGTGCGTGTCAGCGGTCTCTGCATTGGCGTAGTAAACGCCGTGCAAGGTCAGGCCGTCGTCTGCGGTCAGGGTCACATCCCGGCCAGGGTGTCCCTTCGTGAAAGTATCGATCTTACTTTTATATGTCGCGCGGTTGTCCTCAATGGCCGCCTCAACACTGTCCGCCGGTGCATCCACCTCCAGTGCCACCTCTCGGTCACCACCGTTGCCGCTGCGGCCAATCGCATAATTGACCAGATAATTACTGATAAATATCAGCGCCGCAGCCAACGCAACGACCACTACGCCTGCTGCGATTAGAAGTTTCTTTTTCGTGCTTGCTTTCGTTTTCACTTTGCTTTCCCTTTCTACCATTGCATGATTGCTCAACAATAGTTGCCAGTATACTGCAAAGTTATTGATTTGTCAACAGCATAAATAAAAAAGTAAAGCTAGGCGCTCTTGCAGGCGTATCGTTTCCTCCTCCGGCTGCTGTACCCGCTTGCGGCAGTAACAGGCTTTCCGAAGAATCCCTGTAGGGGCCGGACATG
>ENA-OPEE01002824-OPEE01002824.1-human-gut-metagenome-genome-assembly--contig:-NODE-2824-length-10475-cov-2.710749_pt1 | contig 10475 bp, 6 predicted proteins | sample MGYA00241263_ERZ501506 | MGnify/ENA primary metagenome ERZ501506 (study PRJEB25962, sample SAMEA2042626) | human gut metagenome | biome: human gut; feature: human-associated habitat; material: faeces...
GAAGAAGCTGACAATTACATTATGCCAGAGTTTTTTACAGAAGATGTAACTAATAACCCTGAATATCACAACAGCAATATGAGTAAAAAGAAGTTCGACTAACGTGAACACTCTAAGAAAAGAGGATAACCTGATGAAAAAACTCTCTGATATATTAGATATAAGTCCTGATATTACTCTTGAAACACTTCAAAGAGCAAGAATGGCAGCCTTAACACTTATCAAATGGCTTCTCTGCTCTTTATTTACAGGAAGCTTTATAGGACTTATCGGAGCATTATTTTATAAAGCTTTACAATATGTAACAAGCTTTCGGATCCAACACCCTTACACTTTATTCTTTCTTCCTGCTGCCGGTATAATAATCGTTCTTATGTACCATTTTACGCACGAAGACAAGAATACAGGAACTAATCTTGTAATAACAGCAATCCAGTCCAATGCAGAAGTTCCTGTCCGTGTTGCTCCTCTTATTATAATATCAACACTGCTTACACATCTTTGCGGTGGTTCAGCAGGACGAGAAGGTGCAGCCCTGCAGGTTGGCGGCTCCTTAAGCAATTTTATCGCCAAAATATTACATTTTGACGACAAAGATACAAGAATTATGATTATGTGCGGCATGAGTGCCTGTTTCTCTGCTCTTTTCGGAACTCCTATAGCCGCAGCCATATTTTCTATGGAGGTTATAAGTGTGGGGGTTATGTATTACGCCGCACTTGTTCCCTGTATTATATCCGCACTTATTGCTTCCGGCGTAGCTGGGTTATTCAATATAACACCAACTATGTTTATAATAAGCGAAATATGTGAACTAAGCATATCTACCGGAATAAGATTTATGATAATGTCAGTAATATTTGCCCTCGCAAGCATTGTATTCTGTTATATGCTTCATTCATCAGCCAAAATATATTCTGAATACTTAAGCAACCCATATATCCGTATTATAATAGCTGGTGTGCTTGTTATTATTTTAAGATATATAACCGGTACTACTGATTATCTTGGTGCTGGTGCTCCTATGATTGCGGCAAGCTTTATAACAAGCTGTTCGTGGTATGTCTTTATTTTAAAAATGCTGTTTACAGCCATTACATTAGGTGGTGGATTTAAAGGCGGTGAGATTGTCCCTACACTTTTTGTCGGTGCAACTCTTGGAAGCTTTTTGGCTCCTGTATTCGGACTTCCAATCGGCTTATGTGCCGCGTGCGGTATGGTAAGCGTATTCTGTGGCGTAACTAACTGCCCTCTCACATCATTTATCATATCTATTGAAATGTTTGGTATATCATCTATGAAGTTTGTAATTATATGCGTAGCAATAAGTTATATGCTCTCTGGCTACTACAGTCTTTATAACAGCCAGAAGATTGTTTACTCTAAATACAAGACAGAATATATTAACAGACATTCACATTAATTATAATAAAAAAGGCAATTCATACAGAATTATCATATCTACCGATTTTTCTGCTAATGAATTGCCTTTTTACTGCTTTTACCGCTTTTACTGCTTTAACTATGCATCATTCTTATATATTTTATTTGTAGAAATTGTCCTCTGGAAGCTTTCCACCAACTGAAGCTGGATTTGCTTCGTAAAGAACATTTAAATATTTGCTTATTTTGTCTTTGGCATCACTGCCTGTTATTATTGTTATGTTGCATTTAGGTATTGCCTGCTTTGCAACTGCGGCTTTTGTTATACCATATTTTTCTACAAGTGTTGAAACCTCATCTACATTTGCATTAACATAATCTGCTGAAAGCTTATATTCCTCAAGGAACTTGTCAACCGCAGCCTTATGGTTATTGTAATATTCTGTATTGACAACTATTACACCTGTTACTACTGTACTTCCGTCCTTTGATACATTTTCCCATTCCTTAGTAACATCAAGAGCTATTCTTGCTTCCTTATTATTCATAAGAACTGTTGTAGCAAATGGCTGTGGAAGCATAGCTACAGTTTCTTCCTTCGCTGATGCCATAATAGCCGCAACCTCGGAAGCCTCTGACTTAAATTCAATGTGTACATCCTTATCAGGGTCAATTCCGTTGGTATTTAAAAGGTATCTTAATGTATATTCAGGTGTAGTTCCTTTACCTGTTGTGTATATTGTACGTCCTTTAAGGTCGCTTACATTAGTTACCTCGCCCTTATTATCAAGTATATATAACACGCCAAGTGTATTAATTCCTACAACAGATACCTTGCCATTACTCTTATTATAAAGTGTTGCCGCCGCATTACAAGGCATAGCTGCAATCTGGACATCGCCCTTTATAAGGTCTGCTGTAAATGCATCTGCCGCCGCCTCTATCTGAAATGTGTAATTATTGGCTGTTTTATTATCCTCATTATCGCTCATAAGCTTAACCATTCCGATAGCTGTAGGTCCTTTAAGTGCAGCTACTTTTATGTCTTCGCTTACATACTCACTTGTACTTTCCTGTGTTGCATTGTCTGACTTATCACTGCTGTTACTGCCACAGGCTGTAAACATTACGCTGACCATTACAAGCATAAGAATAGCAGCTGTCAGTTTCCTCATTCTCTCTCTCATATTGTTTCCTTCCATTCCTTTATAATTATCTGTAATGACATTATTCCGTTAAATGTATTGATATCCGGATAATATATTATAGAAATTCTCATTCCTGCCCTTGGAATATCATCTATATTATTAATTCCAAACTGCACAGCAGGTACATAAGTTCCGTCCTCTGTTTCTAACTGGCATCTAAGAACATTTTTATTCTTTCCAATAACTGAAGCTGTCTTTACATATAAGTTCCTATCTGCAAATACCGGCTTTTCATTCCCCTTTCCGAATGGTTCAAGCAGCTTTAACTGGTTAACCAGCCGGATATTGGCATACGATACAGGCATTGGAACATCAATCCACATTTTAGGAATTAAATCCTCATCTGTAAGTATCGCATTATCATTCAGCATTTTTCTGAATATGTCAATATCAGATATTGCTAATGATAAACCAGCCGCCATAGGATGTCCACCATATTTAGTGAGAACATTTTTACATTTATTAATCTCTTCGTACATATTATAGCATTCGATTGAACGTCCTGAGCCTTTTGCCCCGTCCTCAGCATTAGTAATAACAAATGTAGGCCTGTAATATCTTTCTTTAATTCTGCCTGCTATTATTCCAGCTATGCTCTCGTGGCAGTCCTTTAAATATATAACAAGCACTCTATCCTTAAGAAGACCAGTATTCTCTACTAATTCTATTGCCTTATGCGTCTCCTGCTCTGTCATTGACTTTCTTTCATTATTAAGGGCTATAAGCTCTTTTGCCATATTATGTGCCTTTTCATTATCCTTGCAAAGCATAAGTTCAATCGCCTGTCTTGCTGTATCAAGACGTCCACTGGCGTTAAGACATGGTCCTATTACAAAGCCTATATGATATGAGCTTATATTATTAATATCAAGCTGGCACTCCTCTATAAGTGCCCTAAGCCCTGTATTTTTTGTATGTGCAATATGCTTAAGGCCATATTTAACTACTATTCTGTTCTCGTCAATAAGGTCGACTATATCACCTACAGTGGCTATTGCCATAAATTCAATATAATCTTCAAGCTCTTTCTTATCAAGCCCTAATCTGTCATATAACAGGCTTATAAGCTTATATGCAACGCCTGCTCCACATAACAGCTTAAATGGATAATCACAATCTGCCTGTTTAGGGTTAATAACTGCATCTGCCGGAGGTACAATGTATACCTTTTTATCGTCCTTTATCTCAAATGGAACATCGTGGTGGTCTGTCACTATCATTGTAATTCCATTATCCTTTGCATACCTGACCTGATTATATGCAGCTATTCCATTATCACAGGTAACAATTGTATCAATCCCTTCATTGATTGCATTGTCTATTAAATGCTCATTAATTCCATAACCATCATTTATCCTATGCGGTACAACATAATCCACATCTGCTCCTGCCGCCTTTAAGCCGCAGAATAATATATAAATAGAACATATTCCGTCAATATCATAATCTCCGATTATTCTTACAGGCTTATGTTCCTCTATTTTCTTAGTAATAATATCAACAAATTTATCGGCATCTTTCATACTATGAGGATTATGTATATCGTTAAGATTCCCATTAAGATACATATCTATATCTTTACTGCCGCATATATCCCTGTTTCTTATTATACGGGCAAGAACCTGATCTATTCCGTATTCAGAGGCTATCTGCTTAAAATCTGCTTTTTTGGCGTATACCATCCATTTGCTGTTCACGTTTGTTCTCCATTCTTATGGCAATATTGCTTGTATTAAAAATGGTGCATCGTTTGATGATGCACCATTTTACTGCTTTACAAAGCCATTATATTAATTATTTATTATACCTGAGCTCCGTCTTTACCTATGCTTTCTGCTTTTTTTCTTTTATTAACTGCTTCATCAATAACTCCTCTGTTCTTTCCACCAAGCATATACCAGAATGAACTTGTAAGGAATACTGATGAGTAGAAACCTACGATAATACCAACAATAAGTGGAAGTGAGAATTCCTTAACTGATGTTACACCGAGTATGTATAACATAACCAGCATAATAAGAGTTGTTATTGTTGTATTAATATTTCTTGTTAATGTACTTGTTATAGCTGAGTTAACAAGCTCTGTAATATTAGTCTTAGAGTTAGCACTCTTTAACATTTCCCTGATACGGTCAAATATAATGATTGTACCATTAATTGAGTAACCTACTATTGTAAGCATACAGGCAATAAATGTGTTACCTACTGGCACTCTGAATACTGCATAGAATGTAATAACTACTAATACATCCTGTAAAAGAGCCATAACAGCTGCAAGCGCGAATTTGATATCCCTGAATCTTGCAAAGATATATATAAGCATTGCTATCGTAGCAAGAATTACTGAAAGAATAGCATTCTTCTTCATAGTACTGCTGACAGATGAGCTGATTGTGTCTGTCTCAACTATTGAACCATCTTCAATAGGGAACTTAGCTGTTACAGCTTCCTCAACAGCTTCTCTTTGCTCAAGTGAAAGGTCTGTTGTCTTAAATGAAACCTTAGTTGAGTTCTGAACCTTCTGCTGTTGTACTTCTGTTATACCTGCAGCATCCCTGATTACAGGAATAATATCATTCTCTATCTCTGACTGTGAATATTCTTTGTCAAATGTAAAGCTTGTTGTTGAACCGCCAACAAATTCAAGGCTGAAATTAAGTGCTCTGTTACCAAGTGCACTCTGTACTCCCATTGTTATAAAACCAATAACAATAAGAACAATTGAAACCGTAATAGTCCATTTCTTAATTGAAAGAATATCATAAGTTCTTCTATGTGTTGTCTTTCCATACATCGATGGCTTAGTAAGACCAAAGTTATAAAGAAGCTTCATAATAACTTTAGTAATTACAAGTGCTGTAAATATTGAAACTATGTTACCTACTGCAAGAGTTGTTGCAAATCCCTTAACAGGACCAGTACCGAATATATAAAGTACAATAGCTGCAATAAGTGTTGTTACGTTACCATCAACGATAGCTGATGTAGCTTTGTCGTAACCTGCAAGAATAGAATTCTCAACACTCTTTCCTGCGGCTATCTCTTCCCTGATACGTGTATAGATAATAACATTGGCATCAACCGCCATACCAATACCAAGTATGATACCGGCAATACCCGGAAGTGTTAATGTAAGATCATATACACTTACAAGGAATAATACTAATGTTGTGTATATAATAAGCGAAAGTGTTGCAACAACACCTGGTACTCTGTATATAGCAATCATAAATACACATAACAATGCAAAACCAATAGCTGCTGCTATAAGACTTGTATGAATTGCATCGTGTCCTAACTGTGCACCTACGATATTAGAGCTTACTTCATTAAGTGTAAGAGGAATAGATCCAATTCTTATGTATGTAGCAAGATTATCTGCCGCATCAAATGTTTCCATACTTGTAATAGAAGCATTACCACCTGTTATAGCCTGATTAACTGTTGGATAACTTACAACCGAACCATCATATACTATGTATATTCTGCTTCCTATATTGTTAGCTGTTGCCTCAGCGAACTTATCTCCACCTTCATCTGTAAATGTAAGCGATACACCATATGGTGTGCTGTCTTTAGATGATGTATCTGTGTAAGCCTGTGCTGTCTTTACGTCAGAACCTGTAAGAAGTGGTGTGTAATCCTCTCCCTGTGACCACGCTGTATAACCTGTGTAATCAAGGAATTCAAGTGAACCTGGTGTTCCTAATTCTGTAAGAATTTCATTAGCATCTGTAACACCTGGAATTTCTACTGTAATTCTGTTCTCGCCCTCTTTGTAGACCTGAGATTCTGTACTTCTTCCCTCGATACGTTTCTCAAGCTTATATATAGTATCTTCTATATCCTGGGAACTTGGGTTATCTTCTTTAATCTCATAAGTAATACTGACACCACCTGCAAGGTCAAGACCTAAGTTGATGTCCTTAGCACTGCCATAGCCTTTGCCGTTCATTCCGAATATAGCTGTAAGCGAAAGTCCTACAAGCAATACAAGAATAATAATGCTATAGCTTATCTTCTTAGTTAAATTGTACTTCATTTTACTATTAATACTCCCTTCAACATTCCTTTTAATCTTCTGCCATCGCAGCTCTTATCATAATTGCACATTCAATTCTCTTCTTCTGCATCTCACAGCCAACATCATATGCATCATTGATGTTACCATGGAAGTTGTAAGAATTAGCGGCACACCCACCACTACAGTAGAACTTGGCAAAACAGTTCTTACACTTTTCTTTTGAATATACATTACAACTCTTGAATTCATCTCTTATATCATTACGGGTTATGCCTTCATCAACATTACCCATAAGGAAATCTTCATTACCTACGAACTGATGACATGGATAGAAATCACCCCAAGGAGTAACAGCAAGGTACTCACATCCTGAGCCACATCCTGATAATCTCTTAGCCACGCAAGGACCGCCGTTAAGATCAATCATAAAGTGGAAGAAATTAAACCCATTGCCTGCTTTCTTTCTCTTAATAATTTCCTTGGCAAGCTTATCATACTGCTCAAATATAATTGGAAGGTCTTCTTCTCTTATCGCATAAGAGTCTGTAGGCTGTGCAACAACCGGCTCTACCGAAATCTGCTCAAAACCTTCGTCTGCTAAGTGAAGAACATCTTCTGAAAAATCAAGATTGTTATGTGTAAATGTACCTCTGACATAATAATTCATCTGGTTACGGCTTTCAGCAACCTTTTTAAACTTAGGCATTATAATGTCATATGAACTTCCGTGGTTATTTCTTGTTGGTCGCATAAGATCATTAATCTCTTTACGTCCATCTATGCTTAATACGATATTGCTCATCTCTTTATTGGCAAAATCAAGTATCTCATCATTAAGAAGTATACCATTAGTTGTAAGTGTAAAACGGAATTTCTTATTGTGCTCTTCTTCAAGGCTTCTTCCATATTCTACAAGTTGCTTTACAACTTCAAAATTCATTGTTGGCTCACCACCAAAGAAGTCAACCTCAAGATTTCTTCTTGAGCCTGAATTAGCAACAAGGAAATCCAATGCCTTCTTACCAACTTCAAAGCTCATAAGAGCTCTTCTTCCGTGATACTCACCTTCTTCTGCAAAACAATATCTGCAGGCAAGGTTACAGTCGTGTGCAATATGAAGGCATAGAGCTTTAACAACTGTAGGTCTGTCCTTAAATGAATCTATATATGGCTCATATATATCTTCTGTGAAAAGCTGTCCTTCTTCTTTTAATTCTTCTATCTCCTGACAGGCTTCCCTGATATCTTCTTCCTTATATTTATCTTTAAGCTTATCTGCTATCTCATCAACACTTGAATTCTCATAAAGTGCGATTATATCATATACTATATCATCAACAACGTGTACAGAACCACTATTTACGTCTAACACGATGTTATATCCATTATTCTTATACTGATGTATCATAATTATCCTCAATTTCTATTGGCTGTATACAGCCATTTATTCTTAATCACAGTTAACTAATATACCTGTAGCTATCAGACATACACTAACTATGAACTGTCTTAACAGAAATAAGAGAGTGTCTAAAATGCTTTAGCACTCTCTTACCCTTCACTAACCAATTAACTAATTATTAGTTATTCTTATTCTCACAGCTCTGGTTACCAACTGTGCAAGATGTCTTACAAGCTGACTGACATGATGTCTGGCATTCGCCACATCCACCGTGCTTCATTGTATCCTTTAATACGCGATTGCTGATTGTCTTAATATGCTTCACAACAATACCTCCTTTTTGTTCATAACTATTAGAAGTATAACATATAGCTATTACATTTTCAACAACTTTATATCAAGCCTAATGCTCTTAAAATAAATATCCAGCCTGTTAATGTTATGCTTGATAATACTGTCGTCAAAACAATTATGCTTGATGATAATACCTCATCATTATCCATACTCTTTGCCATAACATAGCTTGTAACTGTAGTAGGAGATGCAAGCATTATAAGAGCCGCCACAAGCTCCTGATTTCTAAAGCCAAGAAATACTGCAACCGGAATAAACACTGCCGCAAGTCCTATAAGTTTAATAAATGTTGCTATAATAGTAGGCTTTATCTTCTTTAATGCTTTTCTCCCCTCAAAACCTGCACCAATGCATATTAAAGCTATAGGTGTTGCTGTCTGTGCAAGGCTTTCTATAGTCTTATTAATAATTGCAGGATACTTCATATTAAGCATTGATGATATAAAACCAAGAACTATACCTATAATAATTGGATTTTTTAATATATTAACAAATGCTTTTTTTATATTATTACCTCTTCCAGCCTTAACAGCTTCACTGCTGTCTGCCGGATGTGCCTTAAATGTAAGTACAACGACTGCAAATATATTAAATAACGGAACTGCTGCAACAATCATAAGCGGTGCCATTCCTGTATCTGAATACATATTCTGCACAAATGCCATTCCAAGAATTGCTGCACTGCTTCTGCACGAACCCTGCACAAACGCTCCCTTTTGTGTATCGTCTTTCATTAATATCTCAGTTGCTATCCACACTAATGAGAACATAAGTATTGTTACTATACTGCAATACAATACAAACTGCGGGTCAAATTTACCTTTAAAATCAGACTTTGACAAATCCCTGAACAGTAATGCTGGCAATGCCACCTTAAACACATATCTGTTAGCAACATTGGCAAAATGGTCATCAATAAGACCTATCTGTTTAATAAACCACCCTATAATCATCACAAGAAATATAGGAACTGTTGCATTAATACTATATATAAAACTATCCATTATCAATCTCCTATCCACACCATTTTACTTATCAAGCACATACATATGATTAAGAGGTCCACTTCCCTTACCTATGTTAAGTCCAGCCTTAAGAGCACCTGTTATGTATTCCTTCGCCCTTGCAACCGACTCCTTAACACTATACCCCTCTGCTATATTACATGCAATAGCAGATGACAGCGTACAGCCTGTTCCGTGTGTATTAGGATTATCTACTCTTTCTGCCTCAAACCAGCTTGTTCCAATCTCTGTATACAGATAATCATTAGCACAATTAATGGAATGTCCGCCTTTTACAAGAACTGCCGGTCCTTCATCATTAATATTTATTTTTTTATAGATGATTTCTGCCGCTTTTTCCATATCATATCTGTCATTAATAGTTATGCCTGACAGACTTTCAGCTTCTGGAATATTAGGTGTTATAACTGTTGCAAGCGGCATAAGCTTCTTAATAAGCACTTCCTCTGCTTCTTTAGTGATGAGCTTCTTACCACTTGTTGACACCATAACCGGATCTAACACAATATTAACCGCTTTGTATTTTCTTAATTCTTCTGCTATCTCCTCTACTATGTATGGTTCAGACACCATTCCAATCTTTACCGCATCTGGTCTTATATCCTCAAATACCGCATCTATCTGGCTTGCTGTAAAGCCTTTCTTACAATTCATTATTCCATATACGCCCGTTGTATTCTGTGCTGTAAGTGATGTAATAACACTCATTCCATATACACCGTGTGCGGCAAATGTCTTTAAATCCGCCTGTATTCCAGCACCTCCGCTACAATCACTTCCCGCTATTGTCAATACTTTTTTCATAATATCCTTATTTCCTTATTTATCATTTTTTATATTTTACCAATTAATATTCTGTGTAATATATTATTATTTTCCTATAAATACACTTAACCTTTTATATAAGACACTGATGCCTTTGCATAAACAGATATTTTCATAATCACAATCTGCATACATATTTACTTTCTATATCTATATATTGATATAGAAAAAGGGAAGCCTGACCAGCTTCCCTCAATAAAGTGCAGTCGGCGGGACTTGAACCCGCACCCAAGCAATATGGACTAGATCCTTAG
>ENA-OPEE01002831-OPEE01002831.1-human-gut-metagenome-genome-assembly--contig:-NODE-2831-length-10450-cov-2.919865_pt1 | contig 10450 bp, 10 predicted proteins | sample MGYA00241263_ERZ501506 | MGnify/ENA primary metagenome ERZ501506 (study PRJEB25962, sample SAMEA2042626) | human gut metagenome | biome: human gut; feature: human-associated habitat; material: faeces...
CGATGCTGATGATACCGACGGCCTGCAGCAAAAGCGGCCATGCTGAACCGCCGGAACCGCTTCCGCGGGGACTGAGCTACTTTTACATTCAGAATGACTGGGACCAAGACATGCAGTTTTTAACCAGGGGATCATCCCAAGATCCTAATGATCCTATCTTGCCCGCAACATTCCAAGTAAACAGATATATGAAAATTCTTCTTCCGGCAAAGACAAAAACCCTTATACGCGTCTTTCAAAGTCCCGAAAATGTCGAACCTTTCAATTGTTTCTATTATGGCGACATTACCGGTGGATGCACGGTATGGATAGGGCCACTCAATAACGACAATGTTCATACCGATGACCTTTGGTCATACGAATATTGGCACTATACGCGTACCGGTCAATGGACGGCCGAGTACGTTATGACCGTCGACCACGATATCTGGAACGATTGGTAACAACCGATAATGCCTAAACACATCTTTAAACCCTAAAATTATGAAACCTGTTTCCAAATCCATTGCAGCATCCATTCTGTTTTCTTGTACCGCAAACGAGAAAGAACATCAGGCAATACCAACGACGATTACGAAACCATAGCCGTCCTCGGACCGAACGAAGATACTTATTTCGACACATCCATCAACGTCAAGGCCGGATACAAATACAAAGAAGTCATCGAGTTAGGGGTAGCAGCACAAATCACACTGCATTTCCCGCAAACGGACAAGTACTGCGGGGAGAGTTCCATGCTCTATTTCGAGAATCCGGAACAATGGCTGGATTTCCCGAATTACGGGGCCCGGATACTGCTCAGCGAACAACCGTAAATCCAACTCGCATCGGTACGGGATATGCAAAAGGCCGGCAGACAGCCGGCCTTTTGCATTCGGGTGCGTCGTGCGCAGCAGGAGCGGCGGACGCAAGGACGAAACAAACGGGGGAAAGCGGTATCGCTTCCCCCCGAATGACGCTGTCGGCCGTTCTGACCGGACATGACTTTATGCTGTCATTTCGCCTGTTCTTCGAAATACTTGTCCGCCACACGCGGCATCTCCTTCTGGTACTCGCCCTTGAGGAGCTTCTCGCGGCAGGCTTCGAAACAGTTGAGCGTGTACTCCACATCTTCGAGGGTATGCACCGCCGTCGGAATGATGCGCAGGATGATTTCGCCCTTGGGTATCACCGGATAGGTCACGACGGAGCAGAAGAGGTTGAACCGCTCGCGCAGGTCATACACGAGGTTCGTGGCCTCGTTCACGCCTCCTTTCATATAGACGGGCGTCACGGGCGAGAGCGTACCGCCGATATCGAATCCCTTGTCGCGGAATCCCTGCTGCAGGGCACGGGTTATCGTCCAGAGCCGCTCGCGGTATTCGGGATGCGTTTCGATAAGCTCGAGGCGCTTGAGCGCACCGATTACCATCGGCATCGGAAGGCTTTTGGCAAACTGCTGCGAACGCATGTTGTAACGGAAGAAATCTATCAGATATTTGTCACCGCAGACGAAGGCACCGATACCGGCCATCGACTTGGCGAAAGTGTTGAAGAGGACATCCACCCCATCCACGCAGTTGAAATGGTGGGCGGTACCGCGTCCGTCGGGGCCCATCGTCCCGAAACCGTGGGCATCGTCCACGAGGAAGGTGAAATCGAAATCCTTCTTCATCGCCACGATTTCGTCCAGCTTGCCGAGGTCGCCCTTCATGCCGAACACACCCTCCGTAATGACGAGAATGCCGCCGCCGGTCTCCTTCACCAGTTCCGACGCCCGAGCGAGCTCCACGCGGAGCCGCTCCATGTCGTTGTGCGGATAGACGAAACGTTTGCCCATGTGCATGCGCAGTCCGTCGATGATGCAGGCATGCGCCTCGGAATCGTAAACTACGGCGTCGCGGCGCGTCAGCAGGCAGTCGATAATGGATATCATCCCCTGATAGCCGAAGTTGAGCAGGAACGCATCCTTCTTGCCCACGAATTTCGCCAGACGGCGCTCCAGTTCCTCATGGTATTTGGTCTGCCCGCTCATCATGCGTGCGCCCATGGGAGCGGCCATGCCGAACTCCACGGCGCCGATGGCGTCGGCCTTGCGTACCTCCGGATGGTTGGCCAGTCCGAGGTAGTTGTTGAGGCTCCAGTTGAGGACCTCCTTGCCGCGGAACTTCATGCGGGGCCCTATGTCGCCCTCCAGCTTGGGGAATGCGAAATAGCCGTGTGCATAATCGATATACTGCCCAATCGGGCCGCCGGAATTATTCCTGATTCTCTCTAAGATGTTCACTTGAATTATGTTTTTGAGGTTATATATCAAACCGTTCGGCGAATCGCCGAAGAGACCGGACAAATTTAGCCATTATTACCGAAAGTAAGAGAAAATGCAATAAACTTTTTTGCATCTCGTTAAAGTTATGTAACTTTGTGCGCATTTGTACCGTGCGCGCCTGCAAACCATCACAGCCATGACAAAACCGGTCCTGAAAATAACGGTCTGTTCCGCAGTCCTGCTTTTGGCAGCAGGCTGCAGCGGTTATAACAAACTGCTGAAAAGCAACGACAGGGAGCAGATGTACAAGGCAGCGCTCGACTACTTCGAGAAGGGGAAATTCGACAAAACGCTGCAGCTCTTCGAGGAGATAGCGCCCTACTATCAGGGTACCGTCCGCGAAGACACCATCCTGTTCTACACGGCCGACGCACACTTCCGGTCGCGTGATTACCAGCTCAGCTCCATGGAGTTCGACGACTTCAGGCGCCGCTTCGGACGGAGTCCTTTCGTGGAGGAGGCGGAATACAAATACGCCATGGGTTTCTATTACATGTCGCCGCCGGCCAACCGCGACCAGACATCGACCTACATGGCGATAACCAGCATCAACGAATACCTGCAACGCTATCCCAACTCGCTGAAGAAGCAACTGTGCCTCATACGTCTCGACGAACTGCAGCAGACGCTGTACGACAAATCGTTCATCAACGCACGGACGTATTACAAGATAGGCCGTTACAAATCGGCGGTCGTCGCCCTGCGGAATGCGCTCAGGGAGTACCCCGAAACACCGCACCGGGAGGAGATACTCTACCTCACCGTGAAATCGTGCTACGAACTGGCGGCCAACTCGGTCCATGCGCTGCAAACGGACCGTTACCTCGATATGCTGGACGCATATTACACGTTCATTTCCGAATTTCCGGAGAGCGGATACCGCCGCGAACTCGACCGGTTGCAGAAAACCGCGAGGGAATACCTCGACAAACACCAGAGCGAAGCAACAGAATAAGAACAAGCATACCATGGACATCAAGAAAAATAACGTGCCCAACAACACGGTGACGCGAAAACTCACCGACATCGACGCACAGACAGGCAACATATACGAATCCGTCGTGGTCATATCGCGCCGCGCCAACCAGATAGCCACGCAGCTCAAACAGGAACTCAACCGGAAGCTCGCCGATTTTTCAAGCACCACCGACACGCTGGAGGAGACTTTCGAGAACAGGGAACAGATAGAGATATCCCGCTACTACGAAAGGCTTCCGAAGCCTACCCTCATCGCAACGGAGGAGTTCCTCGAAGGAGAAGTCTATTTCCGCAACGCGACGCCCGAGACAGAGCAGCAGTAACCGCCGGCTTCGGGAGCCTGCGGAAGAACGGACCCTCTGCCGTCGTGCGGCAGAAAGCACGGAATGTACACTCCGCCGTCCGTTCGGCACAGTCCCATGAACCCATGTTTTCAGGAAAACACATACTGTTGGGCGTAACGGGCAGCATCGCAGCCTACAAGGCCGCCGTGCTCACGCGCAGCCTCGTCAAAGAGGGAGCCGAGGTCAAGGTTGTCATGACGCCGCTGGCCAAACAGTTCATCACCCCCCTCACGATGGCCACGCTCTCCCGCCACCCCATCCTCGTGGATTTCTTCAATCCGGAGAACGGGGAGTGGAACAGTCATGTGAGCCTGGGAACGTGGGCCGACCTCTACCTAATCGTGCCCGCCACGGCCAACACCATCGGGAAAATGGCCCACGGAATCGCCGACAACCTGCTGTTGACATGCTATCTGTCGGCACGCTGCCCTGTCGCTCTCGCTCCGGCCATGGACCTCGACATGTACGCCCACCCCACAACGCAGGAGAACATCGAAAAACTGCGGAACCTCGGCGTACGCATCATCGAACCGGGCTCCGGAGAGCTGGCGAGCGGCCTGACGGGAAAGGGTCGCATGGCCGAACCGGAAGAAATCATCGAACAGGTGCGCGGGCTCCTTCCCTGACCATGTCGCTCCAAGGCAGATACCTCATCGTTACGGCAGGCCCGACCATCGAGCCGCTGGACCCCGTACGCTTTCTCTCCAACCACTCCTCCGGGAAGATGGGCTATGCGATAGCCGGCGCACTCGCCGCCCGCGGGGCGCATGTCGCACTCGTGAGCGGCCGTACCTGCCTTCCGACTCCGGCCGGCACCGAACGCATCGACGTACTCTCCGCCGAAGAGATGTACCGTGCAGTGATGGAACGTTTCCCGCAGGCGGACGGCGCCGTGATGTGCGCAGCAGTGGCCGACTATACTCCTGCGGAGGTCAGTCCGACAAAAATCAAGAAAGGGGACGGCGAAATGGTCGTCCGCCTGAAACGCACGAAGGATATCGCAGCGGAAGCAGGCCGGGTGAAGGGCAACCGGCTGCTGGTCGGTTTCGCACTCGAAACGGACAACGAGCGGAACAACGCCCTCGACAAGATGCGCCGCAAGAACTTCGACTTCATCGTGCTCAACTCCCTACGCGACAAAGGAGCCGGATTCTCCGGCGACACGAACAAAATCACCGTCATAGACAGGCAGGGACACACCGACGAATACCCGCTGGAGGCAAAAACCGCCGCCGCCGAACGCATCGCCGACCGCATCGAAGCGTGGTTCGCCGCCGTGCCGGAAAAACGGTAATCCCGACGAGCGGGGAAGGCCTCCCCTGTCCCGCATTTCCGTATCCGCCGCCGAACGCCGGCCTTTTCGTGCCGTTCAAAAAACAAGATTGCGCCCGAACGGAAATCGGTTTGCCATTATCCGGTTTTTATCACTATTTTTACGGGGTAAATTTCCAAGGCAGAGTCATGAGAAAAGGATTAACCGTTTTAGCTATGACAATCGTTTCATTAGGGGCACCCTCCTGCATCGAACTGAAACAACCTCAGGAGCAGGTACAGACGGAGGAGTTCAAATGGGTAGTGGATACGTTCGACGACATCAAAGTATTGCAGTACAAAGTACCCGGCTTCGAGAACCTCTCCCTTGACCAGAAGAAACTCATCTACTACCTCAACCAGGCCGCCCTGAGCGGACGGGATATCATCTTCGACCAGAATTTCAAATACAATCTTCCCATACGCCGGACACTGGAGGCGATTTACACGAACTACCGCGGCGACCGCACTACAGCCGAATGGAAGGCCTTCGAGAAGTATCTCAAGAAGGTGTGGTTCGCCAACGGCATCCATCACCACTATTCGAGCGACAAGTTCACTCCGGAATTCAGCGAAGCCTATTTCGATACGCTCGTGGCATCGGTTCCGGCAGAGAAGCTGCCGCACGACTTCGGTTCCGCGGAACAGCTGACGGCAATCATCAAGCCGGTCATTTTCGACCCCGCTCTCTATCCGGTACGGGTGAATCAGGCAGCCGGAGCCGACCTGCTGAAGAGTTCGGCGATGAATTACTACGACGGGGTATCGCAGCACGAGGCGGAGGCATTCTACGCACGCATGGCCAAACCGGGCGACCCGCAGCCGATTTCTTACGGTCTCAACTCACAGCTCGTCAAGCAGAACGGAAAACTTACGGAACGTGTCTGGAAGACAGACGGCATGTATGCGCCCGCCCTCGAGAAGATAGTCTATTGGCTCGAAAAGGCCGCCGAAGTGGCCTCCCCCGTCCAAAAGGAAACGATAGAGGCGCTCATCTCGTTCTATAATACCGGCGACCTGAAAGAGTACGACCGGTTCAACATCCTCTGGGTGCAGGATACGGCCAGCATGGTGGATTTCGTGAACGGCTTTACGGAAGTGTATGGCGACCCCCTGGGGTACAAGGCATCGTGGGAAGCCATGGTGAACTTCAAAGATATGGATGCCACCCGTCGCACAGAAATCATCAGCGCCAATGCACAGTGGTTCGAAGACCACTCGCCCATACAGGAGAAATACAGGAAAAAGGAGGTGAAAGGGGTATCGGCGAAAGTCATCAATGCCGCGATACTCGGCGGCGACTGCTATCCTGCCACGCCGATAGGCATCAACCTCCCCAACGCCGACTGGATAAGGAAGGACTACGGTTCCAAATCCGTCACGATACAAAACATCACGCAGGCATACGCCGAGAGCAGCAAGGGCAACGGGTTCATCGAGGAGTTCATCTTCCGGCCCGAAGACCGCGAACGCATCACATTGTACGGAACCATCGGCGACAACATGCACACCGACCTGCACGAATGCCTCGGCCACGGTTCGGGGCAGCTCGCACCGGGCGTGAAGGGCGACGAGCTGAAACAGTACGGCTCGGTGCTGGAGGAGGCGCGTGCCGACCTCTTCAGCCTCTACTACATGGCCGACCCGAAGATGGAGGAGCTGGGGCTGCTGCCGGACGCGGAGGTGGCCAAGGCACAGTACGCCTCCTACATCTCGAACGGCATGATGACGCAGCTCGCACGCGTGGAACTGGGCAAAGACATCGAACAGACGCACATGCGCAACCGCAAAATGATAAGCGAATGGGCTTACGAACTGGGGCGCAGGGAGAATGTCATCGAGAAGGTAGCCAGCGACGGGAAGACCTATATCGTCGTCAACGACTTCGACAAGCTGCGTACCCTCTTCGGAAAGATGCTCCGCGAAGTGCAGCGCATCAAGTCGGAGGGCGATTTCGTGGCGGGACGCGACCTGGTGGAACGGTACGGCGTCAAGGTGGACCGCAAACTGCACGAAGAGGTGCTCGAACGCTACGGCAAACTCGGTATCCAGCCTTACAGCGGCTTCGTGAACCCGATATACACTCCTGTCATGGAGGGCGGCGAAATCGTGGACATCATCTACGAGTACCCGAAAAGTTACACGGAACAGATGCTGGACTACTCGTCGAGGTACTCTTTCCTCCCTTCGGTGAACTGACGCGGGGTACGTTTTTTCGAATGCCGGCATACCCCGGAAGGTATTCCCGCGTTCTTACGGAGACAACCCTTGTCGCCTCAGCGGGCGATTGAGTATACGGACCTTATGAAAAAGATGAAGATAAAAAAAGAAACACTGAAGCGGGCGGGCATCATCGCCGGCGGGGCTGCCGTTGCCGCGGCCATCGTCCTGCTCCTCCTCTTCGGGACGAAACGGTGCTCACACCCGGCGGAGAGAGGCCTTCTCTCCGAAGAGGAAGAGATGTCGGCCCCCAATCTCATGTACGGCATCGAATATGAAAACTACGACGTCATCACGGAGAAGGTCGGCAGCGGACAAACCCTGTCGCACATCCTCGACGGCCTCGGCGTAGGCCCGGCCACGGTGGACCGCATCGACCGCGAAAGCAGGTCGGTATTCGACATGCGCGGTATGCGGGCGGGACAGCCCTACACGGCCTTCATGGAACACGATTCGCTCGGACGGAGGCTGCGCCACTTCGTTTACGAGAAAAATCCCACGGATTACATCGTGGTATCGCTCGCAGGCGACTCCGTAACGGTCAGGCAGGAGAGCAAGGAGGTGAAACTGGTACGCCGCAAGGAGACGGCGAAGATAGACAAGACGAACAATTCGCTGTGGAACGCTACGATTGCTGCCGGCATGCCGGCAAGCATTCCATGCGAAATGGAGGACATATTCGGCTGGAGCGTGGATTTCTTCGGGCTTCAGGAGGACGACGAATTCACGGTCATCTTCGACGAGCGGTGGATTGACACCGTTCGGGTAGGTACCGGCATGGTGTGGGGAGCAGAGTTCCGGCACAACGGCAAACTTTACCGTGCCATCCCCTTCCGGCAGGACGGACGGGTGGCTTATTGGGACGAGAACGGCAACAGCCTGCGCCGACAGTTCCTGAAGGCCCCGCTGAAATACACGCGCATCAGTTCGCGTTTCTCCCCCTCGCGCCTGCACCCGATATACAAAGTGCGCCGACCGCACCTCGGCGTCGACTACGCCGCTCCTGCGGGGACGGAAGTGGTAGCCATCGCCGACGGCGTGGTAACCGAAAAACGGTGGGACAGCAAGGGCGGCGGCAATATCCTCAAGATAAAACACGCCAACAACTACATTTCAGGCTACCTGCACCTGAAGGGATACGCCAGAGGAATAACCGTTGGCAAACGGGTATCGCAAGGCGAACCGATAGCTTACGTCGGAAGTACCGGAGCATCGACCGGCCCGCACCTCGATTTCCGCATCTGGAAGAACGGGACAGCCATCGACCCGCTCAAAATTCCCTCCGACCCGGTGGAACCGATAAGCCCGGCGAATCGGGAAGCCTTCGAATATTTCAAAACCAACATAATCGCCGAACTGGAGGGAGAGGTTCCCGACGATGAAAAAATCGTCAGCCTCGACTATACGCCCGTGCAGCAGCACCGGATAGAAGACCTCGCCGGCAGCGACGAATAGCCCCACCGGGGGCCGGTACCTCCTTTCCCGAGGAGAACCCGCGGGATGAGCGCTCCGCAGCACTGGAAGCCAGAGGCCGATTACGTCAGCGCCCCCTGCACAAAACCGCAACTGCTGCACCGGGCGGCAGATAAAAAGCAGGAGGCAACAACGAACCGGCAAGAAGCCGAAAACTGCCGGCAAACGACCGAAAACAGCGGGAAGAAAATCCCGGCCTGAACCGATTCGTTCCGGGTCTTCGGTCAGAATATCCGGCAGGAAAGAGCACGATTACGTACATGGCAAACGGGAAACATACGGACAACGGGGTAGACCAACGCATCGTCAAGTTCATCGGCCGCCACCACGTCATGACAATCGCGTCGGCGGCAACCGAGTGCGGGCCCTACTGCGCCAACCTCTTCTATGCCTACATTCCGGAACGCAACCTTTTCGTATTCACCTCCGACGACCGCACGAGGCACTACCGCGAAATGTACCTGAACGGACGCGTAGCGGCCACCATCGTCCTCGAAACGCGCACCGTCGGTCAGGTGCAGGGTCTCCAGATACTCGGCCGCGCCGCCCTCGCCGAAGGAGAAGTTGCAGGAGAGGTCCGCAGTGCCTACCTGCGGAGATTTCCTTACGCCGTCGTGGCCGACCTCACGCTGTGGACGATGCGTCCGACCTCCATGAAATTCACCGACAACCGGCTCGGTTTCGGCAAAAAACTCCTGTGGCATGAATAACGCACGGAACACCGCTCCCGACCTTGGAAAATTTCACGGCCGACGCATCGCCGTCACCGGGGCGACGGGCATGCTCGGCAGCCATCTCGTGGCAGAACTGCTCCGTGCCGGTTACACCGACATCACGCTTCCGGTACGCGATGCGGGCCGCATCGCCGTCACGGAGGCCGCCCTCCGAAGGCTCGGCGTACACGCCCCCGAAGGCGCGCTGAAAATCATCGAAACACCGCTGACCGACCCCGTCCGGCTGGACGAAAAGGTACGGGACATCGATACGGTATTCAACTGTGCGGCGCGTATCATGTCGGGCGACATGACCACGGAACAGCTCATCGCCAACAACGTGGCCATCGCCCGTTCCGTCACCGACTGGTGCCTGACCACCGGCGTACGCAAACTGATACACGTGAGTTCCATCTCCGCCCTCGGCAATCCGACGGGCCCCGGCCTCCCTGTCACGGAGGAGTGCGACCCCGAAAGCGTGACGGATTATGCGGCTTACGGACAGAGCAAATACTACTCCGAACAGGAGGTACGCCGGGGTGCGGCGGCAGGGCTCCCGACCGTTATCGTTTCGCCGGGCGTCATACTCGGCGAGGGCGATACAACAGGCAACAACAGCGCGGCGCTCATCCCCGCCATCAGCTGCGGACAGCCCTTTTATACCGAAGGGCTGATGTCCTACGTCGATGTACGCGACGTAGCGAGGGCCATGGTGCTGCTCGACGCAGCCCCGCAGGCCGTCGGAGAGCGGTTCATCCTCTCGGCCGGCGACCTGAGCTATCGGGAACTCATCACCCTCGGCGCCAGGGCCGCCCATCGGCCGCGTCCTTTCATCCGCATCGGGAAGGGGGCCGTCGATTTCGCATACGGCTGTATGCGAACAGGCATCGCACTGCATCTGATACGCGACCGGGGCGTCACACGGGAGAACCTCGGCAGCGTCCTGCGGACGACACGTTACGACGGTTCAAAGATAACGAGGTACTGCGACTTCACCTATACGCCGCTCCCCGAAACGGTGGAACGGGTGGTCGCAGCCTCCCGAAACAGAAAAAAGAAGAGAGAGGCATGACGAACATCTCGGTCATCATCGTGGCTGGCGG
>ENA-OPEE01002832-OPEE01002832.1-human-gut-metagenome-genome-assembly--contig:-NODE-2832-length-10450-cov-2.646561_pt1 | contig 10450 bp, 9 predicted proteins | sample MGYA00241263_ERZ501506 | MGnify/ENA primary metagenome ERZ501506 (study PRJEB25962, sample SAMEA2042626) | human gut metagenome | biome: human gut; feature: human-associated habitat; material: faeces...
GCCGATCTGGGCGACCGTTTCGGCGGCCAGTCCGAGCAGATGGTCAATAGCATCGGCTGGTCGAAGGATATTTTCGAGTTGCAGATGCAGCAGGACAGCGTCCGCAACCGGCTGACGCGGCAGCTCGACAGCCTGGAGCGTAATTTCGACCGCATCGTGACGGTCATGGAGCCCCTGCCGCAGATCGCCGATTATATGGGCAAAAGTCTGAATACCGAAGTCGCAGCGCTCATCGAAACGTTGAACGGTGCCGTGGACAACGCATTTGCCGACCTCGACCGCCAGCGTGCGGAGTTGCAGGGTTATATTTCGGCCGAGCGCAAAGCGCTGGTCGATCAGGCGCAGCAGGCGGTCGATGCGGCGGTACAAAATGCGATGGACCGGGTACCGGCTCTGGTGGCCAAGCTCCTCGCCTGGATCGTGCTTTTCGCCGTCATCATGCTGGGCGTGCCGTTCGGCATCGGTTTCTGGCTGGGACGGGTGCGCGAACGTGCCAAAACCAGGAAAACGGGCGGCGCATAGCGGAAAATTCGTACCTTTGCGTTCTAAATCCGAATGCGATATGGCTCGAAAGAAAGCGAATTATCCCTGGATTGAGGGGCTTGAGATAACGACGCTGGCCGCCGAAGGCAAGGCGATGGGGCGTTACAATGACGTGGTGGTCTTTGTGCCGATGACCGTGCCGGGCGACGTGGTCGATGTGCAGATCCGCTCCAAGCGCCGCCGGTATATGGAAGGTTTCGTCGTCAATTATGTGAAGCGCTCGCCGCTGCGCGAAGAGCCGTTCTGCGCCCATTTCGGGGTCTGCGGCGGCTGCAAGTGGCAGAACCTGCCCTACGAGGAGCAGCTGCGCTTCAAGACCGAGCAGGTGCGCGACCAGCTGACGCGCATCGGCAAGATCGCACTGCCGCAGATCGCGCCCTGTCTGGGGTCGGAGCAGACCCGGTTTTACCGCAACAAGCTCGAATTCACCTTCGCCGACCGCCGCTGGCTGACGCGCGAAGAGGTGGAGAGCGGGACGGACTTCGATGCCGCGCCCGCGCTCGGATTCCATATTCCCAACATGTTCGACAAGGTGCTGGACATCGACAAGTGCTGGCTCCAGCCCGATCCGTCGAACGACATCCGCACCGAGACCAGACGCTTCTGCATCGAAAACGGCTACACGTTCCACAACGCCCGCGAACACCGGGGGCTGATGCGCAACATGATCGTCCGCACGGCTTCGACGGGCGAGGTGATGGTGATCGTGGTGTTCGGCGAGGACGACCGGGAGCGGATCGCCGCGCTGTTGGACCATCTGGCGGCGAATTTCCCGCAGATCACGTCGCTGTTCTACATCGTCAACACCAAATTCAACGATTCGGTCGGGGACCTCGATCCGGTTTGCTACAAAGGGAAGGACCATATCGTCGAAGAGATGGAGGGGCTGCGGTTCAAGGTGGGGCCGAAGTCGTTCTACCAGACCAATTCGGCGCAGGCGTACGAGCTTTACAAGGTGGCGCGGGAGTTCGCGGACCTCAAACCGGAGGACGTGCTTTACGACCTCTACACCGGGACGGGGACCATCGCCAATTTCTGCGCCGCGCGGTGCAGCCGGGTGGTGGGCGTGGAGTATGTGCCCGAAGCGATCGCCGATGCGAAGGTCAATTCGCAGATCAACGGCATCGGAAATACGGTTTTCTATGCGGGTGACATGAAGCAGGTGCTGAGCGACGGGTTCGTCGCCGCCAACGGCCGTCCCGACGTGATCATCCTCGATCCGCCGCGTGCGGGCGTGGACGAGCCGGTGATCGGGGTGATCCTGCGCGCCGCGCCCCGGCGGATCGTCTACGTGAGCTGCAATCCCGCCACGCAGGCCCGCGACTTGGCGCTGCTCGACGCCGATTACCGCGTCGAGGCGGTACAGCCCGTGGACATGTTCCCCCACACGCACCATGTGGAAAACGTCGTGAAACTCGTACGGCGATGAGACTGGACGGTTTCGGGATATTCGTCGAGCGGATGCCGGCCATGGTCCGCTTCTACCGCGACGTGCTGGGATTCGAGATCCGCGAGGATGAAAACGCCTCGAACGTCTATCTGGAAAAGGACGGAACGCTGTTCCTGCTCTACCGCAGGGCGGATTTCGAGAAGATGACCGGCCGCAGGTTCGGCTATGCCGGCCCGGTGAACGGGCATTACGAGATCGCCCTGAGCGTCGAAAACCATGCGGCGGTCGATGCGGCCTTCCGCGAGGTCGTCGCCAAAGGCGCCCGGCCCGTCATGGAACCCACAACCGAACCGTGGGGCCAGCGCACCTGCTACGTGGCCGACCCCGAAGGCAACCTGATCGAAATAGGGTCGTTCAAGGCATGATTCCGGAGTGGGGATGCAGTATTTCGGATTTTTGGCGTTTTATTTGCAAGACAGTTACCTAAAAAACGGAAAATATGAAAAAACTGATTTTAATGGCGGCGGTGGCGCTGATGGCTCTTCCCGCGGCGGCACAGATGCAGGAGGCTTTCCCCAGCTATATTCAGGTGAACGGACGCGCCGAGAAGGAGATCACGCCCGACGAGTTCTACCTCTCGATCGTCATCAACGAGCGCGACTCGAAGGGCAAGATTTCGGTCGAGAGCCAGCAGCGCGACATGATCGCGGCCCTCAAGCGGCTGGGCGTGAACGTCGAGAAGCAGTTGAAGGTGGCCAACCTTTCGAGCGAGTTCTTCAAGAAGAACACTTCGGTGGCGACGGCCAAGTACCAGCTTCAGCTGGGATCGTCGGCCGAGGTGGCCAAGGTGTGGCAGGCGCTCGACGGACTCGGAATCTCGAACGTTTCGATCCTGAAGGTGTCGCACTCGAAGATCGACGAGTATAAGGAGCAGGTGCGCGTCGAAGCGATGCAGAACGCCAAGCAGAGCGCCCAGACGCTGGCCGGGGCGATCGGGCAGAATGTCGGCAAGTGCTTCTACATTTACGACTCGAACAACAACGTGATGCCGGTGCTGTATGACAACATGGCCGTGATGCGCAGTGCGAAGGCCGGGTATGCCGAAGAGGCCGCGGCGGACGAACCGCTCGACTTCAAGACCATCAAGCTGCAGTACAACGTGCAGGCGAAATTCGTGCTGGAGTAGCTCTCCGGCGGCATATGCGAAGAGGATGTCCCGCGAAGGGCGTCCTCTTCGTCGTCTCAGGGTGTCGCGGACGGAGGTTGTCGCGCTTCGGGTTCCGGATTCGCGGGCGGAGCGCGGAGGAAGGCCGGGCGTGGTCGCGGACGAAGCCCGCCGGGTGCGAAAAACGGCGCCGGATGGTGCGGATTCCGAAAAATTGTACTATCTTTGTTTACTTTGCCCCTTAAAAAAGGAGGAGTTATGGAAAAACAGTTTTGTTTCAATTACGAGCATTATGCGGCTCTTGCCGAGCTGTCCGATGCGGACCGTGAGCTGGTTCGGGAGGCCGAACGGGCCACGGCCAACGCCAATGCGCCCTATTCGAAGTTCCGGGTGGGGGCGGCTGCGCGGCTGCGCAGCGGGAAAATCCTCTACGGAAGCAATTTCGAGAGCGAGGTCTATCCCGCGGGGCTTTGCGCCGAGCGGACGCTGATGTTCTATGCGCAGGCCAATTATGCCGACGATCCGATCGAGACGCTGGCGATCGCTTCCGATCCCTCGGAGCGCGAATGCTATCCCTGCGGCCAGTGCCGTCAGGTGATGGTGGACGTCGAACGCCGTCAGGGCGCGCCCATGCGGGTGGTCATGAGCGGCGGCGGCACGGCGACGGCCGTCGATTCGGCGGCGCTGCTGCTGCCCTTCACGTTCGTGCTCTGACCCGCAGCGAGCATGTCCGAGATACCGGCTTCGGCGGCGCGGCCCGCCGACGGCGGGGAAACGTTGCGTTGAAGTACAGGCCGCTTTTAGAAATACCCGAAAAATGTTCACTCCCGAAGATATCCTCTACGAAGACAATCATCTGCTGATCGTCAATAAACGCTGCGGCGATCTGGTGCAGCCCGATCCGTCGGGCGAAAGCGCGCTTGAAGACCAGATAAAGGCCTTTGTCAAACGCCGCGACGCCAAGCCCGGCGACGTGTTCCTCGGCGTGGTGCACCGCATCGACCGTCCGGTGAGCGGCGCGGTGCTGTTCGCCAAGACCTCGAAGGCCCTGACGCGGCTCAACGAGATGATCCGCGAGGGCCGCATCCGCAAGGTCTACTGGGCCTTGACCGAACGGACGCCCGACCCCGAAAGCGGCGAACTGCGCCACTACATCCTGCGCGACGCCCGCACCAACCGCTCGCGGGCCTGCGACGGGCCGAAGCCCGGCGCCAAGGAGGCGCGCCTGCGTTACGAAACGCTGGGGGCGGGGACCAACTATACGCTCGTCGAGGTGGAGCTGCTGACGGGGCGTCACCACCAGATCCGCGCCCAGTTGTCGAAGATCGGGTGTCCGATCCGCGGCGACCTGAAATACGGCGCGCGGCGTTCGCTGCCCGGCGGCGGCATCTCGCTCCATTCGCGGCGGGTCGAGTTCGAACACCCCGTGCGCCGGGAGCCCGTGAGCGTCACGGCTCCCGCGCCTGCGGACGACAACCTGTGGGCTTATTTCGAAACCCGTTGATTTACCGGAAAATATGCGATTGTTGATTCAGCGTGTGAAGAACGCTTCCGTCAGCGTCGGCGGCGTCGAGCTGTCCCGGATCGGGCAGGGCCTGCTGGTGCTGGTCGGCGTGGGCGTGGAGGACACGGACGAAGATATGGAGTATCTGGCGGGCAAGCTGGTCCGTCTGCGGATTTTCGACGACGGGCAGGGGGTGATGAACCTCGACGTGCGGCAGGTAGGCGGCGAGGTGCTGGTGGTGAGCCAGTTCACGCTGCAGGCTTCGACCCGCAAGGGCAACCGCCCGTCGTACGTCAGGGCGGCGCCCGAAGCTGTCTCGCGCCCGATGTACGAGCGTTTCACGGCCCGTGTGGCCGAGCTGCTGGGCCGGGAGGTGCCGACGGGGGAGTTCGGCGCCGACATGCAGGTGGCGCTGGTGAACGACGGTCCGGTGACCATCTGGATAGATTCCAAAATGAGGGATTGTTAACCGAAAAATAGAAGATGAAAAGATTATTGACAGTTTTGCTGGCAGGTATTTCCGCGGCTTTCGCCTCCTGCGGAGACGACGGCGCGGAGAAGGGGGACACGTGGTTCCTGAAACCCGAAGCGGTGGTTTCGGGAACGACGGCGGAGATCTCCTGCCGCACGAAATTCGCCGACGGCGTGCTGACCGAGAGCGGCGCGGGGTTCGTATACACGCGGATCGGAGCCGCGGACGGCTATTTCGACGCCGAGCCGGTGGAGGTGAGCGGGAATGCGCTTTCGTGCCGTCTGAGCGACCTCGAACCCGAAACCGACTACTTGGTGTACGCTTATCTGGAGCTGGGCGGCGCAGGGCGCATGCAGAGCGAATCGGTCTCCTTCCGGACCGGGACGGGAAGCGATCCGGGGAATGCGCCGGTATTCGGGCAGCCCGCCTACTCGGAGGTGACCTCCTCTTCGGCGGTGGTGAGCTGTACGTTCGCCTATCAGGGCGCGGAGCCTGTTTCCGAGGTCTATTTCCTCTACGGGACGGGCGGCGTTTCGAAACGCGAAGCCGTGAGTGCGCAGCCCGGTGCGAAGAGCGTCCGGCTTTCGGGGCTGGACGCTTCGACGGACTATACGTTCCGTTTGTGCGTCGCTGCGGGCGGAAAGACCTATGAGAGCGGAGAGGCGGCCTTTACGACCGATGCGGGCGACGGGCCCGGACCCGGTCCGAATCCGGGGCTGACGAAGTTTTCGGGCTGGCCCGAACTGCCCGTCGAGGTGAAGAACGGCGATTACCATTACGCCTACCATACGATCAGCGACTTCAAGGTCGGAAACTACAACGCCCGCAACTACACGGTATGTTACAGCGCCGAGAATCACGGTCCCGTATGGGTGGCCGCGCCGCTGCACAACTGTTATGTGACCAAGAGCGGGAACCGCAGCTACAGTCAGGATCCGGATGTTCCGGCGGGCATACAGCCGGCGTCGAAGTCCCTCGCCAGTCCCTACAACAAGGGCCACATGCTGGGCAACCGCGAACGTTCGAGAACGGCCGTCATGCGCAGGCAGGTTTGCTACTACACCAATATCGCGCCCCAGCACGGCGGGACGTTCAATACGGGAGGCGGCGCGTGGAACAACCTCGAAGACCTGATAGACACCTATTGGGATTCGACCGAGAGTGCCAATGTGGGCGATACGCTCTATGTGGTCGTCGGGGCTTACTACAAGACGTGGACCGACTCGTACGGCAATACGGCTTCGCCCAAGAAGGCCGCCTTCGGCGGTCAGCAGGCGGGTGTTCTGACCATGTTCTACTACGCCATGCTGCGGACGAAGAACGCCAAGTCCGGCAAATCGGTGCTGCGCTGTTCGCGCGAGGAGCTGCAGTGCGCGGCCTTCGTGATGAGCCATGCCATGCAGAAGGGGCACAAACCCTCGCGCAGCGATATGCGCAGTGTCGCGGAGGTCGAGCGGCTGAGCGGGTTCCAGTTCTTTACCAACGTGCCCAATGCGCCCAAGGATACCTATAACCCTTCGGACTGGGGATTGTAGCGATGTATGCGTGGGGCGATAACAGGCGGTTCAACTCCTATTCGGGGTATTTTCGCCGCATGTTCGGCTGCCGCGTGCAGAAACTGTCGGTGGACGCCGGGTTCACGTGTCCCAACCGGGACGGAACGATAAGCGGGGGAGGATGTACGTTCTGCAACAACGGGGCGTTCACTCCCTCGTACTGCATGCCGGCCAAGGGGGTGCGGCGGCAGATCGAGGAGGGGATCGAGTTCCACCGCAGGCGTTATCGCACGGCGTCGAAGTATCTGGTCTACTTCCAGTCGTTTTCGAACACCTATGCGCCGCTGGAGCGGCTGAAGGAGGGGTACGGCGAGGCGCTGGCGCATCCCGACGTGGCGGGTATCGTCGTCGGCACGCGGCCCGACTGCGTGGACGCCGAAAAGCTGGACTATTTCGCGGAGCTGGCGCGCGAGAGGTACGTGGCCGTCGAGTACGGCATCGAATCGACCCGCGACGAGACGCTGCGGGCGGTGAACCGCGGGCATGACTTCGCCTGCGCGCGCCGCGCCGTGGAGATGACCGCCGCGCGGGGACTGCACGTCGGGGCGCACTTTATCCTCGGACTGCCGGGCGAGACGGACGCGATGCTGCTGGAGCAGGTCGCGGCGATCAATTCGCTGCCGCTCACGACGCTGAAATTCCATCAGCTGCAGGTATTCCGCGGCACGGCGATGGCCGCCGAATACGACGCCGACCCCGGTCGCTTCCGCTTCTGGGAGATCGGCGAGTACATCGACCTTTTCGTCGAGGTGCTGCGCCGCCTGCGGCCCGATCTGGTCGTCGAGCGGTTCGCGAGCGAGGCGCCGCCCCGCTACCATTACGGCCGCAACTGGGGGCTGGTGCGCAACGAACAGCTGCTGGCGATGCTCGAAAAAAGATTGGAGGAACGAAATGCGTATCAAGGCGAAATTTTTGTATCTTTACAGTCGCTGTGATAGGTTCGGACAGGCGGCACCGCGGCAACCGGCAAATTTATTTGCCATTGCGCCCTGCCTGCACTATGTCTTAGATAGGCGGCGCTCCGGCAAAATGCAAGTGAACTTGCTTTTGCCCTCAGTTTGCACTATCTTTGCCTTCGCAATTGCTAATATTTCCGTACCGAAATGAAACCCATCATTAAGGAGCTGATGCTGAAGCCCGTCAAGGAGTATTTCCTGATGACGGTCGGCATGATCATGTACTCTTTCGCGTGGATCGGCTGCATCCTGCCCGCCAAAGGCGTCGGCGGAGGGGCCGCGGGTCTGTCGCTCGTGTTGTGCCATGCCGTCGAGGAGTGGCTCGGCGTCTCGATTCAGATCGGTACGATGGTATTCATCATCAACGGAATACTGCTGCTGATCGCGGGATTCATCATCGGCTGGAACTTCGGCGTGAAGACCGTCTACTGCGTCGTGGTGATCTCGCTGGGGATGAACTTCTGGCAGTCGGTGCTGCCGGAGGGCGACTTCCTCCACCTCGAACGTATTCTGTCGGTGATCCTCGGCGGCATACTGGCCGGCATGGGCGTGGCGATGTGCTTCGCGCAGGGCGGCTCGACGGGCGGCACGGACATCGCCGCGATGATCATCAACAAGTACCGCACGATCAGCTACGGCAAGATCGTCATCTACTCGGATTTCGTCATCATCGGATCGTCGATGCTCGTGGGATTCCATATCGACACGGTGATCTACGGCTATGTGATGACGGCGGTCTTCGGCTATACGGTCGATATGATCATGGCCGGGAACCAGCAGTCGAGTCAGGTCTTCATCGTGACGCACGACTATGAGAAGATGGCGGAGGCCATCGTCGAGAATATCCACCGCGGCGTGACGCTCATCGACTCGCAGGGGTGGTACACCAAGAAGCAGTCGAAAATCGTCATGGTGGTATGCCGCAAGCGCGAGACCGCGATGATCCTGAAATTCGTCAAGACGATCGATCCCGACGCCTTTATGACCGTGGGGTCGGTGATGGGCGTTTACGGCAAGGGATTTCAGGCGCTCAACAAACTCTGATGCCCCTCTATGCCGACATAGTCCTGCCGCTGGCGCAGCCCGCCTATACGTTCGCCGTACCCGAAGGGATGCACGTGGCGGAGGGGACGGCGGTAGCCGTGCAGTTCGGACCCCGCAAATTCTATACGGGCGTCGTTTGGCGGGTGCATGACCGCCGTCCGCCGTTCAGGACAATCAAATCCATACAGCGCGTGCTGTACGACGCGCCCCTGCTCTCGGCGCAGCAAAAGGCGCTCTGGGAGTGGATCGCCGCGTACTACATGTGTTCGGCGGGCGAGGTGATGCGCGTGGCGCTGCCGTCGCTGATGAAGCCTTCGGGCGATACCGAGGAGGAGTTCGCCGAAGACGAGTTCCGCCCCCGCACGGAGTGCTACGTGGCGCTGGCGCGGGAGCTGCACGACGAAGGGCGCCTGCACGAGGTCTTCGAGAAGCTCGGACGGCGCGCGCCCAAGCAGTACGAAGCCCTGCTGGAGATCGCGTCGGCGGGGGACGAGACCCGGATTTCGACGGGCGAGGTGGCCCGCCGCCTGCTGCGGGCCGACTATGCCGTGCTGCATGCGCTGGAGCGCAAGGGGCATATTGTCTGCACGGAGCGCGAACGCACCGTCGAGCGGGGCGGCTCGGCGTTCCGGCTGCCCGAACTGACCGCGCCGCAGCGCGAAGCGCTCGGTTCGCTGCGGGAGCAGTTCGCCGAAAAGCCTGCGGCGCTGCTGCACGGCGTGACGGGGTCGGGGAAGACCGAAATTTACATACACCTGATCGCCGAAACGCTGGCGCGGGGCGGCGACGTGCTGCTGCTCGTGCCCGAAATCGCCCTGACGGCGCAGCTGATCGGGCGCATGGAGCGCATCTTCGGCAGCCGCGTGACCCCCTATCATTCGAAACTTACGAACCGCCGCCGCACGGAGACCTACCTGCGGCTGAACCGCTCCCAAGGGGGCGAGTTCGTCGTCGGCGTGCGGTCGTCGATATTTCTGCCGCTCAGGCATCTGCAGCTGATAATCGTGGACGAGGAGCACGACGCCAGCTACAAGCAGGCCGATCCCGCGCCCCGCTACAACGCCCGCGACTGCGCCGTGGTGATGGCCCGCCTGTGGGGCGGCCGCACGCTGCTGGGAAGCGCCACGCCGTCGCTCGAAACGTGGCTCAACGCCGAGAGCGGGAAGTACGGCCGTGCCGTGCTGGCGGAGCGTTACGGCGACGCCCGGCCGCCCGAAATATTCGTTTCGGATACGATCCGCGCCGCCAAGCGCGGCGAGCGGCATGCGCATTTCAACAAACTGCTGCTGGACAAGATGGAGGAGACGCTCGGACGGGGCGGGCAGGTGATGCTGTTTCAGAACCGCCGCGGATTCTCGCCCTACGTCGAGTGTTCTCAGTGCGGGTGGACGGCCCGCTGTCCTCACTGCAACGTGACGCTGACCTACCACAAGGGTGGCGCCAGACTCGTCTGCCACTACTGCGGCTACACGGCCCCGGTGCCGGCGAAGTGCCCTTCGTGCGAGGTGACGGAGGTGCTGCCGCGGGGATTCGGCACGGAGAAGGTCGAGGAGGAGATCGCCCGGCTCTTCCCCGAAGCCCGCGTCGCCCGGCTGGACCGTGACAGCGTGACTTCCGAGCGGGCGTTCAACGCCATAATCTCCGATTTCGAAGCCCGCAAGACCGATATTCTGGTCGGGACGCAGATGATTACGAAGGGATTCGACTTCGGCGGCGTGTCGCTGGTGGGGATTCTCAATGCCGACAACCTGCTGAACAACCCCGATTTCAGGGCTGCGGAGCGGGCGTTTCAGCTCATGTTGCAGGTCGCCGGCCGCGCC
>ENA-OPEE01002837-OPEE01002837.1-human-gut-metagenome-genome-assembly--contig:-NODE-2837-length-10434-cov-2.348492_pt1 | contig 10434 bp, 7 predicted proteins | sample MGYA00241263_ERZ501506 | MGnify/ENA primary metagenome ERZ501506 (study PRJEB25962, sample SAMEA2042626) | human gut metagenome | biome: human gut; feature: human-associated habitat; material: faeces...
GCGGCTGGTAAGCGGTGCCGGTTTCAACGCCTGCTCACAAATGGCATACGCAAACTCTGCTTTTTCTGCCACAAAGCGGTCAATGTCCGGCACAACATCCGGTACATGAAACGGATTAACATAAAAGACATTTTCCGCAGACTGTGTCAGATTGATATACTGACCGCCCCACGCCGCAGCAATGTCTTTGTATTCTCCCATTGGATCTACCACGATAATGTCATCCTTTGAGAAGCATAACACCTGCCCCATCTCTGATTTCTCATTATAGGACTTTCCAGAACCCGGGACACCAAACACCATCCCGTTTCCATTCTTTAATAATTTACGGTTTCCTATGATCAGATTTTTGGATACCTTATTAAAGCCATAGCAGTATCCCAAATCATCATGAATCTCCTGCACATTAAACGGAATGAAAATGGAAAGTTCCTCAGAGGTAATTGTCCGCATTGTATCAACAAATCTTGCTCCCGTCGGCAATGATGTATTTAAGGCATCCAGCTGTCGATACGAATGTGGAACAATATCCATGTTGTGTGTTTTTCCAATGATACGCACCTTTTCTGTCCGTTCCTCCAGTTCTTCCATTGAAGCAGCTTTTACCACAATGGTGATCCCCACATAAAGAAGCCGTTCATCAAATGAAGAAATACGGTCAAGCATCTCCTCGGTGTCTCTTTGCTGCTTTCTCCTCTCATAATTGATGTTGGTAGAATAATCTCCATTTTCGTTTTTCAACTCCTGCTCACGGTTAATACTTCGCTCATTGGACATATACTTTTTCATCACCATCTGATATGCCACATCATTGTCAAGCGGCTCCACATCCATCGAGTAAATGATCGGGAAGTCCATGTTTGTCAGTTCATTTAAGAATTGATCCGTCAAACCGTTCGGATATTTTCTGATAAACATCACACAGGCGCAGCTTCCACCCTCCATTTCCAAATATTCCGGATGCTCCCGCAAAGAAGTATTGATAATATCATTTCTCCAGTCCCGTTTCAGATGCAGATATTCGTTCCAGTTAAAAGAAAAAGATGCCTCGTCACCCATGCGATAATAACTGTGTAATGCTCGCAAGCGTTCCGTGGCATCTAATGGTATCAAACAGCTCCCCAATCGGTGAAATAACTGCTGTATGGAAAATTCTATCGTATTGAAATAATTTCTGGCACTTTCATAGTCCGGCTTTCTGCAGCTGACAATAAAATACTTGGATTGCAAAAGACCTCCCCGCCCTTCCTGCAATCGCTTTTCAATCAGTTTGTGGTATTCTTTCGCCAACGGCTCCATTTCTTTGCTGACTGCCTTCTGCAAAATTTCTTCCCGCAGCCTTCCATTGTCGGCATAATGATTGGATACATTGACCTTGTAGCTGACATTCATTGACCGAAGCAGCGTTTCAAACCGCTTGCCGGTTTCTTCTTTTTCTTCCTCATCCTGCGTGGAAAAGTTAATATCCTCAAACAGATACATCCTGTCAAACTGATGAATTTTCTTTTTCTCTCCGTCTTTGTTTGTCGGACTCTCCAACTCAAAGATACCATTTTCCGAAATTCGATAGATTGGTATCGTATCCTGGATACACAACGGAACTTTGTAAATGCGTTCCGTCTGTGGAGTCAGCGAGTCCTTTCTGAATAATTTTAGCATTTGTTTTAACCTCCTGTTCTTGTTTTAAGTATGAAAAAAAGAACTACCGAAGTAATTCTTTTTATAAGTAAAGTATATTTTTTCATAGTCACACATTTAATATATATCTAACGAAATAAATATCCTTCAAATATTATATCAACAAATATTTTTGATGCACAAAAGACAATCATAATACCTCATAAAGTCCACAATATAACTGAAAAGATTTCAATAAAACATGTTAGTTTTCTATAATCTTTTATTCTATCCATTATGATATTTCAACCCTCTTTGGTACATTTTATCATGAGACCTCCCGTTTGCTTATTATGCATAAAATTCCTACTTATATTATGTAATCGTCATTTGCACGATATAATAACGGTATCAAAAAGCTTAACTTGTTATTATTGTGATCTATATTCAATATATGTCTTTAACACATCATATAGATATTGATATTTTTCAATATTTCTAGAAATAGCATTATACAAAGCCAACCCAGTTTGTGTAAAAAGCACTTGCCCTACGCATACATAGTATCGATTTTCATCTGCATCATATGGAGATATAGTGTCAAATTTTTTATCCCCCACCGCGAAATTTAATTTCATTTCTTCAATTGAATAAATATCGCACTCCCTATAAGCTTCACTTGTTTTGAGTAAATTTAATTCAGCTAAGTATTCTATTTCCTTTTGTCCTGGAATATAGTTTTCATATGCATAAAATTTTTCTTTTAATTCATCAGAAATATCATCTGACCACTCTGTAATAATTTCACATATAACATCATCATATAATATTAACGGAATTTTACTATTTTCACCTTTTTCATTTACTTCAAATGTTAAAGAACATATTTTCTCAAAGCATTTTGCTGAAACATTATCAAGTAAGGAAAATGTGTTTAACATTGCTTTACTAACACTTCCAGGTTGTACTGTTTCTTTCACTAAAATTTTTGCCCAAATATCCTGCATGTCCTCGTCCGAAACCACTGAACATAATCTATCAAAATATGCACGCCAATCTTCTGTATATGAATTGGTATTTTTTATTGCAGGCAATTTAAATTTGTTGTTAAAAATAATTTCTCTTTTTTTCTTTTCAATTGTCAAACAATTTTTCACTTCTCTACAAATTTTTTCTTTGTTTGCAATCAATGCAAGCTTGTAAAAATCTTCTTCATTTAACTTGCCATCTTCCACCATCTTGATAAAAAAATCATATGTAGCTTGGTTATGACTTTTTATCTGATTAGCAAGACTACTCACTCCCTTTATTAATTCAATTGATTTATCCATAACACACTCTCCTTACAAATGATATTATCCAAAACATATGCAATTACTTTTATAAATTGTGCATTTTCATTATACACCCGCCCCCTATTATAAGGAAAGGACAAAATTATTAACATTATTTTACAAACTTTACCTTTCTCACCTCCTGTTCTAATTTTAAGTAAGAAAAAAAGAACTACCGAAGTAATTCTTCAATCGCATCTCTTATATCCCTGCCATCAATCTCATTTCCTAGACAATCCCAACCTTCACTTGTTTCCCTTGCAAAAAGTTCGATTCGTGGCAAATCTCCACAAAGTTCAACTATCCTGTCTCTTATCTCATCTGGTTTTTTACTATGCTGCATACGATGTGCTATACATAACTGCCTGACATTGGTCGATACCCTGCGAGGGTGTCCTTTTGTTGCCAGCAAACAAATTTCCGAACAGCCTCTTGTCCAAAATCCAAGTCCTACAAAAAACGTATCAGACTTTAGATTCTGTTTTATCCAGTTAAAGGCACAAGTCTTATACTTAAATCCCCAGCTTTCAATAACTGAAAGACCTTCTTTGAGCTGTGGAAAGGTTACCCATAAAAACAACATTGCATCGTCAGCAGTTATCTTATTCACGGGAATACTTCCTATTTCCTCAATTGACATTGTCTGATATTGTGTCTCAGCAATTCCTCTTCCTATCTTTCGATTATAACTCCATGGTGGATCTGCATAAATAATGTTATATTTTTTGATCATGTCTTACATCCTCCTTACTGTAATTTACCGGTTATCATCAAAATAACTAGTTATTTTTGCATCCTTTTCAATAAAAAAAGCCATCAGAAATAATTTCTAACTGGCTATTAAAAGACTCTCTATCTAATCAAACATAACTTACTGTACTGATTAAAACATTTTATGACTTTCCCTTAAACGCAGAGAATTTTGTAAACATAAAAAAGACAGCCATAAATTTTTATAATTTACAACTGTCCTATATTGTACTTGCAAGTTTATTTAAGTTCTTTTAATTTTGTATGAATGTTTTCTATATCACAAGTAAGTAGCTTATCTTGAAAATCTCTACTATTCTTTGATTCCGTTTTTACAAAGTCATATATTTTTGTACAAATTTTAATAAAGTTTTTTGTTCGATATTCATCAATTTTATATATCGAATCATCTTTATCACGTCGTATATACAAACAGCTATTTTTTCCACCATACACTTGTTCAAAAATATTTATTGATTTTTTCAAATGATGTACTATTTCATAAAAATAGAATTCCTTTATCTCCGGGCACTCTTCGTTCTTCATATATTTCTTCATATAATTCTGACATATTAACAAGCCATCACATGCAACATTATCAAATTCATCAATATATTTTTCAATATTATCCTTATCATATTTTTGCCTCCCTTCTATTAGCAAATTAACATGACGTTTTGCTTTTATATAAGAAACAAGTACAGACACCCCCACAAATACTAGAATCAATATAATTGCAAGTATAATTCTAAAGCATATTGAAGCTTTCTTCAAAAAATCATTGAAAATCATAACAATCAAAATATCAACAAAGCTTGCATAAAAATACCCCGCAACATGATTTGAATTATCCGTCAGCTTTTTGTCAATTCCCCTTATTTCTTTAACAATGTAATGCCGTAACAGTTCTGCATTCTTATGTCCAAAATTATTAAAATCTTTCATCATCTATCCGCCTCACCATTCAATTTTACTCGCCATATCATCAACATTTTTTTTAATTTGAACAATTTTATCCACCTTTTCAGACGATACATTGTTACTCTCAGCCTCCTTCACTCCATAATTTATTGCGGCGCATTGATTTTGCACTAATACCTGTCGATATGTAACACCATTATAGTTCTTAAAATATACCTTCTTTATTTTATTATCGAGTTTGCTTAATAATTCTATCATTTTTCCTACAATTTTGTCAAAATTGTAGGGGAGTCTATAACAATATCCTGCTCGCGCCTTAAATGTCTTTCGTATAGCCTTAACTTCACTTGCAGTAACCTTTGCCTCTTTTGCTAAATAAGCAACTCCATTATGATAATCACTATTTCTATTTGATTTATTTTTATCACCATACTTATCTACCGATATACCTTTATGATTATATACTCTACCGATAATACTTAATCCTGCACCATATGCATAATTAAATTCTCTTTCTTTTTCAAAACCGCACTTAAAGTACTTGTTTGAAAACACTGTTATATCTGATATGTCCCCCTTCTGAATTTGCTTTTGTCCTTGAGCCAATACTTCGGTTATCTCTTTTTTCTTCATCTTATTTCCTCCCAACATACTTTGCCTACTGTATTAATTCACTTTTTTATATATCTGGTTTTAGCACAGCATATTCCTTTATAACTTGTATCTCTTTTATAAGATATCACCTCTCAAAAAATAGAGTCATACAAATTATTCCTGTTCCGTTCTATTTTCTAGTAGCAATTCCTTCTAATATCCCCTTTGCACTTCACCATTAAATGATTCATACAATAGTTCTTTACTTCCAATTTGTTAAATATTGGTTTTATTGTACACCTATTCGCACAAAAAAGAAAGAACAAAATTATTAACATTTTATTACAAACCTCCCTTTTTCCATCTTCATCTCTTCTATCTCCTCCCTTGCCGTAATCATGGCAAGAGCAACATCCTGATTTCCAAACTTCTCCTGATAACAAATACACCTTGCTAATCCTTTGGTTTTCTGCATGTCTTTCACCTGCACAGCATATTCTTTAATCAAACTTCGTTCTTCCTCATTATATATCTCCTGCTTTGGATCAAATTCACGAAGGATCAGTTCTGCTGACACATTCTCCGGCACTTTACCAACCACATTTACATCAGGCAGATTTTCAACCAACTCACAAATCTTTTGAATAGCAGCCTCTTCAGTATTGATTTTTGGATAATACCGTATCATATCCAAATCCACCGTTTTGCCGGACACCAGATCCACTTGTTTGTCTTCCAGTTCTGATTGTCCCGGTGTATGTACCAAAATTCCAATACTTGGAACGCCATTAAGGGTTCCTTCTCTGTACTCATTCCAAAGAGCGATTGCCTCATTGACGTTTTCTATATCATCACGGTATCTTCCCATGGAATGAAACTCACCGCACTCAGCAACCGTATAGGTAATCTTTGGTGGAACGTACTGGCTACGTTCTACGGCTTCTTCAAATTCATCTAGGTTGACTGGAACCAGTGGTGAATCTTTTCTAACATTTCCTTTTACGATGTTACCATCCGGATATTCTCGCAGATCTGCTACGATTTCATCCAGTGCCTCATAGATGGATATGTCCGAATCATCATATACGCCACCGTCAATCTCTTTCATATCCAATCCATAAATGGTATAGTCATACCCTTCCGTTGCATCCTGGATATAGATATACCGGTTTCCAATAGAAAACACCATCTCACTTTCCATGTAAATTGTGGCTTGCTGCAAAAACTCTGCGATATTTCCGGACTTGTCCGCTTGAATCGGATTGATATCTACTTTATGGTTTCCTAGGAGAAATTCATCCTCATGGAACAGATTAAATAAATCATCTTCCCGAATGTCTCCCTTGTATTCAACTACGATGTCGATGTCCGAAGTCGTTTTTTCTGTTCCCCGGCATCGGCTTCCATAAACCATAACCTCACCAATCTGTATCAATAAATCCTGTCGTCTTATCGTATCCATCAGATAATCCCGAACCGCATCTTCCACTTCTGTTGCATTCATCCCTTCTACCGGACGAAAATACGTTTCTGTTTTCTCACGGAAACCGGCAATCATTTTCTTCTGTTGTTCCGTCCGTTCAAACCTTTCCACAAAGAAGTCTTTCAATTCAGAAAAGCCAAAGGAATCCACATAGAATGCTTTTTTCTCACTCTCGGATTCCAAAACGATCACATCGCTTACCGATAGCGAGTGCCCGGTAAAATCCTTCGGACGGTGGATATTAAACCGTTCATATATGGTGTCCAGGGTTTCTCTCGGCTTCAATTCTTCCTTATACATCGACTCATAATCTTCTGCCTTTACCTGCAAACCACCCGCCTGCACATGACTCATTTTGAAAAAGCGATAGGCTTCGCCATTGCTCCCCTCCCTGATCTGCAGAATCTCATAAGTAGTCGGAGGCATCCCATGATAAGATGCCTCCTCTCTCACACTGTCTGCCACCTGAGAAAGGGAACGTGCATAATACTTTGAATCAAATAATTCTGGTACATTTTCCCTCATACTAAACAATTCTCCTGTTCTTCCTGCCACTATGATATGGTCATAAAAATCAATGTCCAGCAATATGCCGGCGTACATCATTTTCTCCGTTATATTGCGGTCTGACATGCTCATCTTAAGATCCGACGAAGGATGGTTATGCAGCATGATCATTGCTGCCGCATTTGATAAAATAGCAGATTTATATAACTCTCTTCCTGTCACAAAAGAAGTATTGACACTTCCGATACTGACTACACTGAAATTGATGGGACGTCCTTTTCCATCCAGATTGACAACACAAACTTCCTCCCGGTCAAGTTCTGCTAATACCGGTGCCAAAACAGAAACGGCTTTCTCCGGCGTATCAATAACTTCCCTGCTGAACACACTCTCTTTGTCGGTCAGTTTTAACCGAACGTCCACCTGCTTTAATTCATGACTCATCCGAAACCACCTCCATTGTTATCACCAGCATGGTATCTTCATCCTTTTCTTCAATCAGTTGTTTGAGTTCCTCTAACGAATCAATTTCTATCCTTTTTCTCTCACTCATATGACACCCTCCTGACTAATGACTTCTGCCACTATGCTTGATCGGTTCGTGACTTTGTTCCGGCTGCTTTGTGGCATCGATACTCTTTTCTTCAAATGCAGGCTGCCGGTTCTGTTCCATTGTCTGCTCCTGTTTCATCTCTTTTGCCGGAGCGCAAAGACTAAGTTTATGTTCTTTCGCATCGTATTGATAAACATGATCCGATAAAATTTCATCTTGCATTACGCATCCTTCATTCACCGTATTTACCATATCCGTAAGTTCTTCCGGATCCATGCCGGCACTTTGAGGTACGATCAGCACTTCATGTACGGATGACGGAAGAACATAATAATCTCCACCTACCCTGTCTGCCACCATCTGCTGTATGCTCTCACTCATGATGCCGACTGCTCCATTCATTTTATATTGATTTGTCAAACAATATACGTTCGGTCCTCCTGTCGGAATCATATCTTTTACATACTCTTTTGCTTCTTCCTGAGAAACACCTTCATTTCTTCCAAAATCTTCTGTCATAACATCAACTATCATTTCACCAAGTGGTAAAAATACCGGTGGCGATAACCGCTCCATATTTTCCATTGCCTGGGTATGTAATTTTTCTTTTGTCACCCCATAAACTTCCATTAATTCATTTGTAATCATCAACGAGCCTATTGAATCTCTATTTCCTGACACTTTCACATGATAAGTGATTGCCAGATCCTCTCTCTGCATATAAGGAACATTCTGCAAACGGGTCGTATTCTTTTCAAGATTCACAAGTCTTGGAAATATTTCTCCCTTTACCACCTCATAATTCTTTATATCCTCAATCTGAACCTGAAAAGTTCTGTTTTCAATCGGCTCCATATTTTCAATATAAGTATCTGCAATACCGGATACGAGTTCATCCAGATTTCTTCCCTTCTGATACTGCTCGTACAATGGATTCAGATAAATATTAGGTGAAATATTGCTGTCTGGATTGCGAATACTCAATCCATCTAACACAACATCGTTGTTTTTCACTACCTGCTGAATACTAATCTCCGCCTCTTCAAACCGTTCCGGCAGATAATCCGTTACATTCTCTTTGATATACTCCATAAATTCGCTATAACTCTTCATTTCGTTTTACCTCTTTTCTTTCTGTCTGGACATGATGTCCAAACGCTGCTTTAATGTACTTGTGCCAAGTTGGATGTTCTTGTCTCTGTTGGTTCTCGTGATTTTGCATGGTAAATATGTTTTTCTTCTCCTACCGCACAAAGTCCTCTCAGTATTCTCATATGGTCAAACGGCTTCATCCGGTTTGTTCCGGAATCATACTCATACGCAGCATGGGATTTCATTGCCGGTGAAGATAATACCGAATCTCCCAACTGGCTTAAAATGGAACGCAGATAAATCACACTGTCCTGCTCCACTTTCGGCGCGATCAGGTATTCCGTATCCGATACCGGTATGGCATAAAAATCACCATCCATATATTCTGACATCTGCTTTTGCATTTCCTCACTATCAAGGCTCTCTGCATTCTGCTCCGAAGAAAAACAGACCACTTCGCTTTCTTCTTCCGGCAGAGCATCTAACAGCACTTCTCTCGCCCGTTCCTCTGTCATTTCATACTCTTCCATAAATTTGGCAACTGCTGCTTTATTCAGCCATTCGCCCAAAGGAGTAACCGTCGGTTCATTTTCGAGTACCGGTGTCCCACCTTTTTCATCCATATTTAACAGGGCATCCAGTTCCGCTAACCGTTCCATCTTCTCCTTCAGTTCTTCCTCCGCAGGAAACGGCTTTTGCACCTCCATCTTTGCCGTTTCCAACTGGTGTGTGACATTGTTAAGTTTTGTCTCTGCTTCTGAAAGTTCCCCAGCCATGCCAGCTAAAACATTGTGAAGTCTTGTGATATTTCCAAACGCATCCGAACCAAGTTCAAAGTTGTGGCTTAGTTCTCCTTTCAGACTCATCACAAACTTGCGGTTAAAAGAATCAAAAGTGACTTTCATTCTCATACCGGCATACTCACCGATTTCTACCGTCTGCTGCAGGGAATCCATCTCCTGACACATGGCAAGAATAGCGGTTCCTGCTTCCTTTTTGTCCGTAAAAATACGGTTTCCCACTTTCATGGAAAAGTTGTCCTTATCCGCCGGAAGATTCTTTCGCACGGTTTCCATATCTGTCTGAAATCCCCGAATCCGCTCCTGCAAAACTTCGATCTGCTTTGGATAATTCTTTGCAATGTTATCCTCCAGCCGGTAGATCTGACTGGTATGGTTTGCTTTCATCAGTTTCAGCCTGGACACCTGAATATCCAAATCCATCTTTTCCTTAATATAAGGATTTCCGGTAGCAAGTGCTTTGACCTCGGCATAAGTAAGTGCTGCTTCATCCACATCCTCACAGCTTCGTACCGGCGATTTACTTGTCATGATCTGGCTGATGAATTTCTGCTTGTTTTCAATCACCTGCCACGAATAACTGTCAAAAGTACCTTCTGTCACATAACGAAAAATAGACACGATATCATTTCTGTTACCCTGTCTGAGAATACGTCCCTCCTGCTGTTCAATGTCTGATGGACGCCACGGAACATCCAAATGATGCAGGGCAACCAGACGATCCTGCACATTGGTTCCGGCTCCCATCTTCTGTGTGGAACCAATCAAAAAACGAACCTGTCC
>ENA-OPEE01002845-OPEE01002845.1-human-gut-metagenome-genome-assembly--contig:-NODE-2845-length-10413-cov-2.151381_pt1 | contig 10413 bp, 9 predicted proteins | sample MGYA00241263_ERZ501506 | MGnify/ENA primary metagenome ERZ501506 (study PRJEB25962, sample SAMEA2042626) | human gut metagenome | biome: human gut; feature: human-associated habitat; material: faeces...
CAAAGGATACTGGAATTCCTTTAAATGCAAAAACCTGTCCAAATGCTCTCACATCGATCCACTCCCTGCATGCAATCTGTGCGCAGAGATCTCTGCTCGCATCTTTCTTATTTCCCATCTGTTTTTTAAGCTCCTCGCAACCATCTGCGCGCTCCTTCAGACTCTTGAATGAGTCGTCCGTTCTGTCATCTGACTGCACGAAAATTTTCTGTCCCAGATCCTGCAGGCGGTTTCGGATTTTTCGTTTAATGCAGACATCTGAAATTTCCCCATATCCATCCAGATTAATTCTCGGACGGTTTCCGTTCAGTGGATCTCCATTGGGATTTGCATTCGTTGCACTCACAAATAATGTAAAATCAATTTTTCCTTTTAATTCGCTCATTTCTTTATTCCTCCTCTGTTTTCTCTGTTTTGTAAGTTCTCAGCGCACAGGACTGACTGTGAAATCCAAGTAAATATAAGCCGCTCAAACGTTTATTCTCCTGATAATCGTTTACACTTTCAAATGCGTCCTCGATTTCGTCCAGCAGATTTTCATAAAATCTTCGTTCCGGCACTGGCAATTTGCTCAAATACGGCTGAATATTCTCTTCAATAACTTTCCAGGTTTCAAACGGTCTCTGCGAAAAATTATTCATGTATCGCTTTGCATTTGTAATTCTGCTTCTGTCCTTATCCATATCAAAAGTCCGATATTCAATTCGATCTGCTACAGCAAGCAATCTTCCATACAGGTAATCTCTTTCTGTACAATTTTTGTCTACCGCCATTTTCCATTCCTCCTTATAAAGTTCTTTTCTTCTTTTTTTAACCATGGAGCACGCAAGCTGCAAAATCTGCTCCCAGTTTCTCCGTTCTTTATATGCCAATGGATTAGATGCCTTATTTATCGCCCTTTCCACATAATCAGCTGGTATTCTCTGCCCATCCCAAATACATGGCAAGATACGCTTTGCAACCTCAGCATAAAGTTTTTTGCTGTTTCCATCTACAATGGTAATACTTCCATTATTTTCTATTCCGAATAAAAGATCCGCTATCTCCTTTACTCCAACCATGCCATAATAAACAATTCTTTTTCCGTCTCTCCATTTTTCATGACGCCACCAGCAGTCCTTGTGCCATTTTCTGATATTCTCTAAATATCGCGTTTCTTCAATTTTTTTTGCTTCCACGACTGCCAGGCGCCCCGGTGTTGCTGCATCGACTCCTAATAACACCATATATTTCATAGTCGTGGGACATTTTTCCTCGTTCTGCAGCGTGCGATACCCACTCATCGCCTTCTGAAACAGCTCCGCTCCGATCGCATTGGTGTCAAACTCCGGATCTTCCAGTCCGGTATCCCATTCATCAAATTCAGATATAATATGCTCCGTATCCGAGTCCCATCGAACTTCTAATTCTCCTGCTGAATCCTCCGCTGTTTCCCATGTAACAAACACCATGGTATCATATGTGCCTCCCTGTCTGCGGATAATCCATTTCAATGCGTTGTGAACCTTCTGGGATGTTTCATTTCCAATTGCAAATGCCTCTTCTTTCGTTGCAAATCGACCACGATACGTAAAATTATCCTTATCATTTGAAGAAATCAGTTTCGCGCCGTCTCCTTCATTTCGGATTTTCTTTGGCTGTAGATAGGAAATACTTTCTCTTTTTCCACTTAAATAGCAAAGTCCCTTTTCCCCTTCCATAGACCGTTGATACTGCTGATATTTTTCCCATAAGGTCTTATCTTTCCAGCATTCATCAACTGTTTCTGTCAGTGGATTACTTAAAGAGCGCACAATAAATCGCACAAACGCTTTACTTTGATCAATTCCCTGAATCGTTTCCTTTTCTGCCAGCGTTCCATCTTCATTTTGCTTCAATACCTTCTGTTCAATCAAATCATGCATCAAACTTTTCTTCTGCAGATAATAATAAATTGCTCTTACTTTATCATGGCAAAATTCTGACTCATACCATTTTTTTAATTGTTCCATGTAAATTTCAAAACAGCTTCCATCGTCCGCCACATAAAGCGGATAATCGCCCGCCAGATATCTTAAATTATCACACAGGGGATGGGCTTCTTTTCCAGATGTTCGGCTTCCTGATTTTTCTGTAACCGGAATAATGGTAAATTTATCATTTGCAGGAACCTGTTCGCCATGTAAAAAGTTACCTTCTTCATCAATGGTTACCGTAATCTGTGCCGTTGCCGTTGAGTGGAATGTTGGAAGCAGCGTATAGGGAAATTCACCACGATATTCTATTTTTCCTACCTTGTTCAGATTTTTTTCGTACAAATCCAGTGCTTCTCTTCCCCAGTTCACGTATCTTTCACCTCCCTTTTTTCATGTTCTTCTTTCTCGATATTTTCAAATATTTTCGGCTGCATTTTTCGTATATGACGTTTGATTGTACACTCTTCCGGACGGGGATAAACGATGTAGCCTCCCCTTGTCATGGTCGGATGCTCCCAGAATCTTACCGTCATGTTTCCCTGATCCTCCGACAAAACGGCTTCTTCCGCATAAGTAATTCCGTGATAAGAGAAACCGAAATCTATATCTTTTTCCATATCATCATAATATCCTGCTCCACTGCCAAATTCACACGGTTCCACAAATGCCTGACATTCTCTTGTTCCAAGAAAAATATCTCTCCGGCCTCCGCTCTTTACCATTCTTTCTGACATGCACTGATATTTTCGCTCATTTCTATCCTGTACCATGTTGACCTGATGCTCATTAAATTCAAAATGAGCACGTACCTGATAACGCACATCCTTTAAATACGTGTAGTATGCCAGTTCGTTTCCGCCATTGTATTTAATAGGACGAATACCCTTTGTTTCCGTCTGAATCCGGTTCATAACGCGAATTTCATCAATTACCCAAAAGATCGTGGGTTTCCAAAATATGCTTTCCGTAATACCTCGCAATGCCTCGTAAGTTGGAATTGAATAACTTGTTTTTTCGCCTCCAACACGCACCACCGGATCAGAAAACAATGCATAGTCCCCATACACCTCGTACTCTATGGTGTTCGCATGTTTTTCCATTGTACCACCTCCAATATGTTTAATAGTTCTCAAAGTTCATCTGCGGTTCTTCCAGCACACCAACTTCATTGCTGTAATACCCTTCGCTCAACGCGAGTATTTCTTCATCACTAATTTGATATATTGCATTATTAAGACGTTCCTTCTGCACTTCTGAAATTCCAACCGTATATTTTTGCAGTTCCCGCAGCATCCTCTGCTTTTCCTCCCAAGGTAAATACTGCAGCGGTACGGTGCGCATTAAAGTTTTTGACATGAAGCTTACCTGAATAAATGCCATAATAAAAATCCCCCTGTGGATATATATTTTTCTTTATTTTACGCCTTATTTCTGCGTTTCGTCAACGTGGAGTTTTGCGTTCCTCCGGTTCCGGCTTGCACCCCGAAGCAATTCACGATATAATCATGTTTATAGCAATCCCAGAAAATAATGCAAAAAATTCAGCACTGCAGAACGTGAATTACTGCGTCACGGATTTTCGTCGTACCCCGGTACGCCTTCAAATCCGTTCCTTGTAATTCGCGCCCTGCAGCACTGCCTTTTTTGCGTTATTTTCTGGTCTTGCTATAGTTTCTGAGATTGCTATAAACATTTCCAATAGGCGGAGCCCCAGGTAAAACGGGGGCTCCTTTTTCTTATGCCAAACCCATGCATTCAACAGGGAGAATGCCCTTTTTTCTTTTGTGAATATTGACAGAAAATGCCGTTAAAATTCTCACATTGGATCCGGGTATTTCTGTTGACATTTGAACATGAAATTGCCATTATGAAAGCAGAATCTTTACGTATCCGGCAGGGGGCAGGAACGTGAAGATGACAAAAGAAGGCATGGGGGATGAAGCAATGAAAAAGAGTCTGTTTTACCGGGCAAAAAAGATGCCGCCATCTGCGCAGATCATGCTGCTGTTTGCCGTCGAGGGTGTATTTCTGCAATATATCACATCGATTAACGGTTTCGGCCTGAATCTGTATGCGACAAACATGGGTGCAACCGACAGTCAGATTGGCATTATCCAGATGGTGCCGAACATTGTAGCGTGTGCAGCACTTCTGCCGCTTGGAATTCTGGCGGATCGTCTGAAGTCGACAAAGACGATACCGATGCTTACGCTTCTTGTGATGTGTGCCGGCTATGCATTTCTTGGAAGTGTACCGGCACTCGGCGAGAGATGTATGGAGCTGTTTTTTGTATCACTGGCATTTACTGCGGGGGCACTTGCTATTTACAATGCGCAGTGGCAGGCAATGTTCGGTGCTGCGGTTTCACTGCGGCAGCGAAACGATGTCTATGCCTTTCGGAATCAGTTCATGTTTGTGATTGGCATTCTTGCACCGGTGATCTGCGGGATTCTGATGGGAAGATGCCACACGGCCGATGGAAAGCTTCTGGTACTCCGAAGCTTCTTTTATCTGTGTGCTGTCTGTGTTTTGCTGCAGGCCGCTGCAATCAAAAAAATTCCGGTGGAACAGCAGGAGGAGGGCAAAGCTTCGGCAGAAGCGGGAAATGCATCCTCACGTTTTTCTGTTTCTGATCTGCTGGAGGCGATCACAAGCGTGGGGAAAAATAAAGCATTGCGCTGGTTTTTCGTGCCGGTGGTCTTTTTCTATATCACCTGGCAGCTTGACTGGAGCATGTGGTATTTAGGACAGGTCAAATATTGCAAAATGTCGGAGATGACACTTTCCATCTGCAACGGTGTTTTCAATATCGGTCAGCTTGCGGCAGTTGGAATGATCGCGAAGGTTGTCCGGAAAAAATCGCCGGATTTTGCACTGATTTTCGCCGGGATCGGTCTTTGCTTCTGCCCGGTTATTATGATTTTGGTTCCACATTTACCGTTGGCGTACCGCGGGGTTACTTTTATTGTTCTGATGACGGTTCTGAACGCTCCACAGTGTGCCGTTGCACTCTGCACGGTACAGATTCTTTTAAATGCCGCACCGGAAAAGAACCGTTCGCTTTTGATCAGCCTCTTTACGATGATGACGACGCTGACCAACAGTGTTCTGCCGTTGCTTGGTGTCCGTCTGTATACGGCACTCGGGGCAGACCTTACGGCACTGTACCGGTTCAACCTGATAGATCTTGGGGTTCGCATTTTATCCACACTCGGGCTGATATGGCGTTATCAGAAGGCGAAAAAAGATGGCTTTCTGACAAAGATTTCGGATTGAGACGGGCCGTAAAAGCCGAAAATAACATTTACAACAGGAACGATATCGTGTATGATAAATGTGGTTTTCTTTGCACGTATGGAAAAGAGAAGCGCAAAAAGGAGTTTAAACAATGAAATGGAATAAATTTACATTAAAAACAAGATCGGAAGTGGAAGACATTGTGATCTCCACTCTGGCCGATGTGGGAATCGAAGGCGTGGAAATTCAGGACAAACAGCCTTTGACCGAGAGCGACAAACAGCAGATGTTCGTGGATATCATGCCGGATATTCCGGATGACGATGGCATTGCCTACCTGAATTTTTACCTCGATGTGGATGAGGACAAGGAGAAGGTTCTTGCAGATGTCCGCGCGGCACTTGCAGAAATGCAGGAGTTCCTGGACCTTGGAGAGTGCACCATCACAGAGTCTGAGACAGAGGACAAGGACTGGATCAACAACTGGAAACAGTATTTCAAACAGTTCTATGTGGACGACATTCTGATCATCCCGTCCTGGGAGGAAGTAAAGCCGGAAGACCGGGATAAAATGATCATCCATATCGATCCGGGCACAGCCTTTGGAACGGGTATGCATGAGACAACACAGCTTTGCATCCGTCAGTTAAAGAAATATGTGACAAAGGATACCGAGCTGCTTGATGTCGGAACCGGAAGCGGTATTCTTTCGATTATTGCACTGAAGCTTGGTGCGCGTCATGCGGTCGGAACAGATCTCGATCCGTGTGCGGTTCCTGCAGTTGAGGAAAACAAAGAAGTCAATGGAATTCCGGTAGAAGCTTTTGATATGATGATCGGAAATATCATTGATGACAAAGAAGTACAGGACAAAGTCGGATACGAAAAATACGATATCGTTACCGCAAATATTCTTGCAGATGTTCTTGTTCCGCTGACGCCGGTAATCGTACACCAGATGAAGCCGGGCGCTGTTTATATCACATCCGGCATTCTCGATGTGAAAGAGGAAGTTGTCAAAGAGGCAGTCGTTGCAGCGGGACTTGAAGTAGTTGAAGTTACACATCAGGGCGAATGGGTTTCTGTTACAGCAAGAAAACCGATGTAAATTAAGAAAAGCGAAACACCAGAAGAGAAAGAGAACAGATTCATGTACCGTTTTTTTGTAGAAGAAAGTCAGATTTATGACGGCACTGTCCACATCACGGGCAGTGACGTTAATCACATCAAAAATGTGCTCCGCATGCGGCCGGGCGAAAAAATACTGGTCAGTACCGGAGGCGAAAAGGAATATCATTGTGCCGTTTCGGACTTCCCGGAAGGGGAGGTTCTTGCCGCAGTAGAAGAAGTCACAGCAGCAGACAGAGAACTCCCGTCCGGAATTGTGCTGTTTCAGGGCCTGCCAAAAGGTGACAAAATGGAACTGATCATCCAAAAAGCAGTGGAACTTGGTGCGACGGAAATTGTTCCGGTGGAGATGAAACGCTGCGTTGTGAAGCTGGACCGGAAAAAGGCGGAAAAGAAAGCAGAGCGTTGGCAGACGATCGCGCTTGGTGCGGCAAAGCAGTCCAAACGGATGCAGATTCCGACGGTACACATGCCTGTTACATTTCAGCAGGCGCTTGCAATGATGGCAGAATCAGACGTTCGCCTGATGCCGTATGAGAACGCAGAGGGGATGGAAGGAACGAGAAAAATTCTGGAATCCATTGAACCGGGTGAATCTATTGCGATCCTGATCGGACCGGAGGGCGGCATCGACGAAGCGGAAGTGGAAATGGCCATGAAGGCAAAGGTAGAGCCGATTACGCTCGGAAAGCGCATTCTGCGCACGGAAACAGCCGGAATGACCGTGCTTTCCATTCTGGTGTATCTTTTAGAAGGAAGGGAACGAACAAGATAATGGAAGCATATCTGGACAATTCCGCAACCACCTGTGTTTATCAGGAAACCGCAGATCTCGTCTGTGATCTGATGGTAAATCATTATGGAAATCCGTCTGCGATGCATCAAAAAGGGGTAGAAGCAGAACAATATATCAGAACCGCCCAGGAAACGCTGGCAAAGATTCTGAAAGTCAAAGAAAAAGAAATTTTCTTTACCTCCGGTGGCACAGAGTCCGACAACTGGGCGCTCGTCGGAACAGCAATGGCAAATAAGAGAACGGGAAACCACATCATCACAAGCGCGATCGAGCACCCGGCCGTGTCGGCACCGCTGGCATTTCTGGAGGAGCAGGGATTCCGTATTACGCGCCTGCCGGTAAATAAAGAAGGCCTTGTGGATGTGAACGAACTCGAAGAAGCGATCACGCCGGAGACGATTCTCGTTTCGATTATGTATGTCAACAATGAGATCGGTGCTGTTGAGCCAATCGGGGAGATCGGACGCAGAATCAAGGCGAAAAATCCGAAAACATATTTTCATGTCGATGCGATCCAGGCGTTCGGCAAATACCGGATTTATCCGAAACGGATGGGCATCGACATGCTCTCCGTGAGCGGCCACAAGATCCACGGACCAAAGGGTGTGGGCTTCCTCTACATCAACGAAAAAGTAAGAGTACAGCCACAGATCCTTGGAGGCGGACAGCAGAACGGCATGCGTTCCGGAACAGACAATGTACCGGGAATTGCAGGCCTTGGCGTTGCCGCAGAGATGGTATATACAGATTTTGATAAAAAAATACAGCACCTTTATGACCTGAAAGAACGGATGGCAGAGGGACTTTCAAAGCTTGGAGACATCACCATCAACGGAATGCCTTTAAGAGAAGGGGCACCGCACATCATGAGTGTGACTTTCCACGGGGTCCGAAGCGAAGTCCTGCTCCATACACTGGAAGAATTCGGAGTATATATTTCCGCAGGAAGTGCATGCTCCAGTCATAAGAGAAAACCAAGTGCAACACTGACAGCTATGGGACTTTCAAGAGCAGATGTGGAGAGTACCGTCCGCATCAGTTCCTGTGAGGAGAATACTTTCGAAGAAGTAGATTACTGCCTGGAAGCCCTGGGAAAAACCATCCCGATGTTACGCAGGTATGCACGTCGATAGAGAACACACAAGAAAGGAATTTTTATGTTAGTACATGCATTTTTGATCAAATATGCGGAAATCGCCCTGAAGGGAAAAAACCGCTACCGTTTTGAAGATGCTCTCGTACATCAGATGGAGATTGCGCTCTCCAAGATCGAGGGAGATTTTGAAGTAAAAAAAGAGCAGGGAAGAGTCTATGTATTCTGCCCGGAGAATTATGATTACGATGAGGCTGTAGACGCACTGCAGCACGTATTCGGTATCGTAGGTATCTGCCCGGTTATGATCTACGAAGAGCAGGGCTTTGAGAAACTTGCCGAAGACGTAGTAAGCTATATGAAACAGTGGCATCCGGACTTTAACGGAACCTTTAAGGTTTGGACACGCCGTGCAAAGAAATCCTATCCGATTAGCTCCATGGAAGTTAGCGCAGAGCTTGGCGGACGTATCCTGGATGCGTTCCCGGAGGCAAGTGTAGACGTTCATCATCCGGAATTGGATCTTTCTGTGGAGATCCGTGACAAGATCTATGTATATTCCCAGACCATTCCGGGCGCAGGCGGAATGCCTATCGGAACAAACGGAAAAGCCATGCTGCTTCTTTCTGGCGGAATCGACAGCCCGGTTGCCGGTTACATGATCGCAAAACGTGGCGTTAAGATCGATGCGGTATATTTCCATGCACCGCCTTACACCAGCGAGCGTGCAAAACAGAAGGTCGTGGATCTTGCCCGCCTGGTAGCCAAATACAGCGGACCGATCCGTCTCCATGTAGTTAATTTTACAGATATCCAGCTTTATATTTACGACCAGTGCCCACATGATGAGCTTACCATCATTATGAGAAGATACATGATGCGTATTGCCGAGCATTTTGCAAAAAAAGACCGCTGTCTCGGATTGATCACAGGTGAGAGTATCGGTCAGGTTGCAAGCCAGACATTACAGAGTCTTGCTTCCACAAACGAGGTCTGCACACTTCCGGTATATCGTCCGGTGATCGGTTTTGATAAAGAGGAGATTGTTCGGATTTCCAGAAAGATCGATACTTTTGAGACATCCATTCAGCCGTTTGAGGACTGCTGTACCATCTTTGTTGCAAAACATCCGGTAACCAAGCCGAATCTTAAGGTGATCCGCCGTTCCGAGCAGAAACTTTCTGAGAAGATCGATGAGCTGATGGAGACTGCTCTGAATACCACAGAGATCATTGAAATTCAGTGATTGTTTTTCTGTAAGAAAAAACAATCAGGGAACCCCGCTTTGGAGGTTCCCTGGGATTATCAAACGGTATCAGAAAAAGGGAGATCATTGAGATCAGAAAAATTCTGAAAACATGAAAAAAGAGGAACTGTATCCAATACAGTTCCTCTCAAATATACATCATAGATTAGTCGATTGTATATTTGGAAATAATCTGCATTACGTTATCCAGAGCAGCGCCGTCTGCGTGGATGTTGAGGTCGATCGGCTTGGAAAGATCCAGGCTGAAGATACCCATGATGGATTTTGCATCGATCACATATCTTCCGGATACTAAATCAAAATCGCAGTCGAATTTGCTGATCTCGTTTACGAATGCCTTCACCTTATCGATGGAGTTCAGTGAGATTTTAGCTGTTTTCATTATAATAACCTCCCTTGATAGATTTTTGTATTTACAGCTTTCATCTTACCTGTCGGCCCCAGAAAAGTCAAGGTAAAAAGAGATAAAAATTGTTTTAATAATTAGTTAAAGTGTAAAAAAAGTGAGGAAAAATGGGAAATAGAGTTGCATTACACAACCTGGGCTGCAAAGTAAATGCCTATGAAATTGAGGCCATGCAGCAGCTTCTGGAGGAGGCAGGATATGAGATTGTGCCTTTTGAGCCGGGAGCGGATATTTATGTAATCAATACCTGTACGGTAACGAATATTGCAGACAGAAAATCAAGACAGATGCTTCATAAAGCAAAAAAAATGAATCCGGAAGCAATCGTGGTAGCAACGGGATGTTATGTACAGACCGGTGGTGATAAGCTGGAAAAAGACGAAGCCATTGACCTTGTACTTGGAAATAACCAGAAGATCAATATTGTGGAAGCACTGGCAGAATATGCGGAAAATAAACCGGGACATGGCTCCCATGTGATTAAGATCAATCAGACAAAAGAGTACGAAGATCTTTCCATTGATCATACAG
>ENA-OPEE01002856-OPEE01002856.1-human-gut-metagenome-genome-assembly--contig:-NODE-2856-length-10383-cov-2.314001_pt1 | contig 10383 bp, 9 predicted proteins | sample MGYA00241263_ERZ501506 | MGnify/ENA primary metagenome ERZ501506 (study PRJEB25962, sample SAMEA2042626) | human gut metagenome | biome: human gut; feature: human-associated habitat; material: faeces...
GACTGGCGTGCTACATTACCAGAATACAGTGACAGTCCATATGTTATAGTTAATAATAATGAACCATTTTTTACAGAAAATGATATGACAGCGGACTCTTTTGAGTATTATGGTGAGTTAGACGAGCTTGGAAGATGTACAGTAGCTTATGCAAGCATAGGAAAAGACTTAATGCCAACAGAGAAACGTGGCTCAATAGGTTCTGTAAAACCTACAGGCTGGCATACAGTAAAATATGATATAGTAGACGGAAAATATCTTTATAACAGATGTCATCTTATAGGTTACCAGCTTACAGCAGAGAATGCCAACAAGAATAATCTTATAACAGGAACGAGATATCTTAATGTTGATGGTATGCTTTTATTTGAAAATATGGTAGCAGACTATATTAAAGAAACTAATAATCACGTTCTGTACAGGGTTACACCGATATTTACAGGAGATAACCTGCTTGCAGATGGAGTACTTATGGAGGCTGAGTCTGTTGAGGATAATGGAGAGGGAATTTCATATAATGTATTCTGCTATAATGTCCAGCCTGGTGTAAAGATTGATTACGTTACAGGTGACAGTTCACTTGAATAAATTAGTATAAGAAATCAGTGGTAAGAAAAATCAGTGGTAAGAGAAATCTTATCACTGATTTTTTTGTAAATATTTTCCTGTGTGACTTTCGTGTGACCAGAATGGGTAATAATACCGCAGTAAAGTAAATAAAGAAAGGAAGCACTGTATGAAAGGTAAGCAAAAGATACTGTTGTTAGTGTGTTCTGTTATTGCAGTTGTGTCAGTCAGTTGTATGGCTGCATACGCTTTGTTAAAGACGGTAACAGAAACTAAGACCAATGTATTTGCGTCGGATAAATCCATAAGTATTGACCTGACAGAACCGCAATGGGAGAGATATGGAAAAGAAGCAGCTAAGGTATATGTGCCGGGGCAGACAATTGATAAAGACCCAACCGTAAGCCTTAATGATGAAAGTATCAGTGCATATGTGGCATTAAAGGTTCAGTTCTTTGATGAGAAGAATAACGAACTCACATTCAGGGAATTTGCTGACAGATATCTTTATGGAGGTTCAGAGCTTGCTAATGCAGGAATTGACTGGTCTAAAGATTGGACATTTATTGGAAATGCCAATTCAGATTTAGAAAATGATGAATATGCAAGCCGGCTTATGTATATGTATAATAAGCCGCTTGATAAAGATAATGCCAACACAGATATTAAAGAAAATATTTCAAAGCCTTTATTTACTAAAGTGCATTTAAGCAATGAAATTACTGCAGATAACACAACTAAGAGATTACCTGAGTTCAATATCAAGGTTACGGCATATGCAGTTCAGGCAGAGGGTGTATCAGTAGAGGAAGCGAAGAATTCGTTATTGGAAATGAGTATTGTTAGGGAGGATTAATTATTATGACAACTTGTAAGAAGATTACATTAACAGCAGCAGCTATGGTACTTTCAGCAGGTCTTGCAGTAGGAGGTACATTAGCATATCTTAATGCAGTAACAGAAACTAAGACCAATACATTTACTTCAAGCCGTAATATTACAACAACACTTACAGAAACAGAATGGACCAGTGATTCAGGAAAGAATTATCTTCCAGGAGATGTAATAAAGAAAAATCCTGTTATGAATAACGAATCAGATCAGCCTGTCTATATGGCAGTTAAGGTTGATTATTTAGATGATAAGGGCAATCTTATGAGTGCAGAAGAATTTAAAAAATATGCCTCAATTACAGATTACGACAATGATAACTGGAAAATGGCGACAGTCAATTCAGACGGAAGTGAAGTGTGGATATATATGACAGCCGTTGAAGCAGGAGAGTCAACAGAAGCATTATTTAACAATGTTACAGTTAATGCTGGAATAACAGAAGAATGGTCAAGTGCAGCTAAGACAACAACTATCTATAAGTGTGATGCAGACGGCAATAAGTTATCAATAATTGATACAACTAAGGAACAGTACGACCCAACTGTTATATACAAGGATGCAGATGGTAACATTGTAAGTGCAGGTACACTTCCTACATTCAATATCAAGGTTACAGGTTTTGCAGTTCAGGCATCAACATTTGCTGATTACAACGAGGCACAGCCAGAACTTATCAAGCTTGTAAACAGCAAGACATCTGCTGATGCACAGTTTTAATAAAATGTATTATATTGAATAAATCGGACAGTGCTTTTTGCGTTATATTATTGAAATTGTATTATATCATTGGAATTGAACAATAACAGTATAATATTTATTTATTCAGGAAAGAGGTTATATGGTTAATAAGAAGAAATTAACTGCCGGTGTAGCAGCTTTGATACTTTGCATTACAGGGGTGACTTACGGAACACTTGCATATTTTACAGATAAGGATACAAGAGCAAATGTAATAACTATAGGACACGTTACAGGAACTTTGACAGAAACAGATGAGCATATGCGAGATGATAATACGACAGGTAAAGATTATACGAATGTAAAGCCGGGTGATGTGCTTGATAAAGATCCGACAGTGACACTTGATAAAGAGTCAGAAGATGCTTATGTAAGAGTGAGCATTAATTATGAGGGACTTACTAAGGAGCAGGCATTAGCTATTGAGAATAATCTTGATATTAGTGCTGGCTGGACTAAGTCAGAGGATGGTTATTATTACTATAATGAGATACTTTCTAATAAAACAGGAGCAATCAATTCATCAAAAGTATTCTCTAAAGTTACTATTCCAACAGAATGGGGCAATGAGATTGCAGGAATAACATTTAATATTAACGTTAAGGCAGAATTTATCCAGTCTGATAATTTTACACCTGTAACTGATGAAGCTGGTAATATTACAGGATGGGGCAATGTGGCTATTGAAAAAAGCTTAAAGTAATTCAAGCGTTATTAATATGCAGCAAAAGTTGTCATATATATTACACTAGCCCAATATAATAATAAATGTAATGATGTCAGGGGCAGATTAATAATTTGCCCCTTAATTAAATGAAATGAGAGGAAGTATATGAAAAGATTCATATTAGTTGGTACGGCAATACTTGTTATTGCTGGTTTATACACGGGAAAGACAATGGCAAAAAATCGTGTGTCAGCATACGTTGATAAGACAGTTACGACATCTTCGTTAGACTTAAGCTTGTGTGTAAGTGGTGCGGGAATTGATGATAAGGGCAATATGCAGACTAACGGAATTAACACAATAGATGACACTATTGAACAGAGAGTATCTGTGCTTAATAGTGGAGAGAAGGCACAATATGTCCGTGTAAAGATTAGCAAGGATAACTGGGTTAATATCAATTTGATTAATAAAGGTGATTGGATAGTACCCGATAATCATACAGATAGTGAAAATGTATATGTATATTATAATAAGGTATTAAATCCAGGTGAGAGAACACCAGAGCTTATGGATTCAATAATACTCTTTGATTCGAAATCTGAGAACACTAATAAATACAGCGGAAAGACTATTAATATTAATTGGGATGCAGAAGCAGTCCAGACAGTTGCGGCCGGTGATGCTATGCTGACAGAATGGGGAGTTGAAGCTGAATTAGGTGATGATGGCAGCCTTAAAGCTGTATCTGACAGGTAGGAGGAGATATGCTTTTAAAGAAATTAGTGGCGGTAGTATCTGCCGTAGTTGTTATTGCAGTGCCATATGTTAAAGTCTTGGCAGATGATACGGTTATAACACTTGATGAAACAGCTAAGAAATTCGTAGTGATTGATAAAAATCTTGAGTACAGGGATATGCTTCCAGGAGAGGAGAGAAGTTCAGTTATTAAGATATCCAACAGTTCAGCAGAGAATATGGAATTCTATATTAATGGAAAAGTTCTTGATAACCTTGCAGATAAAGGAACTGGAGATCAGACGGCAGTATATGGAATTAAGATTTATAAAAACACAGATACAGAGCCTTTTTATAATGAACTTATAGGTAACAGCAGTAAGACACAGTCTGACAAGTCGTTTTTTGATGAAGATGTCAGTAAGGGTGAGAGCTGTGATATAAAGCTTGTATTGTATATAGATGGTCGTTCTATGGACAATTCTTATATGAATAAGCAGGGACAGTTGGAGATTACGGTTAATGCAGAACAGCCAGATTTGCAGGATACAGTAAGCAATAATGTGATTACAGCGGTAAAGACAGGTGATAGTAATAATATATTATTATATATAATTGTGGCACTTGCAGGCATAGCAGGAATAGCTGGTGTTGTTGTAATGAGGCAGAGGAACAGGCAGTAATAATGTATAAATCAGAAACTGATACGCAGGAGTTGAAAGTTACGTTTTTAGATGATTTTAAAATCACTTATAAAGATAAAGAGCTTTCACAAAAGAGTATCAATTCTGATAAGGTGACAAGACTTCTGGCATATCTTATATGTCATAAGGAAAATGTTGTGAGTGTCGGGGAGTTATCTGATGTCCTTTGGACAGAGGGTGAATGTGACGACCCTGTCAATGCACTTAAAAATCTTGTATACAGGGCAAGAAGCGTATTAAAAAGCCAGCTTGGAATCAACCCTATAAAGACATTAATGGGAAGCTACTGCTGGAATGATAATGTTAATACAGTTATAGATACTGAGCAGTTCGAGAAGCTGTGCAACAGGGCAGAATGTGAGCCGGATATTAAAGAGCGTATATCATACAGTGCTTATGCAATAGACATTTATAAAAAGAAATTCTTTAATAAATATTCATATGAATACTGGGTTGTCACATTCAGCGTGTATTATCATTCAAGGTATCTAGAGGTTGTTAAAAATGTATTGCAGGATTTATATGGTGAGGGTGATTATGACAGGATTGAACAAATCGGACATAGAGCCATAATGATAGATGGATTAGATGAAGATATACAATTCTATTATATTAAGTCACTGATTGCTAAGAATAAAATAGCAGAAGCGGCAGGGCATTATGAGAAGGTGAAGGATTTGTTAAAAGAACAGCTTAATGTAAGCCCTGGAAGAAAGTTAATGGAACTATATAACCAGCTTCTTATAATGACGCATTCAGCCAGATCGGATATAAGGACTGTAAAAAGTGAGCTTTATGCAGGCAGGACAGCTTTAAAGGGGGCTTTATTCTGCGATTATAATAGTTTTAAGAAAAGCTTTGAATTGGAACTTAGAAGAAGACAGAGAAGTAATTGTTTTTTTACAATTGTGCTTGTCACTGTAAATGGCAGGAACAGCGCACATATAAAGAATACATTGCTGGCTTCATTAAGGGAAGGAGATCTGATTTCACAGTACAATAAATGGCAGTATGTGATTATGCTTACACAGTGTGATTATAACAATGCGTTAGTTGTTGTCAGAAGGATTAAAGGAAATCTTAGAGTAAAAAAGCTTGATGAGAGTATAGAGTACGCAATAGAAAGAATACAGTAGTAATGGAAAGGTGAAAGGAGCTGACATGGGAATTAACTGGAAGCACAGGAAGGTTACTGTTTCTATTGTGATGTGTGTGTTATTGTGTGTGACAGCTATAACAGCAATGATGTATACAGCATTTGGAGCAGGCAGCAGTAATATAAAAAATGTTAATGCAATACAGGTGTATTCTAATGATAAGGCAGGAAGTGCAGATACATCAGAAGGTACAGACACTACAGGAAATATGGATAAGGCAGGTAGTACAGATACTACGGGAAATGCGGATACACCAGGTGTTAGTAAATTGGCGGCATCAGATAACGTGCTTGAGGGATATTGCACATTTTATGATTATGTAGTTGCACCATATAAAGGAAATGTGTATGGCTGGGGTTATAAGGAATATCCAAAGAGAAGTATTAATACTTCATCTAATTACGCTGACAATGGAAAGCCAAAGCTTACTGTTGGAACCATAGACCAGAACTTCAGGGCTAACCAGTACAATTGTTACGTTAATGGCCTTAATGTCAACACCTGTATATATTACAATGGTGGAATTAAGACAACAGGCTCATTCAGTGGAATAAAGAAAGATTATATGAATGCTTCTCAGGGAATTATTGAGGGGCTTGATAAGGAAAATTATAAAAATGTATTGTTCAATGTTGATGAGCCGGGATTATTTTCTGATGCTAAGAAGACAGGAAAGACAATATATAACAATTATAAATTGACATTTGATAAACAGGATAATGGTAATGACAGCAGCACTTACACATTAAAAAGCGTAACTTCGCCATCAGGCGATGTGACATTGGCGGGAGATAATTTCTTCCCATTAAATAATGCGGACTCCAATGTGTTAGACTGCGGTTATAATGCGGCTGATGGACAGAAGGGTACTAACTATTATTTTGGAATGAGATATGATATTTCATTCTCGCTTAATGGTTATACAGGCGACCTTTTATATAAGTTCACAGGTGATGATGATTTGTGGGTATTTGTCGATGGTGAGCTTGTTCTTGATCTTGGTGGAATACATCCTGAATGTGGCGGTGATGTAGACCTCTGGCAGACAGGGCCTATAGCGAGGGAATTACAGACTGTTGCAAGCAGGGATAAAGTAAATATGTCAACTAACCACACAATAACAGTTCTTTATATGGAGAGAGGTGGTAATGCCTCTAACTGTAATATGAAGTTTATTGTTCCTAATTCAGCAAGAATTGATATTGCGGATAGTGGCAATCTTAATTTTAAAAAGATTGATGATAGGGGTAATGGGCTTGCTAATGCAGTGTTTGGAATTACAAGTAAAGATAATAAGGAAAATGCTTTAACTAAAACAAGTGTATCTGATAAGAATGGTATAGTAAGCTTTGATAATCTTCCAGTTGGAAAATACATTTTAAAAGAAATAACAGCACCAGACGGCTACACAGGTTCAGGTGAGGAATACAATGTCGAGGTTGTACTTGATGAGAATGACAGTTCAACAGCTATAGCCACACTCACTGACAACAGTGGAAATGTAATTGCTGTTACAAGAACTAAAGTACAGTATATAGACGGCAAGAAGAGTTATGCGGTTGAAAATGTATTTAACAGCAGTATTGTCAATACAAGAAATGTAAGCATAGAGGATTTTATCGTTGATAAGCAGGTAAGGGTAGAGGATTGGGATAACCGCACATATAAGATTAATCTTATGACAGGTATCAGCAATAATAATGGAAGCTATGCAGAAGGTGATGTGATTAATAATGTAATAATAAGAGATTACATTGATTCGAGATTTGACATTATAGCTGATAATAACGAGATAGTTACGGCTGATAAAGCGGCTGACCAGCCATACAGTGTGAATGGCGGTAATATAAAGTATGATAAGGAAAGAAATCTTCTGTATGTAGAATGGGATAACCAGTCAGTACAGTATTCTGATAGTAAGCTGTATACCTGGGAGAAAAGCATATTCGTAAAGGCAAAGGACAATTATATAGGTGGTAATAATGTCACGACTAATGCTTCGGCTTCTGGTGTAATTATCAATGGAGGTATTAAGGAATTCGATACACCGACGGTTAATGTAAAAGTCAACGGAACTCTTAAGTGCAGGGAAAATGTAATATTTTACGGAGAAAATATTACCTCAGCAGATTATGAAATGTCCGAAATGTTCAAACTTAACGGCAATATCCGTGAAGACGGAAATGCATTAACAGAGCAGGATTATTATACGGAGTGGTATGAGGATAATAATGGAACATTAGGAAGTGTTATAACTAAGGCAGATGTTATTAACAGAATTAATAGTAATGCCAGCACAGGAAGTGACAGCGTATATTATGTGAAAGGATTTTATAATGTAACACCTGTAAGTAATAGCGATGAGTGTACTATTAATACAGATGGACATATAGCAAGCAGCATAATATACAACAATGACGAGCCAGGTGATCATTATGGCAGTGATTGTGCGTGCTATAGAATAAAGGTTGTTAAGGGGCAGCTTGATATAACTAAATATATTGATGAGCAGTATATTGATAACAAAGTTATAAGAGCTAACCAGACATTTATATTCAGAATAGAGCAGTATGGTGTTGTGAATGAAGATAATACAGAGAACAAGGGTGCATTAGAGGCGGTATTCTATGCCACAGCTTCATTTGATGCCAATGGTGATGTATTGTCAGCGACAAGTACAGTGACTGGTTTAAAGAAAGGCTTTTATAGTGTTATAGAGGAAGAAAGCTGGACACCGGAATATACCTTAATTAAAAAGAGTGATAACTATTCTGGCAATGACTCCTATAAGGAATGTGAGGATATATTTATAGGAAAGAGAATAGATGGCACAAAACCGGAATTCTTCGGGCTTGATAAACTGCATTATGGAAATACTGCTGATGGAGATAAGGCACAGGCAGATTTTAGCAATGTTATTAAGAAGAATTATAACTGGTTAAGAGATGCAGCATCAGCAGTTAATAAGTTTATAAGATAATGCACGAGAGGGAAATATGAAAAGGTTTATTAAAATTGTCACTGATATTTTGTTGGTGATTGTGTTGGTTATAGCGGCAGTTCTATATATTCCAAGGCTTATGGGACTTAAGACTTATAAGGTGCTGTCGGGAAGTATGGAGCCTGAATATCACGTTGGAAGTGTTGTATATGTGGAGAAATCATCAATTGATGATATTGAGGTGGGTGATGTTATTACATTTTATATTAATGATAATACAGTCGTCACCCACAGGGTTATTGATAAAGATAATGACACAGAGAGTTTTCACACCAAAGGTGATGCGAATGAGACAGAAGATGGCGGAAGTGTAGCTTATGATAAGGTTGTGGGGAAAGTGGTATTAAATGTGCCGTATCTTGGATACATTTTAAGATAGAGAGAGCCTTATAGCTATTAAGCTTCTTGATAGTTATACAGTAATATTATGAATGGTTTACAGGTTAAAAATTTATAAAGTCCATATGAGGTAATAATTAAAAAAAATAACTGGAAGGAAGTCAGAAGTATATGGGAAAGTTAAAAAAGACTGCACTGGCGGCTGGAATAACTGTATTACTTATGGGTGCTGCTGCCGGGACTACTTATGCCCTGCTTAATACAAGGACAGTGACAGTGGCTAACCTGTTCGCAGGTGCGGCGGTTAATATAGGTGTAGTTGAGCACTTCAATGATGATAATATAATAATATATGAAGATATGGGTGAACAGCTTACGGATAATATTAATGATGTTTATGATAGAATTAGAGACGACAATACTACGAGAACCAAGGAAATAGCTGTAAAGAATATTGATTCGGATGAGTATCCAACAACTGATACTTATGTGAGAGTAAGGTTAGTACCTATGATTGTATATGATGACAGTAAGGAAAATATTAAGGCAGGAATTGCAGGAAATATAGCCGCTGTTGATATGAGGGGCAAGGTCAGTTATTCGTATGCCAATGAGTTAAAGAGTAAAGCTGATGTTGATAAAGCTATGAAGGATAATGAAGATTTAACCGGAAGCTGGTTCTATATGGATAATTCTTCATCTGACGATAATGAGAGATATTATTATTATAGTGTGCCGGTTGCACCGGGGGATATGACATCACGTTTGATTAATAAGGTAACATATACAGGTGATATTCCAGAAAATGCACATTTTGAATTAAAGGTACTTGCAGAGGGGGTGTCTTCTAAGCAGGAAGACAGCAGGGCAGACTGGGGCTTATAGTTATGCAGTTTAATGCTGATATTATTGATTATATTATAGCAATGTAATATTATTCTATATTTGAAATATAAATATATAGTAAATACTACAGGGACTAAGGTACAGATATAGTACTTTAGTCCCTAATTATTCATACTTTTTTCATAAACTTCTATTGCCTTGTATAAAGGTATATTGTATAATGCAGTTTATGTTTAGAACTTATAATATTTAATTGAGAGCTAATAAAGATTAAGAAGGTAGTATAATGGTTAATAAAGATCTTAAGAAAAACAGTAAGATAAGAACAGTAAATATGATGATACAGAGTGCATTGATTATTATACTTATTGTATTGGTTGCTAATATGATGGTAGAGATTAAAAATCTTCAGGGAACTGCAAGAGTAATTAATTATGCAGGACTTGTGAGAGGTGCAACACAGAGGGCAGTTAAGCTTGAGGTTATCGGTAATTCCGATGATGAGCTAATAGAATATCTTGATGATGTCCTTGCAGATTTGAAGTATGAAGATGGTGAGTATAATCTTGTAAGCTTACGCGATACAGACTACCAGAAGAAGCTTGATATACAGATTGATTACTGGGGTAAGCTTAAGAATGAGATTAATAATGTAAGGGAAAACGGAGTTGATAATTCAGATATTGTTGATATGAGTGAGATGTATTTTTCGCTTGCAGACCAGACAGTATC
>ENA-OPEE01002863-OPEE01002863.1-human-gut-metagenome-genome-assembly--contig:-NODE-2863-length-10358-cov-2.136465_pt1 | contig 10358 bp, 6 predicted proteins | sample MGYA00241263_ERZ501506 | MGnify/ENA primary metagenome ERZ501506 (study PRJEB25962, sample SAMEA2042626) | human gut metagenome | biome: human gut; feature: human-associated habitat; material: faeces...
ACTTCTCGGGAGCGGCTGTCGGTTCCAGCGGGTCGTTTACAGCTTTCCAGCTCAACTCGATTTCATTTTCACCGATCATGCGCAATGCCATGTGGTCTACAGGCAAGGGCTGTACTATATAATCCATACGGTATTGCGAACAGAGAAACTGCAACATTCCTTTGTAGATAGCGCGGCTTACCGTAAATCGGAAGCGCGGGTCGATACCGTAACGCATATCGGCAAAGTTCTGGTGAGAAAGCAACTCAAGTAACATGGTCGGTACGCGTGGAACGCGGGCTTCATAGTATGATTGGTTCCATTTGCCGCGGCGGGTCCATCGGGGTTCATACAGTGTGCGGATATCGCGTACGATATTGGATTGGATCAGGTCTGTCAGGTCGTGAGACAAGTAGCGTGATGCCCCATTGGCAAATACGCCGTTGTAGGCATCGGTCTGATAGATGCCGAGTGTTCCGATGATAGAGTCGTTAAGGGTAGTTCCTGCATCCGAGTGGAAGGCAAACGCCAAGTCTACCGGAATATTCAACCCCTTTTCCGTGGGGTTGGCGGCAGAACCGCCCGCCAGGTAGTTCACCCATATTCCACGGCTTTTATAGTCATCCGTGTAATCATTCTTCCGTGGCTTTCGGAATATACGCTGTCCGGAATGCCGGCCCATTGCATCCAGTAACGGGCAGCCTCGCAAAAACGGGGATAACCGCTCTTTTGGTATTCGGTGATATAGGACGGTTGATATGCTGCCGGTATATTCTTTGCTGCATTTGATGCGTTGACGGTTTTGTCGGAGCTTTTCAAATTATCGGTTGCCCCTTCCTCAGAGATACGGCGGGCAATGTTTCCCATGCCGCCGCCAATCTTTACGGCATCGGCTGTGACTGTTTGTCCGGCTTTGGCAGAACGGTTGCTCAGAGTCACCTTGTAGGCATTGCTTTTTCCGGCGTCAAAACCGAAAGTTCCCAAATAAACCCAAGTGCCGCCCCCCATTTTCTGGTTGACTTTGAATTGGGATACCCCGCCTTTATGATAAACGGTATAAAGGGCGTCGTCACTGCTGCTTGGTACTGTCTGATAGGATACATAGACTGCATATTGTCCGTTTTGAGGTATTTCAGGAATCCATTCGGCCGTGCTTTCTTTTCCTTTTTTGACGGTTTCTGCGATACGGAATGTACCTTCTTTAAAAGGATTTTCAAAATCTATGTATTGCGGGCGAAGATGTCCTTTTCCTGTGCCTTGCCGCCATACCTTGTCAGCGGTATGCTCGGTATAGGTAGAGTTGGTGTTAAGGCAACCGTCATTGTCGATAATGATTTCGGCAGTCTGGCAGTCGCGTTCACGCGGAAGCAGCACATTGGCTCCGGCGTTTTCCAGCATCGGAACAAGGTAGGGCAATACGAAGCTCTGTGTATACAGGTCTTCCACGGTTTGCAGACAGCGGGCACGCTGCCACTCCCAGCGGTTGAGTTTCGGTTCGTAGTAAAAACCGTGGCTTTGCCATAAGGCAATATGACGGTTTTGCAGTCCGTTGGTTGGAGTATAAGGTCTGGAAACTTTGGTTACCAGAGGCTTTTCTACATCCTGGCTGAATGTAAGAGCCTTTTTGTCTTTTTTCGAACGCAACGCCTGAGGAATCAGTTCTTCGATACTATGTCTGTTGGTGCGTAGCTGTAGCCTGTACTTTGCAAATTCGGTGGGCAACAAGGCGTTGATACCTTTATAAATTTCGGCTACATTGTCCTCACGGAAAGGAATGTAGGAACAGTTCATGTTGGCAAAGAGTTGCAGGGTGTTGCCGTTTATGGCAACAGAGTCAACGGTGATGTGTCCTACGGATATTTCTTTTCGTGCAGTGGCGTCCAGAAACTTGCCTATTTCCCGGCGGGTTTCTGTCGGAAGCTCTTGCGCACCGCCCGTTTGGGGGATAAGGGCGGTGGCAAGCATGCTGAACAAAAAGTGGAGTCTTACACTCATGATGATGATGTATTAAGTTAAATGTTCTTTTTGTCTTTCTTTATCAGTATGCAGAGTCCGATGAAGGTGAACAGTGCATTGAATATAAGCAGTTCATAGCTGAACTGATAACCGTTGAACCATGCTTCCGAATTCTTTTGCAGGATGAAGCAAAGAAGCGGAGAGACGATGGCCACTAACGGTATGTATTTGTCCCGCACCTGCTGTTTCATGAAGATGCCGAAAGCAAACAGTCCCAAGATAGGACCATAGGTGTAGCTTGCCAGAATATATACGGCATCGATTACACTGGTATTGTTCAGCAGGTTGAATACAAAAATCGTAATACCCATTATTACGGCCATTCCTATGTGTACCCGTTTCCGGATTTTTACGATTTCCTCTTCCGTCCTTCCTCTTGTGCCGAGAATATCTACGGTGAAGGATGTAGTAAGGGCTGTCAGTGCGGAGCCTGCTGCCGAGTAAGCCGAAGAAATCAGTCCGATGATAAACAGGATGCCTACAACGGTGGGGAAGTAATTTCCTGTAGCAATTAAGGGGAAAAGTTCATCACTTTTCTCCACTTGTATTCCTTGGCTGCCGGCAAATATGTAGAGCAGTACACCCAGCATCAGAAACAACAGAATGACGAAGAATTGCGAAATGACGCTGGTAATCATGTTCTTTTGTGAGTCCTTGAAATTCTTGCAACTGAGGTTGCGTTGCATCATGTCCTGATCCAATCCGGTCATGGCTATCATGGTAAATGCTCCGGCAAAGAACTGCTTGAAGAAGTATTGCTTGCTGTTGACATCATCAAAGAAAAATATGCGGGACATATCGCTGTCGGCAATTGTACCGAGCATACCGGTGAAAGATAAGTTTAGGTCGGAAGCTATATAGCAGATGCACAATACAACCGATACCACAAGGCAGAACGTTTTCAAGGAGTCCGTCCAGATGAGCGACTTTACGCCTCCACGGAAAGTGTACAGCCATACCAAAGCTACGGTGATGGCTACATTCAGAATAAACGGTAATCCGAATGGCTCGAATACCAGCAGTTGTAATGTCAGGCAGAGGAACAGCCGTACTGCCGCTCCAAGCATTTTGGAGATGAAGAAAAACCAGGCTCCTGTACGGTATGAGGACATGCCGAACCTGTTCTCCAGATATTCGTAAATGGAAACCAGATTCATCCGGTAGAATAAGGGGGTCAGAACAAAGGCGATGATTAATTGTCCCGCAATAAATCCCAGTACCATTTGCAGATAGCCGAAGTTACTTGCGGCAACCATGCCGGGCACGGATACATACGTTACTCCGGATATGCTGGAGCCAATCATTGCAAATGCCACCACATACCAGGACGATTTGCGGTTGCCCACGAAGAAACCTGCATTGTCTGCTTTTCTGCCGGCAATGTAAGAAACTGTGAAGAGTATTGCAAAATAGGCTGCAATGGTGATGATAACGGATAACGGGCTCATTGTATTGATTGGGTATTAGTGTTTACTGGTTAATAGGTTCCGGTTTGTATGAATAATCATTCTTGATAAAGCAAATAGGGCTTACGCTGTTCCTTGAACTTTTCCACATCGCCTTTCCAACGGCTTTTGATTTCTTCGGCGCTCTTTCCTTCTATTATCATCTTGCGGACATAGTCTGTTCCTACCAGCAATTCGAAGAATGGACGGAAGAAGTGGTCGCCTATGTTCAGGTTCTTATAAGCGTCAATTACGTAGCTCAGATCCACACCGCGCTTCCAAATCTCTTCATCGCTCATATTACTGAGGTTTACGCCGTGGCATAGCTTGTTCAGTTGGGGCGGATTTTTGGCGCCGGGCACACTTTTGGGAGTAAAACTGTAATCATAGCCTGTCATATTGGGATGTCCGTATACCTGGAACGGGAGTGAAGTTCCTCTGCCCAGACTGACGGGAGTGGCCTCAAAATAGCAGGTAGCCGGATACAGATAGACGGCTTTCATGTTCGGCAGGTTGGGAGAGGGGGGAATGGGTAATGTGTATTTTGTCTGGTGCGTATAATTCTTGCAGGGGATGACGGTAAGGTCGCACACGCGTGAGGCCGGTAACCAGCGTTCTCCGTTTACCATTAATGCCAGTTCGCCCAGTGTCATGCCATGTACAATGGGAATAGGCAACCAACCCACTCCGGATTTGTATTTCATGTCCAGTATCGGTCCGTCTACATAATGTCCGTTCGGATTGGGGCGGTCCAGCAACACTACCTTGCGGTTGTACTCGGCGCAGGCGTCCATCAGCCGGCACATTGTTATATAATAGGTATAGAACCGCAAGCCTACATCCTGGATGTCAATAACCAATATATCAAATTTTCTCATGGATGCTTCGCTCGGTTTTTTGTCTTTCCCGTCGTACAGAGAAAGGATGGGGACGCCCGTTTTCTTGTCGACCGAACTGGATACGTGCTCTCCTGCATCCGCATCTCCGCGAAAACCGTGTTCAGGTGAGAAAATAGCTACTACATTGAATTTGTTTTCCAGCAGTATGTCCAGTAAATGCTTGTCTCCCACCATTCCGGTGTGATTGGAGAAGATTGCAATCCGTTTTCCTTTCAGGATTGGAAAATACTCTGAAGTTTGTTCATCGCCTAAGACAATGCGCCCTTTTTGTGCCTGACACACTAATGAGCTACATAGCAGGATGGTTAATAGTAGCAGTTTCTTCATAATAGTATTACTTAAGGAGAATTTGTATGGAACAAAGATACTTTTTATTTTAATATCAAAAACACTTATTTGGGAATATTTAGTATTATAATTATTAATTTACAATTACGACAAAACGCTCTTATCTGGTATTCAGGTATATATAGGAAAGAGGTGTATCGAGAAGAAAAACTTTCGTTCTTGATACACCTCTTGTTGTGAGCTATGCTTTTTTTCTGTTACCAGAGAACGGTTTGTGTCAATTTATATCCTTTAGCATTGTACTCGTTGATTTGAGCTTCTCCTACCGGAGCCAGATATGAACGATCGCTGAAATCGTCTCTTGCTTCGGCTGCTTCCGGCACATAGAAACCTGTCATTTCATCGGCGTTGGTTCCGTCATAGACTATGTATTTATATCCGTTACCATCGGGAACTGCTACGGTGGTGATGCCTATGTTGTCTTCTTCAAGATAATTGGGCAGTTCTTCCTCAAGGTTCACCCATAAGCCGAGCATTGTGTCCGGATATGTTTTGTTGTTCATATAATGCAGTTTCTTCCAACGTTTCAAATCGAGCAAACGGGAGTGCTCGTATACAAACTCCATGCGGCGTTCGCGGCGGATTTCCCAAATCAGCGGATCTACTTCGTAATCTCCTGCTACCAAATTGCCTTTGTCTCTATCCGGGTCGAAGTCGGCAGTGATGTCACTTAACATCATAGGTGCGGTTTGTTGCAAGCCTTTTTTTATTGCCGTTTCATCGAGAGGACGCTTGCGGATTTGGTTGATTGTTTTTTCGATGTCATCTTGAATGATAGGGTCACCGCCCATCAAAGCCAGTTCGGCTTTGGCCTCCAGCCAGTTTAACATGACCTCTGCCAGTCGCATTACCGGATAATCATTGGTATTAGTTATACTTTTATATTGAGGAGGATAAGTCTTGCCAAAATAGGTCGGGCCTACACGGTCAATGAATTTCCAGCTATAAAGCAAGGTACCTGCCTGGATACGAGGTTCATCCCAGAATGTAGCTTCAAAACGCGGGTCACGGGTTTTGGCCATGTTCTTGACATCAAGTTCGTCTGCTCCGGCAACAGTTGATTTTTTGTACACCTTACCGTCATTGCAGATGAATGATTTGGCTAATGCCAATGTTGCGCCACCTTGGCTTTCCGTACCGTTGGAGTAAGAAGCCACACAGTGAGTTACATTGACTCCGGCATCATAGTGTCTGTACATCAGTACCTCTTTGTTGCCGCTTAGGTCTGTTGAGCCGAACAGACTTTTGAAATCACCGGAAATCTGCCATTGGCTGTTTCCTAATACCTTGTCTCCTGCTTCCTTGGCCATAGTCAGATACTTCTTTGCAAGTTCAGTATCGTTCTTATGATATTTCTGCCAAGTTCCTTCGAATAACATCAGTCTGCTGACGAAACCGGCTGCAATAAATCTGTTCAGATATTGGGCTCCGTCATTTTCACGGATATTATTTAATGCAAAGTCAAAGTCATTGTACACATGTTCCATGACTTCGTTGCGTGGCGTGCGGTCTTTATACATTTCATCGGTATCTGCATCGCTAATGGATTTTCCATAATAGGGTACATCACCAAAGGTTTCTACCAGACGGCAGTATTCAAATCCACGGAAGAATCGGGCTACTCCCATCCAGTGGTTATAGGTTTCTTCTTCCAGCGCACTTTTATACTTCTCCAGTTTGTCAATCATTATATTCCATTTGCGTACCCAGGCAAAGTTCCAGTTGCCGGCTGCGTATTGGGAAATCCAGGAGTTGGCGAGGTCGCTGGTGTTGTAACTTCCGCGGCTGGTGGGAACGGTATTCTCAAAAGAGGTCTGTTTTCCGGATGAAGCATTGTCATCAGAAAAATTGTATCCTCTCAAAGGAGCGTATGCGCTGCCCCAGCTATTGTTGTAACCCACAAAATAAACGGGGTATGCTTCGTTGACATAGAGTCGGTATTCGTTATCTGTCTTTCCATACGTTTCGTCCAGTGGCTTTGTCAATTCCGGACGTTCCAGGATAGAGTCGCACCCGCTTGTCATAAAGGTTGCGGCAGAAAGTAAAGCAAATATATATTTTTTCATATAATTCAGTTTATTAGAAGTTCAATTGTACACCTACTGACACACTCTTGAAAGTCGGGGTTCCTACACCGGTACGGCCGCTGTTATAGTTCTCTGCATTGAACATGGAGTAACCGGAGATTGCTTCCGGATCAATAGGAAGTCCGTTCAGGTTGTCAAATGTAAAGAAGTTTTCCAGCGCCAGATAGATGCGTGCCTTTTGCATGCGTACTTTCTTTATGATATTTTCCGGAAGAGAATAACCTAATGTGATATTCTTGATGCGGAAATAAGACATATCCAGCAGATAGCGTGACTGTTTGTAATAGTTGTAAGCATCGTTCGATCCGGATTGGTTCCATGGGCGTGCATAGAAAGCTCCTGTGTTCTCTTCAGTCCAGTAGTCACTTGCGATAGCGTCAGGAATAGCACCGTCAGCGGTATTATAACCGGGAATGGCAAGGAAACCGTCACCCCATATCTGACGTTTGCCTACACCTTGCATAAAGATAGAAAAGTCAAAGCCTTTATAATCTGCGCCCAGACGGATACCGTATTCAAATCTCGGTGTTTCATTACCAATTATTTCCTTATCTCCCGGGTCTTCTACAGTGCCGGCGCCATTACCCAGTTTTCCGTCTCCATTCAAGTCGGCATATTTTACGTCGCCCGGACCAAATTTGAAGTCACCGGATTGCAGGAAGTCCTGATATACTCCGTTCGGGTCTTTCAGTTTGTTCATTTCTTTAGCACCTGGAGTTCCTGCTGCCACTTCTTTTCCGTTCAAAGCCCATACAGTAACCAGTTCGCCGTTATTGTCATATACGAAATCATCTTTCTGATACAAACGTTCTGTTCTGTAGCCCCATATTTCGCCATATTTCTTGCCTACATAATAATCGCTGATTAAACGCGTATCACTGTATTCTGTAATTTCAGTTTGGGCATCAGACAACGTGAACATGGCATTAATGCCTAATCCGTTGTTGAAACGGTGGTTGTAATCCAATGAAACTTCCCAGCCGCGTGTTCTTAAAGAGCCGTAGTTGCCTTTGGGAGCGGCTGCACCGAATGTATAGGCAATGCCCGAACCCGGTACAATCATATTACGTGTATCGCGTTGATACCAGTCGAATGTTACACCGAAATCACCGTGGAAGAAACGCGCATCAAATCCCAAGTCGAGTGTGGCTATGTCCTGCCATGTAATAGAAGAAGCAACGGCAGAAGGAGTACCGCGATAGAATAATTTCTGACCATCGGCACCCAGCCAGTTTACTTGTCCTGTGCCGAGAGAGGAAGCCGTTATCTACGGTTTGGTCGCCAATGATACCCCATGAACCGCGAAGCTTCAATGAGTTCAATGCGGGTTTTGCCCATTCCATAAAAGCTTCTTCACTTAAGCGCCAACCGGCTGAGAATGAAGGGAACCAACGCCATTTCATACCAGAGGGGAACTTGGATGTACCGTCATAACGTAAATTGGCTTCCAACAGGTACTTTTCTTTGTAATTATAGTTGATACGGCCGAAGTAACCCATTTGACCTTCCCATTTTTGGTTTCCGCTTGCGGTCTGAGTGCCAACTGCGAGGTCGAACTGCGGGTTGGTGATATCTGTCAAATCTGTAATTTGTGACCAGTTGTCTTCATAGTCATAAGTCACCAGGTTCATACCAAGCAGAAACTTGAAGTTGTTATCGTCGTTTATTTGCCAGTTGTAATCGGTTGTTGCATTGAAGGTATGGCGACGTGCTCCCGAAGATTTTCTGTAGATATGGTCGGGATTTGAACCATGGGGAGTATATTCTTCGTACGGAAGTTTGTATGCGGGCATTGCACCTTCGGCTGCTGCGTCTACTTGTTGTCCCAAGTTGTTTACATAAATCTGATTGCCGTTGGCATCGGTTCTCGGCACACCGGCACTCCATGCGTTTGCTGCGCTATATCGTGTTCCGGGTTTCTTGATAACTCCTGTTTCGTTGGCATATGTATAGTCAAAATCAAATTTCCAGTCTTTGGTCACATTTACGGTTGTACCCAAGCTTATGTTGAGGTAATTATCTACTTGTGAAGCTGTATTGGCTTGTTTTGTTTCAGACCACGGACTGCGCAAGTCGTTTCCGTCTTCATTGACACCTAACGGCATGTTAGGACCCCAGCGATACAAGTACAGCCACGGGTCGGCAGTAGTGGATGAGGTAGAATAAGGGTATCTCTTGTCACGTGAGGAGAAGATAGAACCCGCACGTATAGTCAGATATTTGTTGATTTCGGTGCTTAAACGTACGGATGCATTGTAGCGTGTAAAATCGTCTTTCTTGGCAGGCTTCATCATACCGTTCTGATGCAGATAGCCTAAGCCGATGTTGTAAGTTGTCTTGCCACTTTTGCCGTTGATTGAAACGTTGTGTGAGTGAGTCGGTGCCCATTCGCGTATCATATAATCATACGGGTCGAAAGTTCTCAGACCGATATTTCGTCCATTGGCATCCACATACCAGTCTCGCCCATATACATAAGGGTCGTCGGGACCTAACTTGCCGCCATATTTGTTTTGCCATTCGCGGGCACGCTCCAATCCGGATTCTGTCATAAAGAATGAAATACCGCCGGTGGCTGTTTTTCCGGAACGCTTCATTGCTTCTACGCTGTATTCCAAAGCATTGAACTGTCCCATTTTCATCTCTTTTGCCATGTTTTGGAAAGAGAGATTGCCCTGATAAGAAACATTGACCCTATCACTCTTGGCGCCTTTTTTCGTTGTAATCAATACTACGCCGAATGCTGCTTTCGCACCGTAAATAGAAGCAGATGCAGCATCTTTCAGTACAGAAATGCTTTCTATATCATCGGGATTGACCATTTGGATAGAAGGTATTTCTACGTTGTCGAGCAAAATCAAAGGTGTAGCTTCTCCTTCGATGGAACCGATTTGTCCGCGTATCTTAATAATCGGGTCAGAACCGACTTCGCCGCTTGGTACCTGGATGGACAAGCCCGGAGTGGTACCTTGCAAACCACGACCGATATCGGCAATAGGACGTCCTTCCAATGTCTGATTCACGTTAACGGAAGCGACTGCTCCTGTCAGGTTCTCTTTTTTCTGTGAGCCGTAACCTACGACTACTACTTCATCCAATAATTCAGTGTCGTCTTTCAACACTACCCGTAGATTAGGAGTGGCCTTTATTTCTTGAGTGGTATACCCCACAAAAGAAATCTGTAAAAGTGCTCCTGCTTTAACATTCATTCTGATTTTTCCATTGATGTCCGTAATGCCGCCATTGGTAGTACCTTTTTCTACAACGTTGGCGCCAATGATAGGCTCGCCTTGGGCATCTACTACTAAAACATTTACAGCGACAGACTGCATCTGCTCTGTTACGCCATGGTTTTCATGGGAAGTAGATCGGGCAGCAAAAGTGTTACTGCTGCCAAGAAACAGTGCACAGATAGCCACTGTCATGAGGATTTTATGATTTTTAATTCCTCTTTTTTTGCGATCTTCATTCATAAGTGATTGATGATTTTGTTGTTAATAAAAATAGTTTTTCAGTTAGGTAAAAAAAAGGGAGGATTAAGGGGTAAAATGAACTGTATATCCTCTAAGTCTCTTCATTGCTTC
>ENA-OPEE01002864-OPEE01002864.1-human-gut-metagenome-genome-assembly--contig:-NODE-2864-length-10350-cov-2.857212_pt1 | contig 10350 bp, 7 predicted proteins | sample MGYA00241263_ERZ501506 | MGnify/ENA primary metagenome ERZ501506 (study PRJEB25962, sample SAMEA2042626) | human gut metagenome | biome: human gut; feature: human-associated habitat; material: faeces...
ATGAAAGCAAGGAAACTACCGGTTTTACAGTGCTTTATATCCAGATGGAACGTGACCTTGCCCGGGGTGCCCACAATCTTTATCACGAGGTATGCCTTGCCATGCAGACCCCTCCCAAGAAAATGCCTTACCGGATTCTTCCGGCTTCTAAATGTCTCGCCGCCTATCACCTGGGAGACTGGGATGATATTTCACTTGCCTATGACAGGCTGCGCAGCTACATGAAGCAGCACCAGATTACTTCATCCGATGGCAGATTCTATGAAGAAGAATTGATTAACGCTACCATGACGGATAAACGAAGTGAATATCTTACCCGCATTATCGTCAGAATCTAAAAAGCAGCATTACAGTTTCATTTTCCTCTACATTTGCTTATCTATTTTACAGTGCCCCAAGAATCTCTTTTGCCCGGTCTATCTGCTCCTTTGTAGGCGGGTCTACGCCTTCTAACTGGTATGGAATTCCAAGTTCCTTCCATTTAAAGACGCCTAAGGTATGATATGGCAGCACTTCCACCCGCTCTACTGTCTTAAGGGTATCAAGAAAACTTCTTAAGCGGTAAAGCTCGTCCTCTTCTGTTGTAATACCCGGCACCAGCACATGGCGGATCCACATTGCTTTGCCATGGTCTGATAAATAAGCTGCCATTTCCAAAATATTCTGATTCGTCTGTCCGGTGAGTTTCCGGTGTGCCGCATCATCTATATGCTTAATGTCTAACATAAAGAGGTCTGTATATTTCATCAGCTCATCAAATTTACTTTTAAATGGTTCTTCCAAGGAAAATGGATTGCCGGAGGTATCGAGACAGGTATTTACCCCTTTTTCTTTTGCCAGCCGGAACAGTTCTGTTACGAAATCTATCTGTAAAAGAGCCTCTCCACCGCTTACGGTGATTCCGCCCTTTTCTTTCCAATATGTTTTATAGCGAAGTGCCTTTTTTAACACTTCTTCCGGTGTCATCAGCTCTCCGCCATCTTTCGCCCAGGTATCCGGGTTATGGCAGTACTGACATCTCATATTACAGCCTTTTAAAAATACAATATATCTTACACCCGGCCCGTCTGCCGAGCCAAAACTTTCTACGGAATGGATGCGTCCTTTTATTTCACTCATATTGCCTCCTATACACCAAAATACTTACGGATGTTTAACAACCTATGATAAAAATGTGCAGGCTTTTTTCATTAAGCCTGCACATTCTGCTTTACCTGAATCGCGGAAAATCGTATACTCCCCGCAGTTCGGTTACTGTCTTAAATTACATACGCTCATGACAGGTACGGGCAATAACATCAAGCTGCTGCTCTTTTGTCAGGTCGATGAACTTAACTGCATAGCCGGATACACGGATTGTGAAGTTTGCATACTCTTCTTTCTCCGGATGCTCCATTGCATCAATAAGCTTTTCTTTGCCAAATACATTGACATTCAGATGATGTGCACCCTGATCAAAGTATCCGTCCATTACATTTACAAGGTTATCGATTCTTTCCTGCTCGTTGTTTCCAAGTGCGCCAGGATTGATGGTCTGTGTATTGGAAATACCATCTAATGCCCACTCATATGGAAGCTTGGTCAGAGAGTTTAAGGAAGCTAAAAGTCCGTTCTGCTCTGCACCGTAAGATGGGTTAGCTCCCGGTGAAAGTGGTTCGCCGGCTTTACGTCCATCCGGCATAGCTCCGGTTGCTTTACCATATACTACGTTAGAAGTAATGGTAAGGATAGAAGTTGTAGGCTCAGAATCACGATAAGTATGATGTTTCTTTAATTTATCCATGAAAGTCTTAAGCAGCCATACTCCGATTTCATCTGCACGGTCATCATCATTTCCGTACTTCGGGAAGTCTCCTTCGATTTCGAAGTCTTTTGCAAGTCCGTTCTCATCACGTACGACTTTTACTTTTGCATATTTGATTGCAGAAAGAGAATCGATAACATGTGAAAATCCTGCAATACCGGTTGCAAAGGTTCTCTTTAAGTCGGTATCCATCAGAGAAAGCTCTGCTGCTTCATAGTAATATTTATCATGCATATACTGAATCAGGTTCAGTGTATTTACATAGATGTCTACTAACCAGTCCATCATCTTGTCATATTTTGCCATTACTTCATCATAGTCAAGATATTCAGCTGTAATCGGTGCGTAGTTTGGTCCTACCTGCTCGCCTGATTTTTCATCAACACCACCGTTGATTGCATAAAGCAGACATTTTGCAAGGTTTGCACGAGCACCGAAGAACTGCATCTCTTTACCTGTCTGTGTAGCAGATACACAGCAGCAGATTGCGTAATCATCGCCCCATACCGGTTTCATTGCATCATCGTTCTCATACTGGATTGAGCTTGTTTCAATCGAGATACGTGCTGCATAATCACGGAAGGTCTGTGGCAGTCTGGATGAATAGAATACAGTAAGATTTGGTTCCGGTGCCGGTCCCATATTCTCTAAAGTATGAAGGAAACGGAAGTCTGTCCTGGTTACCATGGAACGTCCGTCTACACCTGTTCCTGCTACATCAAGGGTTGCCCATACAGGGTCACCGGAGAATAACTGGTTATAAGAAGGAATACGTGCGAATTTAACCATACGAAGTTTCATTGTGAAATGGTCAATCAGCTCCTGAGCCTGCTGCTCGGTAAGAATTCCCTTATCCATATCTCTCTTAATATAAATATCAAGGAAAGTAGAAACACGTCCTACTGACATTGCTGCACCGTTCTGTGTCTTGATTGCTGCAAGGTATCCGAAGTATAACCACTGAACAGCCTCTTTTGCATTGGTTGCAGGTCTTGAAATATCATATCCGTAAATCTCAGCCAGTTTCTTCATGTCTTCCAGACATTTAATCTGCTCTGCAATTTCTTCTCTTAAACGGATGACATCATCTGTCATCTGTCCGCATCCGCAGTTGGCTTTGTCTTTCTTCTTCTCAGCGATTAAGTAATCCAGTCCGTATAATGCTACACGGCGGTAATCACCTACAATACGTCCACGACCGTAGGTATCCGGAAGACCTGTTAAAATCTTAGCATGACGAACCTTCATCATTTCCGGTGTATAAGCATCAAATACTGCTGTATTGTGTGTCTTATGATACTTGGTGAAAATTTCTTTTAATTTATCATTTACTTCATAACCGTAGGTCTCACATGCCTGAACAGCCATCTTGATTCCACCATATGGCATGAAAGCTCTCTTTAATGGTTTATCAGTCTGAAGACCAACTACCTGCTCTAAATCTTTTAAGCTTTCATCAATATATCCCGGACCATAAGCTGTAATTCCGGTTACAACCTCTGTCTCCATATCAAGAACGCCGCCCTTGGCACGCTCTTCTTTCTGTAATTTCTGAAGTGCCCCCCATAGCTTGTTGGTTGCATCTGTCGGCTCAGCTAAAAAGCTCTCATCTCCATCATATGGAGTGTAGTTGTCCTGAATAAACTGACGAACATTGATTTCTTCTTTCCAGAGACGTCCTTCGAATCCATCCCACTCTTTCATTTCAATCATTACGATATCCTCCTAAAAAATGTATTCAGTATGAACACTGAATGGTTACTAAATTTACTGTCAACAGACTTTTTATTCATCGGCTTGAATTAGTCTTGTTTAACTGTAGTTAGTATATACTGACCGTTATTTTTTTGTCAATATCTTTTGATGTTCAAAATAACATACACAAAAGAAAACGAGCCAGTCCTCCAGGTTCATCGCCCAGACGGTCGGCTCGTTTTCGTTATACTTCATGTGGTTTTTCCACTTATCCGTCAGTCATATAACGGTTTTATCATAGACTATTTCTTTTCTGATTGCAATAGCTTATGAAAACTTTTTATCAACTATTTTTTCCGTTTTATCTGTTCTTTCGCTACAATACTTTGGAAAGGAAGTCGCATAGACGCGGATTCTGTGGATTGGCGAAGAATTCTGCCGGTGTATTCTCTTCCTGAATCTGTCCTTCATTGATAAACATGACACGGCTTGCCACTTCTCTTGCAAATCCCATTTCGTGCGTTACCACTACCATAGTCATTCCGTCCTGTGCCAGTTCTTTCATAATTTCAAGAACTTCTCCTACCATTTCCGGATCCAGTGCGGAAGTCGGCTCGTCAAATAACATGACATCCGGATTCATTGCCAGTGCTCTTGCAATTGCAATACGCTGTTTCTGTCCACCGGAAAGCATTGCCGGATAGGTATCTGCTTTATCAGACAGTCCGACTCTCATCAAAAGCTCGTCCGCACGCTTAGATGCCTCTTCCTTATTCATAAGTCCGGTCTGAACCGGTGCCAGCATGATATTTCCTTTTACGGTATAATTTGGAAACAGATTGAACTGCTGGAATACCATTCCAATCTTCTGACGCATCTTGTTGATGTCTACGGATTTATCCGTGATATCTGTTCCTTCAAAAGTAATCACACCGGAAGTCGGCTCCTCTAAAAGATTTAAGGAACGTAAGAATGTAGATTTACCACAACCGGATGGTCCGATGATGGCTACTACCTCTCCCTGGGCGATTTCTGTGGAGATACCATTTAATACATTTACATTTCCAAAGGATTTACACAAATCCTTTACTTCAATCAATACCTTCTTATCGCTCATTTGTTCTCAACCTCGTTTCCAGTTTATGTACACCAGCCGTTAAAATCATAACGATTATCAGGTAGATAATTGCAACCCCGAACAATGGTAAGAATGGGTCATAAGTCTGGCTGCGGATGATATCGCCACCCTTTGTCAAATCCGGGATTGCAATATATCCACTGATAGAAGTCTCTTTCAGTAAGGTAATAAACTCATTTGCCAGTGCCGGAAGTACATTCTTAAATGCCTGTGGCAGTATAATCAGACGCATGGTCTGCGAATAATTCAATCCGAGGCTTCGTCCAGCTTCAAACTGTCCTTCGTCTACAGACATGATTCCGGAACGTACAATCTCTGCTACATAGGCAGCCGAATTCAAACCAAAAGCGATTACAGCCACTGCAATCTTATTATCGAGTGCAACCAGAATAATATAGTACATAATCAAAAGCTGTACCATCGTAGGGGTTCCACGCCATATGGTAAGATACATTTTACATATAAAATTCAAAACATTTAATCCACCATGTTTATCATGGGTGGAACGGATAATTGCGACTAAAAATCCAACCACAATACCCAGAAGTACTGCAAGCACTGCAATAAGCAGTGTATTGCCAAGACCACGTAACAGATAAAGATATCTGTCTTTCTCTATAAAATCCTGTTGAAAGCTGCTTAAAAAATCGCTCAAGGTCTTTCCTCCTATACCGATTATTTATTTCTTACTACAATAACCTGGCTTGCTGTTGCATAAGTATCTGTAAAGTCAATGTTCTTAAGACGGTCTTCTTTTACAGTCATTCCTGCTGCACCAAAATCTGCTTTACCGGAAGATACTGCTGCGATGATTGCATCAAATTCCATATCTTCAATCTCTAAATCATAACCAAGCTTGTCACAGATTGCTTTTGCGATATCTGCATCGATACCAACTACGTTGTCACCATCATAATATTCGTATGGCTCAAACTGCGCATTGGTTGCCATGGTAAGTTTTCCGTTTGGATATTCTGTTCCCTCCGGAGTCTCATATGGATGCTCTCCTGTTTCATCACCAATATAGTTGCTGATGATAGTATCGATTGTTCCGTCTGCTTTTAACTCTTCGATTGCTTTGTTGAATTCGTCTGTTAAATCTGTGTTATCTTTTGCGATACAGATTGCATATTCCTCTGCGTCAAAGGTATCATCTAAAATTTTCAAGTCATCATTCTTCTCAACAAATGCCTCTGCAGGCTGCTTGTCGATGATTACACAATCAATTTTACCGGTCTTTAATGCCTGAATTGCATCAGAACCTTTGTTGTAACGCTCTACGGTGCTTCCTTCGTCCTCATATGCTGTTGCATCGGCATCTCCGGTTGTTCCAAGCTGAACACCGATTTTCTTTCCCGGAAGTTCAGCCTTGGAATTTACTGTGTTTGCAGCTACAGATGAGCCACATCCTACCATTGCTACTGTCATTGCTGCAGTTAATAAAAGTGCTGCAAATTTCTTCATGTTCTTCATATTTATTCCTCCTCTGATTATAATTATGTGAATTTATATTTCATACAACATCATAAAATATATCAACATAACGCCTAGTATAGCATGATTCCGCCTATTTCACAAGTACCCGGAGAGTATTTATCTGCATTTAAAAATACATTTTTCCATGTATTTTTAAACAGGCGGCACCTCAGTAGTTTGCATATTCGCTTCATAATTGTTATAATGTGCCAAGAAAAGTGATGATACTTGAGGAGGTTTTTTCATGAAGCGATTTGGCAGAATTATGTTCTGTTTTCTTCCGGCTCTGCTGGCATTTGGCCTGCAGCAGCTTATCTCCATTCCGGCAGTAGGGCTTGCTCTGCTGGGTGGTTTTTATACCAAAGGGGCAACTTCTATCGATGACTGTATGGATGCATTTTTAAATATTATTTCCACCGCCAATTTTAATGCCGGTGTCAGTGCAGCCTACGGTACTGTTGCCCTTGTGGTATTTGCCTACTGGTATTATAAAAAGTTCCGGCAGACAGAACCGGAAAATGTACGGAAACCATTTAATATTCCGGTTATCTTCGGCATTCTTATTACTGCAGTAGGATTACAGTATATTACCAATTACATTGTATCTTTTACTGCAGCCATTAACCCGCACTGGCTGGAATATTACAGTAACCTGGTAGAATCGGTGGGACTGGATGAGCCTTCCCTGATTCTGGTTCTCTATTCCGTTCTGATTGGCCCGGTCTGTGAAGAACTGATTTTCCGTGGACTGACTTTGAAATATGCAAAAAGAGCAATGCCTTTCTGGGTTGCTAACTTCTTGCAGGCACTGCTCTTTGGTGTGTTCCATATGAATATGATTCAGGGTGTTTATGCTTTTGTGGTAGGAATTGTTCTTGGATTTATCTGCGAGAAAAGCCACAGCATTTATCCTTCCATGCTTTTCCATATCCTCTTTAACATCTGGGGAACCTTCTCTCCGGACTGGTTTATGTATAAAGCAGATACCGTTCCGTTCTTCTTCCTGTGGTTCTTTGTTGGTGCCGGACTACTGGTTGCAGGACTGCTCCTCTTTTTCTTTGGTGTAAATAAAAAATATCCCAAAATTGAAAATTCTTATTATTCTTAATATCCTTTTGCAATTTTCTTTCCCTGCAAAAGGCTCTGGTTTTGATTTACAAAGGAGCGTGTCCGCTCTTTTAATAATAATTTTCGTCCTTCCGGGGTTCTTGTATATACCACATGGTATGGTCCAAGAGCCCTTTTCATATGCTTTTCAAAAATCAGGGCACGCTCCTTTTGTCTTCCGAATATTTCCGGGACACTGTAACACTCTCTTGATGTGCCAAAGATTTTTTCCCGGATAAGAAGATACCTTGGGTTATCAATAACACCCCACAATTCTTCCATGCAGGCAGAATAGGTTGTCTTATCTCTGGTGGTTCCACCTTTAAGCCAGGTACCTACCACAAATCCATTAAAGGATTCTACTTCTGTCCTGCAATGGGCACCATCCTCTAATTCCCCGCATTCCCTCAATGCATCTAGCATTGCTTTGCTAAGCTGTTTCATCCGTCTTGCCGGGGTGCTGAATTTAAACAGACGTATCCCCTGATAGACAATTCCGGCAAATGCGGCTAACAGCGCAATTCCAAGTAACAGGAAAGCCGGATGATTACCAAGCTTCTGTGCCATCATCCTTCCACTCATTAAGAGTATTGCAAGTATCACCTGTATGATTTCTATACAGACCGCATTAACAAAGATATATCCGGTTTCTATTTCTTTTGCTGCAATTTCATCTATCTGTTCTATTTCCATCTGATTTCGCACTTCCTGTAAGGACTGGTTCCATCGCTGCCTCAATGCATTTCTGTCCTTTGCACGCTCAAGCATCATGCGGTTTGCTTTGTCTACCTCATATTTTGATGTTATCTTTGGAATGTCCAGCCGACCGATTCCGCTTTCGATTACATCTTCCCTGCAGGATACTCCTAAAAATGATTCAAACCGGCGTTCCAGCATTTCATAATCGCCCTCTGTATCAGTATTACTCTGCTGTCCCCGCTCTTTTGGAAAAATGCAGGCAAGATGCCAGATGTTTCCGGTCTTATCCGGCTGCTCTCTGTCGGTACGGATTGCTCTTCCACGCATCTGGTTACTCAGCATAAAAGACCCTACATAGGTTGCCAGTATCAGGGAATTGATGCACGGTGCATCCCAGCCTTCTCCCAGCAATGACTTGGTTCCAATCAATGTATGAATCTCTCCCTGACGGAATAACTCCGTCACAACAGCTACGGTGTGGGTGCTCTTTCCCTTTATCATAAGCTGTCCGTATCCGGTATCTCCCAGTGGATTTAACGTTCCGCTGCAGCCATACTGTGCCAGCAATTCCGGAAGTTTTGCTTCGACTTCCATTGGAACTATTATCACTGTTCCACTCAGCACACCAAGACGGATTCCAGCCATGTTCTGCCGCCTTAAATATTCAAAAATCGGCACTGCACCAAGCTCTGTGACCAGTGTATCTTTACTTCCAATCTCCGGCAATTTGTCTTTCTTAATATAATCGCAGAGAACCAGAAGGCGTAAATCATTTTCCAGCGCCTCATACTCAGCCTGCACAATGGTATGGATGCTCTCCATCTTTCCCTGGCTTTTCATAAGTACCTTTTTAATGGCTTCATTATCCCGCAGTGCAACCTTGTTCCGGTAGATGGCTCCTGCCTCTTTTAATTCCTGCAGCAGGCTTTCCCGCTCTGCTTCCATCATGGTATAGGACTCTCTGTCCTCATAAAGAACACCCTGCAGTAACACTTCCATCCAGTGTGCATCCATTCCAGGCAGCTTTCCCTTTGTTCCGATGAGCTTCCTTAAATAACCGGAAAATGGAATCCCTTTTGCCTGGCAGTATACCAGCAGCGCTGTAAAATACTCCGGTTTATCTAAGAACCGCTCACTGTATTCTTCCGGATGCATAAGCCCCTGATGGGAAGATACGATTCTTCGCAAAGTCTCATCTGCCATCATTTTCTGCACCTGCATCTGCATCCGCTTCTGATGTTCCCTGACATATGCTTCCTCTTCTCTTGTCGGCCAGTTAAAATAAACATAGTCCTGATGCGGGCAGAGACTTCCTTCTCTTACCAGTTCCGGTGTAAAGATTTCTTCATCAATCGGTCCGCACATATCGATATAACGCTTCCACTGTGCTGGTGTACTGTCATAAGGCGGTGTTGCTGTCAATGCAATGATTTTCACATCCGGCAGCTTGTCTAAGAAAGTCTCCAGTGCCTTCCACCACTCACTGCGAAGGTGATGCGCCTCATCCAGACAAATTGTTGTAATACCAGCTTCCTTTACTGCCTTAAAAATATCGAAATCCCGGTAGTCAACCTGTTCCGTTTCCTTCTCTCCATCTGCTTCTTCTGTCACTCCGTCGGCTGCCACTTTACTGTCTGCCGCATCTACTCCATCCACCGCTTCACTGGCTGCTGCATCTTCCTCTGCCGCTTCCCCGCTGTCCTCTTCCAGTGTGCCCTGCTCCCGCTTCATAGCACTGTACAATGCCTGATAAGTCGTTGCAGTCATCTGTTTCATCTGTTTCAAATTATTGGATAATATTTCCTGCGGATCTGCCTGCTCGGTTAAGAAGCCCTCCTGTATACGCATCAGCCATTGCTGGCGGATGGTAATGCTGGGTGAAAAAATAAGGCAGGGTGCTCCCAGCCTCCGAATCAGTTCTATTCCAAGTGTAGTCTTGCCGGAACCCGGCGCTGCCACAATATGTATCTTTCCATCCTTCAAATACTGCTGCGCATGCAAGAGTACTCTTTCCTGATAATCTCTCCACTTTCCCCGAAATTGCAGGATTCCCTCATATCCTGTGTTCATAAATTTCCCTCCATCATCATTTTGACAAATGCAGTATCGCGATATATCCACGGTTCCTTCGAAAATGGCTCATTTGCTTTTACAATCTCTTCCGGTGTCATCCATTCCAGATGATAGCCTTTTGCCTTCTCGCTTTCTGTCATATGCGGTTCCGTCATTCTCTCTTCAACCGTGCAGGCAAAGAAATAGGTGTGACAGTGATATATTTTATCTGTTTCAAATAAATCACGGCGTTTTTCTTCTATCTCGCCCAACAGCTGTATACTTCCCGGGCATAATATCAATCCGCCCTCTTCTAATACTTCTCTGGAAAGTGCCGTTTCAAAATCTTCCTCACCATCCATGCCGCCGCCTAATATTT
>ENA-OPEE01002876-OPEE01002876.1-human-gut-metagenome-genome-assembly--contig:-NODE-2876-length-10317-cov-2.319626_pt1 | contig 10317 bp, 9 predicted proteins | sample MGYA00241263_ERZ501506 | MGnify/ENA primary metagenome ERZ501506 (study PRJEB25962, sample SAMEA2042626) | human gut metagenome | biome: human gut; feature: human-associated habitat; material: faeces...
TCAGGGCCGCCAGCGCACCGAACGGCAGCATAACCAGCGGAAACACCATGGATACCCGGATGGATACCACCGCCTGTGCCAGATAGCTGCACAGCGCCAGCATGACTGGGGCCACGCCGGGAGTGTTCCAGCTCCGTTCCCCGCGCCGCAGGTGGGCCGCCACCAGCAGCAGCCAGGCGGCCAAGCCAAGAATGCCGGTCGTCAGCAGCTGTTCCAGATATTCGTTATGCGCGGCATAGAACGTCGCCATGCGGGCTGTCATGGCGTCGCCTGCCCAGGCGGCCACGGCGGTATGCATCATGCCGGGGCCAATGCCCACAATCTTGCGCAGCAAGCTGCCGTCCGCCCAGGTGCCAAACGCAGCGCGCCAGGCCACGCCGCGGTAGGTACCCCAGTCATCGTTGAACACCAGCAGGTTATGCAGGCTTTCCGGCAGGGGCAGGTTTGGCATTGCATTGGCCAGCACAAAGGCCAACGCCCCCACCGCCAGCACAGCAATGGTGATGACCCGCCCCGGCAGGTACAGTGGGGCCTGCGCTGCAATGCCTTTGCGGGCCAGCACAAACAGCACCAGCCACAGCAGCAGGCTTGCCGCCATGCAGGGCAGTGCCACCTGCCACGCGCCCAGTTTGGCCAGCAGGGCGGTGCCGCCCTGGGTGTAAACGCTGGCACGCATGTAATGCATCCAGGCAGCCCAGCCGAAGAACGCCGCACTGATGAGCGCCGCACGGCGCAGGTGGCGGGTGGTAAAGTTTTTATGGCAGACCAGCACCATCACCGCCGCGCCGATGCCCAGGGCAAGTGCCTCTGAATCCACAACGGCCAGCGCCAATGCGCCAAACGCTGCCGGAATGCCGGTCCAGACAGCGGTTCTGGTATCTTTGGCGTTCAGGAACTGGTAAAACACAATGGGCAGCGCTACCGAGAAAAAGCAGCCGTTAAAGTCCTTCTGCCCCAGGGTTGAGAAAAACTGTGCGCGCTCCACCACGGCGGTGTCTGCATACGCGCCGATAAGGTCAATGTTAAAGATGTTGAGCACATACAAAACTGCCACAATGCTTGTGGTAATGCCCAGCACCCAGAAAACAAAATCCAGGTTTTCAAGGTCCAGGTAGCTGCGCACAGCCCAGTACCCGGCGGCGGTAAACAGCACCAGCATCAGCCCGCCGTAATAGCCCCCCAGCCCCCAGGTGGACGCCGTGGGCGAAAGCGATGTAAAGGTGGAAATCAGGCTAGTGCTTGCAAAGGCCAGCACACCCCACAGGGTTACATCTCGTCCGGCGTTGGCGTTGCGCGGGCGGGGCGCACGGGCCCCAATGGCCGTACAGGCCACCAGCCAGAGCAGGAACAAGAGAAACAGGGTAAAACAGCCGGTGAACTTGGTCACACCAAGGTTGGAAAATTTATCAATGTACAGCGGGTATACGCACAGCACCGCGCACAAAAAAGCGGTTGCCGAGGTGCCCGCCAAGCGGTTGATCGCTTGCTGTTGGTCAGAACGCATGGTTCAAATTACCTCCGGGTCTTTTTCCCGCAGGCTTTGCGGCGTGCGGGTAACTGTATTGTATTATTTTACCCGTTCCCCTGCTGCTTTTCAACCGTTGCTACAGGTTTTACAAATAGGAAACATATCCCGCCCGCCACGGCGCTGGCTACCGCCAGCATATGCCGGGCAGGCAGATCCAGCAACTGGCTGCCCGCATAACTCAGCAGGCTGCCGGCGCTCATGCCAAGGGCGATCAAACCATAGTTGACCCCCGCATGAGCAAGGCCGAACAGGTCCGTATTTAAGGCGGGCTGCACCGCCGCGCCGCCGGAGTAAAAGCAGGTCAGCACACAGTAAGCCGCCAGCACCCACCACCCCTGCGCAAAGGCAAACCCGATGCTGCCCGCCGCCAGGGCCGCATACACCCCGTACAAAACTGGTTTGCGGCCCCAGTGGTCACTGGCAGGGGGCAAAGCAACCGCCCTGCTGCGCTGGCCGCACTGCCCACTGCCACGCACAAGGGCGCCCACTGCTCCGGCAGGCCGCGGTCCGCTGCAATGGTCAGAATCTCCGGGCTGAACAGCAGCATGGGCGGGGCTGCCAGCGCCACCCCCGCAACACACAGGCGGTACTGCGTGGTGCGCACCATCTGGTGGGGCGGCAGGTCGTTTGCCGCTTTTGCGTTTGGCTGGCCGGCGGGCTGGGGTGGATTTTGCAGCACGGCGGCGGATGCCCCGCACACCGCCAGCACCACCACACCGAGCGCGGCAAAACAGACACGCATCCCCCAGCGTTTTTCCACAAAACCCACAAAAACGGTTAAAAACGCACCGGAAAGTCCCATAGCCGCACCGCTGACCCCCGTTGCCAGCCCTTTGCGGCTGGCATACCACTTTTGGGCGCAGGCCAGCACCGCCGGGGCCAAAAAGGCGCTGCCTACCCCCGCCGGGATGCTGTACACCAAAAAGAACAACGCCGCATTGCCCTGCGGCACCAGCGCTGCCCCCATGCTGCCGCCGCCCAGCAGCGCGGTACCCCACAGGGCCGCATAGCGCGGGCCGTGCTGATCCTGCACAAAACCGCCGATGGCGCAGCCGATGCCATACCCTGCCACCAGAATGGCAAAGCTGAGCATGGCCTGCCCGCGGGAAAAGCCGTACTGCGCCATGACCGGCTTTTGGAACACGCCCCACGCCGCCGGAATGCCGGTCAGCAGCTGCACGGCGGCACCGGCGGCCAGAATTTTGGGGTTGCCGTTTTGTTTTGGCATGGTGTTCTTCCTCCTTATCCTTCCAGTTCCACACAGTTTGATACAGCTTCAGTATGCCCCGTTTTTGTTGACAAAAAACGCCGGGACAGATATGATAAAGAGGTATATCTTTTGATCTTTCCGCGGGCCGCTGCCCGCGCAGATAATAGGGAGGAACAACCATGAAAACACAGCCGTTGAAGGGCATGCGCGACCTTTTGCCGCGCGAGCAGGCATTGCGTGATTACATTCAGGGCCAAATTTTGGATACTTACCGTGCCGCCGGGTTCCAGCGCATTTCCACCCCCATCCTGGAGGATATGGAAAACCTGGACAAATCCGATGGCGGCGACAACCTGAACCTGATCTTCAAGGTTCTCAAGCGCGGCGAAAAGCTGGCCGCTGCCCTGCGCTCCGGCGATGAAAAGCAGCTTTCCGATATGGGCCTGCGCTATGACCTGACCCTGCCGCTTTCCCGTTACTACGCTGCCAACCGCAACGAGCTGCCCAACCCCTTCAAGGTGATCCAGACCGACCGCGTTTACCGTGCCGAGCGCCCGCAGAAGGGCCGCCTGCGCGAGTTTGTGCAGTGTGATATCGACATTCTGGGCGATTCTTCCCCCAATGCCGAGGTGGAGCTGATCGATGTGACCACTCGCGCTCTGCTGCGCATCGGTTTCAAAGATTTCACTGTCAACATCAACGACCGCCGCATCCTGCGCGCCATGCTGGAAAAGATGGGTTTTGCCGCTGACCAGCTGGATTCCGTCTGCATCAGCTTTGACAAGCTGGATAAGATCGGTGCAGACGGCGTAAAGAAAGAGCTGCTGGAAAAAGAGTTTGACGCCGCCGCTGTGGAAGCGCTGGATGAGTTCCTGCGCGCCGGGGATTTCAGCCTGGACGCCGTGACCGCCCGCGTTGGGGACGAAACCCTGACCGCCGACCTGCGCTATGTCATCGCCACCGCCGAAAAGATTGCCAACGGCCGTTACGGCATTGCCTATGCCCCCAGCCTGGTGCGCGGCCAGGGATACTATACCGGCATGGTGTTTGAAGTGACCTGCCCGCAGTTCAGCGGCGCTGTTGCAGGCGGCGGCCGCTACGACAATATGGTTGGCAAGTTCATTGGCCAGCAGGGGCCCGCCGTTGGCTTCTCCATCGGGTTCGAGCGCGTCTGCGGCATTCTGCTGGAGCAGGATTACCAGATCCCCGGTGCCAAGCAGAAGCTGGCTCTGCTGTATCTGAAGGATGCCGATTTCGCCGCCGTGCTGGCCAAGGCCGATGCCCTGCGCGCAGCCTATGATGTGACGGTTCTGCCCCAGGCCAAAAAGCTGGGCAAGCAGTTCGGCACATTGGAAGCCGCTGGTTACAACGCTGTTGCCTTTGCGGACAATGACGACATCAAGGTTCTTGGTCAAAAAGCTGAATAATTAGAATTATTTTTGTGGGGTGTGCCGGTTTTGCGGCGCACCCCGCTTTTTTTGACATCAAGCTGTAACATTCCGGTGCCACTTCCGTGTTATACTGGTAAAGGAAGCAGATATTGCTTTTGGCTTACCCCTTACCACACAACACAATAAGGAGCGTGCCCTATGAAACATGCAACACTATCCCGCTTTGCCAGCCTTGCCGCATCCGCCGCGCTGGCGCTCAGCCTTGCTGCCTGCGGTTCCACCAGCCGCAGCACCTACTCCGCCGCTGTTTCTAACGATACCGCCGCCCTTAGCAGCCAGGATGCCGGAGACTATGAATATTACAGCGCCGAAAGCGCCGCACCCGGGGAAGGCAGCAGTTTTTCTTCAGACGATCTGACCAGCTCGATGCTGGATCCTTCCACGGTGGAAAGCAGCCGCAAGATCGTGTATAACGCCAGCGTGCGGATGGAAACCACCGACTATGATACCACCCGCGCCGCCTTGCAGGAGGCCGTAACCGCCGCGAACGGCTACCTGGAAAGCACTGACCAGGGCGGCAGCCGCTATACTTATTACACCGCGCGCATCCCCGCCGAAAACTACCGCAGCTTTTTGACCGCCGCCGGGGAAGCCGGGAACGTGACCTCACTGAACGAGAGTGCGCAGGACATTACTGCTGAGTATGTAGATGTGGAAGCCCGCCTGAAAGCCCTGAACGACCAGCGTGACCGGCTGAACGCCCTGGCCGACAAAGCTGAAACCACCGCCGACCTGCTGGAAATTGAAAGCCAGCTTTCGGATGTGCAGTATCAGCTGGAAAGCTACACCGGCCAGATGCGGCTGATGGATAACCAGGTGCGCTATTCCACCGTGGATATTTCCCTGCAGGAAGTGCAGGTACTGACCCCCACCGCCACCACCTTTGGCGAAAAGTTTGTGGAAGCCGTTACCAGCGGCTGGCGCGGCTTTGTGGATGGGGCCGAAGATCTTATCCTGGTGGTGGTTTACCTGTGGCCGGTGGTACTGATCGTGCTTGCCATCCTGCTGGTGGCACGGCCCGCCCTCAAGCGCCGCAAGGCCCGCCGGGCGGAGAAAAAGCAGGCTAAGCTCGCTGCAAAGGCTGCCGCCCAGGCGCAGCCCGCAGAGCCCGCCAAACCGGACGACACCGTAAAATAAATCGCACCTCTTCTTTCCAACTTATATCGCAAAGCGGGCGCACCGTCCTACAGTAGACGGTGCGCCCGCTTTGTTTTATTTTTACCGGCTGTGCTTACAGGCCGTACAGCTCGGTATATTTGTTTTTCAGGTAGTTGGTGTAGTGGGCGGCATCAAATGCGCCGCCGCACAGGCTTTGCACCAGCCACTGGGGTTCCTTCATGCTGCCCCACTGCCAGACGCGCTCCTTTAAGGCAGCCTTCAGCGGCTCCACGTCGCCGTTGGCCCACTGGGCGTCAAAATCGTTTGTTTTGCGCAGGTCGTCGAGGGCCTGTGCGCCGTAGGCACTGCCGAGGGCATAGCTCGGGAAATAGCCGATGTCGCCCATGGACCAGTGGATGTCCTGCAAACAGCCGTGGGCATCGTCGGGCACATCGACGCCGAGGTACTCTTTATACTTCGCGTTCCAGGCGGCGGGCAGGTCGGCCACGGCCAGTGTGCCCTGCATCAGGGCCTTTTCCAGCTCATAGCGCACCATGATATGCAGGGCGTAGGTCAGCTCGTCGGCCTCGGTGCGGATCAGGCCCGGTTCGGCGCGGTTGACGGCGCGCCAAATCTCCTCGGCGGAGACGTCGGCCAGCTGCGCGGGGAACAGCTCCTTCAGCGTCGGGTACAGGTAGTGGACAAAGGCGCGGGAACGGCCCACCAGGTTCTCAAACAGGCGGGACTGGCTCTCGTGAATGCCCATCGTCGCGCCGTGGGTGACGACGGTGTAGTCGTAGTCGGGGTTGATGTTCAGCTCATACAGCGCGTGGCCGCCCTCGTGGGCGACGCTGTAGAGGTTCGAGAAGATGTCCCGGGGCATGTAGTGGGTCGTGATGCGCACATCGCCGCGCCAGAACTCGGTGGTGAAGGGATGCTCGCTCTCGGCCAGATAGCAGTGGGCCGGGTCAAGGCCCCACAGCTCCATGATCTTTTTGCTGACCCGGCGCTGGGCGTCGATGGGCCAATCCTGGTCAAGGAAGTCGGTGCGCACGGCCTTGCCGCGGGTCTGGATGTCCGCCAGCAGCGGGACGATGGTTTCGCGCAGCGTCGCGAAAAATTCGTCGCACTGGGCAATGGTCAGGCCCTTCTCGTAGCGGTCCAGCAGGACCTCATAGGGGTCGCGGTCCGGCGCAAAATACCGGGCCTGGGCGCGGCGGGCGGCGATGAGCTTTTCAAGATACGGCGCGAACAGGCTGAAATCGTTCGTGCGCTTGGCCTTGGTCCAGGCGGGCACGCTCTGGCTGCACAGCTTGGTGAAGGCGGCGTACTCGTCGGCGGGGATCCGGGCGATCTCGTCGTACTGGCGCTGCAAATTGCGGACCTCGGCGCGCTCCTGCTCGGTCTCGGCGTCGGCAGCGGCCTCCTTCAAAAGGGCGGCGGTGCCGTCGTTGACCAGCAGGTCAAAGCTGGCGCGGCTCAAAACCTCGGTAGCCTCGGCGCGGCCATCGGCGCTGCCCTCGGGCGCGACGGTCTCTGCGTCAAAGTCGATGACGGTCATGGCATACAGGTAGGCGTACAGCTGCTTTTCCAGCGCACGCAGGCGGATGATGGAAGGCTTCATGGTGGTGACCTCGTTTCATAGTGATGCCTTCCCCCTTGGGGGGAAGGTGGCCGAAGACCGGATGAGGGGCAGGTCTGCGGGGGCAGCCCATGAACAGGCTGCGGCGGAAGGCTGGCCCTCATCCTTATAAGCATCATACCACACCTCGCGCACTTTTTCCATTGCCAACCGGGCAAAAGTGTGGTATTGTGGATATACTACTACAAAAAGGAGGTCGCCTGCCATGCCGGAGCAGCCGCTTGTCAGTATTATCGTGCCGATTTATAACGCCCAGGATCATATCGCCCGCTGTGTGGAGAGTATCCGCCGCCAGACCTACCGGAACCTTGAAATTCTGCTGCTGAACGACGGCAGCCAGGACGTCAGCCTGGAGGTCTGCAAGATGTATGCCAACGTCGATCCGCGCATCGTGCTCATCGACAAGGCCAACAGCGGCGTGGCCGCGACCCGCAACATGGGCCTGCGGGAGGCCGGGGGCAAGTATCTGCAGTTCGTCGATGCCGACGACACGATCCAGCCCTACGCCACGGAGCTGCTGGTGCAGCGGGCCGAGGAGAGCGGCGCCGATTTGGTCATTGCGCACTACAACCGCATTACGCCGCCCCGCCCCCGTGCCGAGGATGACCCCCGCCCCGAGCGGCCCACCAAGGTGCAGACCTACGGCTTCCTGATGGAAGGCCCGATGACGAAGGAGGAATTCGCCGCGGGCCTGATGCAGGAACCGGCCAGCTTTTACTACGGTGTGATGTGGAATAAGCTCTACCGCGCCGACATTGTCCGCGCGCACGATGACATTATATGCGCCGAGGACATGGACTGGTCGGAGGACCTGTATTTCAATTTGAGCTATATCCGCTATGCGGAGAAGTTCTACGCGCTGTCGACGCCGATCTACAACTATTTCAACACGCCCGGCAGCGCGGTGCACACGGCGCTGAACCCGGTGAACATCGTGGCGACCCGCGCGACCCTGTTTGCATATTATAAGGAGCTGTATGAGCATCTGGGCCTGTATGAGGAGTACAAGCCGCAGATCTACAAGTATCTGGTGGCGGTGGCAGAGGCGTGAGCGCGGCGAATAGTACGCGGTAGGGGCCGGGCAGACGGTGGAAAGAGGACAATAAAAACAGCGTAGGGGAGGGCTTTAGCCCTCCCCTACGTGTATTCTGTTTTACACCCAATGCCCGAAGCGGTAGACCGGCTTCGTCGGCTCGGGGGGACGCAGGTCGTCACCAAGATAGATGTCGATGGCGTTGCGCTGCATGCGGCGGGCGACCTTGTCAGGCAGATGGGCAAAGCCCTCGGCCAGGTTTGGCGGGCGCTTGACCGGGTGGTGGCAGTCGCTGCACAGAATGTGCACAAGGTTCCACTCGATCAGCTTGTGCAGCCACTTGGCGGTGTGTCCGTCCCGGATCAGGCCGGTGGCGTTGATCTGCGCCAAACACCCGTCGCAGACCCAGTTGTAGAGCAGCGTCGGGTCCTCGGTCACAAAGGGATAGCGCTCCACGTGGGCCAGAATCGGCGTGTACCCCTGCGCACGGATGGCGTAGAGTGTCTCGTCGATGCCCGGCGGGTGCATCGTGGTGGGGAACTCGATCAAAATATAGTTGCTCCCCGCAAAGGCCAGTTGGCGCAGGTCAAGGCTGGGCAGCGCGGTGGAGTAAAACACCTCGGCGCCCATCTTACCGGCCAGCCGCAGACCCTCGGCCCTGCAGGCCGCGGACACCTGCAGGAACGCTGCCTTGCGCCGCGCGGTAAACTGCTCCACGGAAATGCGCTCATAATGGAAGTGCGGCGTGAACACAATGCCCACCGCACCATCCTGTAATTCCTTGCGAATGAGCGACATTGACATATCCAGATCTTTGGCACCGTCATCAATGCCGGGCAGGATGTGACAGTGCAGCTCTACAAGGGCATTACTCATGCATCATTTCCCTTTTTATCTTCGTTGTAATAGCTGTAGGAGTAAGCGTAGGAGTAGCCGTCGCGGCGGCCGCTCTGCTTGCCATTGTAGCCGTTCATGACAACACCCAGGATGTGGGCGTTGACGGCCTCCAGGTTCTTTTTGCTGAGCTGGGCACTCTGGATGGTGGTGACACCGGGGCGCACGACCAGCAGCACGCCGTCTGCCATGCGGCAGAGGACCGCAGCGTCGGTGACGAGGCTGACGGGCGGGGTATCCACGATAACATAGTCGAATGCCTTCTGCAGGGAGGCAAAGATCTTCTCGGTCATGGGGGCGGAGAGCAGCTCGGCGGGGTTCGGCGGGATCGTACCGGCGGTCAGGACCGTGATGCCGGAATCCTTGACGCGGACAAGCGCCGTAGCCAGCGCACCTTCATCCTTGGAGGTGATGACGTTCGTCAGACCGGCATGGTTGCGCGGAATGCGCAGATAGCGGGAGATCGTTGCCTTGCGCAGGTCACAGTCCACAAGGACAACGCGCTTGCCGGAGGCCGCAATCGTCATGGCCAGGTTGACGGCCACGTTGGTCTTGCCTTCTTCGGGAACGGAGGAGGTGATCAGGATGGTCTTGCAGTTGCCGGCAGAGGAAAGAAATTCCAGGTTGGTACGCAGAGATTTGTAGGCTTCCACAAACTGGAACGGGGCGTCGCCGCCGACGGTAAACAGCTTGCGATGGCTGGTGTTTTTGCTTGCCTTGCTCATTTCTTTTTACCTCCCTGATATTCCGGAATGACGCCCACGACGGCGAGGTCAAGATACTTGGCAATGTCGTCCTCGGTATGGATCTTGTTGTCCAGCAGGACGGCCAGCAGGATGATGCCGACGCTGATGACCAGGCCCAGCACGCCGCCCAGCATGGTATTACGGCCCACGTTGGGGGAGACAGGTGTCGGATTGACAGCGGCGCTGGAGATGACCTTGACGGAACCGGCTTCGACGGACTCGAGAATGACGTCAGGGGAGACGACGGTGATCTGCTCACAGACCTGGCGCGCCCACTCGGGGTTGTCGCTCTTGACCGTGACCTTCATGACCTGGGTGTCATCCACGGCGCTGACCGTGACACGTTCAGCCAGCTTTTCATACGTCAGGCTCAGACCCAGGTTGTCAATGACCTGCTGCAGCACGGTATCGCTCTTGATGATGATGCTGTAGGTGGAGACCAGCTTGGTGGCGGAGTTGATCTGGTCGCTGGTGACGTTGGAGGTCGTATCCTGACGGGTGTTGACGATCATCAGGGCCGAGGACTCGTACTGGGGTGTCATGGCGAACTTGGAGACAGCAAAACCGGCAATGGCCGCTGCCAGGGTGCAAAGGATCAGGATTGCCAGATGCTGCCGGACTGCATTCAGGACTTCCAGCAGGTCTATGGTATCGTATTCTTCGTTTTCCACGGGTCGGGTCCTCCTCAGGTGTTATTTTGGTATCGGCGCTTCAG
>ENA-OPEE01002878-OPEE01002878.1-human-gut-metagenome-genome-assembly--contig:-NODE-2878-length-10306-cov-4.782168_pt1 | contig 10306 bp, 10 predicted proteins | sample MGYA00241263_ERZ501506 | MGnify/ENA primary metagenome ERZ501506 (study PRJEB25962, sample SAMEA2042626) | human gut metagenome | biome: human gut; feature: human-associated habitat; material: faeces...
ATCCATACCCACTCCCTTCTGCAAACCCAAAATTGGTCAGCTTAAGATCATTACCATTGCCTGTTATGTTAGCTATGGTAGCCCGATCTTCGTCCTCATTGGTTTTGCCTACCACTGTCCATGCCTGATCAAATGAAGAAGGATCAAAATCATCACCGCCTTCTGAAGTAGGGGTATAAAGACCATATTTACGTTGCGCTTGTTCTTCCATCAGCTTCTTATACTGTTCATACCAAGTTTTATATTCCAGTATAGGGCCCGCCACACTTATAAGTTTATCAGTGTCTTCTACATGCGTTGCATAATGTTTCTTCATACTTACAAGTTATTTATTGTTATTGTTATTTTCTCTCCACGATCACCTGCTTCTTGTAAAATAGCAAACAATTTATTGAATGCTTTTCTGGAATTGGATATCCAATTAGTATCTTTACCATTCCATTCACCAACACCAATACATCCTTCACTTTCTTCTGCTTTATTCAAAGAATGTATGCGAATACCACTAAAATTGGGAACATTTAGTATCTCTGGTAATATTTTCTTAAACCTTGGTGAATAAGTTAATTTAACTTCATATGTACCTTCAGGTATTGCAGTTTTACCATAAACTTTTTCTCCTTCTGGTCTCACTCTATCTTCAAGAGTGTCTGCTATGTGTTCCCCATCAACATACAATTCTCCAATGGTTGCAGAACTACCTAGAAAGATTCTATTTAATTTTAATTCCATTTTATGCAGCTGGCGTTTCTAATGCAGCAACTCTTGCTTCCAAAGCTTCATAATCACCTTCTAGAGTAGTCAATCTAAGATTTAAAGCTGAAATCAATTCTCTTACTTCATTATCGTTGTAATTAGATAGACCTGCAAGTTTAGATTTTTCAGCTGTCGTATAATCTTCAGTAGATAATTGCTTACCTTCCACTTTGTCTACTTTGGATTCTTTAAGAGTTTCCACATCTTGTTTTAAAGTACTAATGTCTTCAGTAGCTTTGTTATTTACCAAAACCCACTTGGTACCGTCAAAATATTTCAAGTCTCCACCATTTGCATTAGATGATAAATCTGCCCAATATTTAACAGAAGCAGGGTTGGGTTGAATTGTACTAGCTAGGATATCGTATTTGTTATTGTATAATGTGCTCATATTGTTTAAAATAAAAAAGGTTGACTAAATAGCCAACCTTTGTGTTTTAGATTTCTTTTTTTATTTCTCCTTCTGGTCCTACTTTTTTGTCTTCAGCAGAATTGGGTGGAGTGTTCTTTATTACTTCCGGACGAACAGCAGATACATTTTGTAAAAGTTGTTTAAGCTCTTTCACTTCAGCTTTTAAGTCATCAAGTTCTTTGAAATCTTTTGTCACATTGGTTGTTATGTCCGAATTTATGTTAAGTATTTTTAAGATGTCTTCACATCTCCTCATCTCCTCATCAATCTTACTCAGGCTCTCTTTCTTAATTCTACAATCGTCAAGAGACTGTCTAACCATGTTAACAATTTGTGATTTTTCTGTGGCTATAGTAAGACCGATGGATGAATCGGTCATCATTGTTTTATCTTCAGATACTGACAGTTTTCTTTGTTCACCATCACACGAAATCACTAGATCCACGAGCTTACGTCTATTTTGCATAGGCATCGGAAATTGTGTCGGTGGCACTGGTTCGTCATAGGGTTTTGATACACTGACTACCGTTCCTAAACTGTACGTTGTGTTCTTTTTAAAAGTACCTGTTATCTCGAGTACGTGTATTCTAGTACCCGACGTTAACTGAGAGAATGTCATATCTTTATAAATTTAAAGAATATGGGCAACTCTCATAGCTGCCCATATATCTTGATTAATATTTAGGCAGCTGGTGCAGGAGTATAATTCATCAGCTGTATTACATTATCACATTTATTAAAATATGCAATGTATCTGTTCCCAGCACTAACTTGTGAACCAGTAATTGGTTCACTTGAAGCATTTACTAAAGGTATATTGCGAGTAAATGAGGGCCATTAATAGCTTCATACATATTTGCAGCCAATTCTGACTTTAAAATAGTGAAGCCTTTCTCCAACAGGCTACCTTCATGCTTCTCTAAAGCTGTTGCCAACTTATCTATAGCTTCTGTAGGGGATTGATGGCGTTTAATTTGTTCTAATAATTTGTTCAAATGCATAGTTTCAATTTATTTATTGATTAACACTAAATTGAAATGTATTGCAATTATTCTGATATATGTATTACTCTAGTATCTAATACTTGAATTAAATCATTAGAGTTTATGATTTGATATTTACTGATTTTATCTTTTTTAAAATCGAAGTGAATTAATCTTTGAAACCAATTCTTATAACGTCTTCTATAGACTTTATCTTCGTATACAAATAAATCTTGATGATTTAGTATTTCCATAGTATGTGTGAACACGCTATCTTTTCTAGCCACCGTGATGGTTGTCAATTGATTTGGTTTTAGCTCTACACAGAAATCCTTTTCTTTTGAAGGGATTATTCTTACTGTGGTGTCTCTAATTACGGTCTCAGTGGATGCTACTTGACGTAGTTGCTTATCTTTGATCTTTAGCTTCTTTTGTTGATCCCTGGCGACCTTTATTAGACTATCGTTAGAATTTTTAAAATCATTTACTGTCAATTCCAATAACCTTGCTTCATTTCTATTTTGATTTGCAATATTTTCCCATACTTGAGCATTATTCATTGCAATCCCTACTTGTTTATCTAAGTCATTTACTTTCTTAGCAAGTCTGACATTATTAAACAATAGTAAACTAAAAATAACAGCAATAGCTATCTTTACTTTGGAAAATATCATTTTATCTTTTTTACAAGTTTCTTTATCTTTGGTAAATCATCTTTTTCTATTGTAATATCCAAATACTTTTCTCCTTTGCTACGTATGAACTTACTGAAGATCTTCCATGGTCCAGTAGGATCAATTGCTTGGAGATTTTCGATCATTGACCACAACTCAACTCCACAAACAATTCCTGAAAATCCTTCTACTAAATGCATGTCAATTGACTTTACTATTTCTGTGCCCATAAGATGACAACAAGAAATTATCATTGCACAGTTTCCGAATTTCTTTAAAGTAGACCACAATCTTCTAGATTCAAACTTACCACCATGAGTAATTGATACTTTGGTGCCAAGAATTGCATCTATAAGTATAAATACACACACTACAACTATTACTGTCCATATTGGAGCAAAGAATGTAGATAACCAACCCATTGCACCAGATAGTAAACAGGCAACAAATTTAATCGGTCCGTCATTAACTAATTCTTTAAAGTAATTCACTGTAGCTACACTTTGAGCCGTTAATATAATATTATTTAGTCTTTGTAACATTACAATAATTTGAAAGAAGATGATTGAAAAACAAAACGCTAACCAATACAAGATTAGCTAGCGTTCTGATATCTTTTGACAGTTTATTTAGTAAACGTCAATAAGGTTTAAAAGTTCTTTATTTATAAATTGACACTATCCTAAGTAATAGCGGTTATTTGTCCACTATTTAATTCCTCTTGTATTTGTTCATAAGCAACAAAATCTGAATCTACTTGCTCTTTTAATTGCTTTCTCTTTTGTAGGAAATCTTTATATATGTCTATATAACTTTCATCTAATATCCCCAATAAGGCAGCATTGTAGTCATTCAATTTCTTTGCTTCAACATCTGTACCCCATAGTTCATTAATACATGTTTCTAATATCTTATTAGCAGTTAATGTAGGCCATACAATCACTTCATAATAAGAATAACCAATATATTCATCTCTTTGTTCCGTTTGTATATCCCATCTATATAAATAGTAACCATTACTATCTCTTTCTATTGTACTGGGTATTTTATCACTGTATGTTCTATTCATATTATTCTGTAGTTGTAGTTATTTCAGCTGATTTATATTTTGGGAAAAAGCAAAGGCGAGACCCAACACGACGATATGCACCAGAAGGGGGATCACCAGCACTCACATAAGCGAGGTCTGCACTCGTCTCGCTGTCCGCATTACCGCCAACCTGTATCACCTGCATGCGGTTAGCCGATGTATTGGTAGCATAATAGTCGCACCAGTAGGTAGAGGAGCTGCCACCAATCTCTGCGGTCACTATATCGCCATCTTCCCCAAGCAACATCTTCTTAGCAAAACCGTCTGTACGGCAGATATTGCCCTTCTTGTCATAACCTACATAAGAACTATCACTAAAATTCGATGGGTCATCGGTAGTCCATAATATGGATAATCCGTCATCGCCTGTAGTAACCTGTATATTTGCCCCGTCGGTGTATTTCCAGATATGACCAAATGGATTCTCTATACCACGATACCTGTTAGCCATCAACGTAGCATGAGTACCGTCGGAAGAGTTCTTCACCACATATGCCTTCTCTCCAGAGCTGTTCCCGAACTCGTTGGTGTAGCCGCATGGTATAAGGGGATTGGCGTTGTTGAAGTTAGCCCAATCCGTCATTTGTGTTGGGCCTTCTCCTAATCCGCCTTGAGTGAAACCGTTAGCGTCCTTCTGGGCGTTGAAAAGCTTCTGGCTATTTAATGTAGCATATTCTACTGCAAATAACCAGAATAGAGTCTTATGTGCTCCATACGTGTACATTTCCCAACCACTACCACGTTTTCTTGCAGCTTGCCGGAATTGGTCTCGGGTAAGGTTGGTAACAGGGCATCCTAGCAAGGAACGGTAGGTATCATCCCATTCAGCGGTGTTGTCACCACCTCTAAAATTAATTGAATTAGGATCACTTAATTTACTAGCTCCAGCCGCCGAACATAATAAATTATCGGTTCTATACATTCTGGCTTCATATGTTGAGATATAGAACTTATCTACATGTTTATACCCAGGTAATGGAATTTCGGACAACATCATCCTAAATTTAGTGCCATTAAAATACAATTTATACCAATGTTCAGGCATCTCTGTCATAACGGCATAATCCAAATAGCTTCCACCCCATGAAAGCTCATTATCCAAATATTCTTTAACTCCACCATCTCTATCCAAAAGACACCTTCTCATCTTACTCTGGATAGGTAGTTCTCTATGCAGTTGCATATTACCTACTCTAACTCCATCAGGACTAGATGATGCAGTATCCCATTCAACACCATATGCATATCTTTCTTCTAGATCTGGTATATCTTCCCAAGCTGGAGACCACTCGGTCGAGATGTCACCATATTCAAGTTTAATCTTGTGAATGGTGGAGGGGTTTGTTGGTTTGTTACCATAAGGATAGCTAAATATATTTAAGAATGTACTATTCGCAACTGTTCCACTATTATTGATTAAATCCCAAGAGAATGTAGCAATTCCTTTTCCGTTTGTCGGTGTTATGATAGGTACAGGTTTTCCTGCACCTACAGCATCTCCACTATTGAACAATGCAAATCCAGTTGTCCCTTCTCCTAATTCACCCCATATTGTAACAGTGACTTGAGTTCCTTCCTGTATCTGCCCCGTCAGCCAATAGTTAGCGATATTGTAATTCGAGTTACTAACTTCCTTACCTGATCCCAATAATAAATTCTTCCCATATACTGGCAGCTTACGATACTTGCCATCATTCATTAAAGCTTTTGATCCGTCACCTGTAGTATGTATTATTACTTCCTTAACATTAGGATCAGTAGAATTATCTGTAACACTTGCCTGTATAGAAATTCCATCAGTTACCGGAATTAAATAATCATTATTAACCTGAGTCTCCACATCTAAATTCTGACGTATCCACATTTGTATAGAACAATGATTAACCCCCATAGTTTGTTGCGCATAAAACCAAATAGAATTATCACCATTGGTGTTATATCCGCCAAAAAGACTCGATATATACACACCATTATCTCTAATTGGAAGTGTATTAACAAAACCGTTTGGAATCTTCTCTAGTAATGTATTATAGTCTTCTTGAGATATAGATGGAGTATCACCGTTTGCCACTTTCATGAAGATGTCAAATACCGTATAATCCGCTAAATCAGCTTTAGTAGCTAATTTATCATCTACATATTTTTTGTTAACATCCACAGTGGGTATGGTGGGTTTATTAGTAAGATCATTGTAACTACCAGATGTAGCAACTGTAGCCAATGTTGGTTTATTCAATATAAATGCATCTCCTTCTGTAGCATTCCAATCGGCATTAACATTTACTTCAGCACCAGCAGCAATACCATTCAATTTTGTCTTATCTGAAGGCAACATCAAACCAGCTAAAGCTGTAGTAGATGCAGGAAGATTTAATTCTATATTTTCTACTGCATTGGTTACTAAGTTCCTTTTATCCAGAGTAATAGAGATATCTGTTGCTGTAATATTCTTAGTAGCAGCTTCAATTACTTCATTGATGTTTGTAACTTTAGTTTTATCTGCAGTAACATAATCATTAGTACTTAAACTCTTACCTTCTACTTTATCAACTTTAGTATCAATAGCATTATATACCTCAGTAAAGTCAACTTCTGGTATATTTACTACAGACCATATACCATTTTGTCTAGCGTACTGTGAACCATCTTTAGGTGCTTCTTCTACTAGTTCCCGACCATGATCACTACTTAAGTATGGTATTTTAACCCATTCCCCATTATATTTTACTTTAATTACCATAATTAAATATTAAATATTTGTTTGCCAATTGTTTTAGCTTCTGTTCTAAGTGTTTGAAAAGATTGCCATTCATCATATCTGGTAATAGGTTGACTGCCACTAAGCAATTGTTCAACCATATTAGATTTTAATGCTGCTTCCTCATCTGCACTATATCTAGTTCTGATAACCTTACTTACGAAAGAATCATAAGTTGGTTCTTCATTGAATTTTAATTCATAATAAGCATAACCATGTATATCTTCAGAATTAATTTCTTCAATATCCCATCTAACTGCCCATTCATTCATTCCTAGGTATTCTATTACTTCAGGTATATGATCACCTTGTACTTTCTTTAATTCCATAACTACTTAATAATTTTTGTCTATAATCTTTAAAATTATAAGATCTCGTAAAGCGATACCATAAATTATGACAGTTTCCATATTTACACCATCCCCAATAAGCTGCTAGTGATGTTAACCTCTTATTCTTACTTTTATAACTTAATTTATGAATAAACTTCTTTTTGATATCTTTCCTGAGTAAAGTATGATCATGGTAAAATACATAACCAATAAAATCTATACCTCTTGCTTCTACAGGAAATATCTGCCAATTACGTTTTACTTTTAGTTTCAAGTTATCAGCTAGATATTTTTCAATCTCTTGTAAGCAATATCTTAAGTAATCTTTATCTGGGTGTAATATAACAATATCATCACAATGCCTGTAATAATATTTTATTTTTAATACTTGTTTAATCCACCTATCGAACCAAGTCAAATTCAAATTTGCTGCAAATTGAGATATGTAATTTCCAATCGGTAAACCTTTTGGTGTAGAATAAACTACATGATGTAATAATCTTAATAGTTTCTTATCCTTAAATATCTTTTCAAATTGTGAGTATAACACATCTTGATCTATAGAAGGAAAGAACTTTTTAATATCTAATTTTAAACAATATTTTGTGCCTTCTTTATCAGCTTTTAAATCTCTTTTCAATCTCTTTACTCCATAATGAATACCTCTTCCTTTTAAACAGTTAAAGGTATCTGCAGTAAATCTATTAACAAGGTAAGGTTCTATAACATTCATTATAGCATGATGGACTATTCTGTCTGGATAATACGGTAGCCTATATATCTCTCTTTCTTTATTACCACGATCGGCGATGATTGTGTATACGCAATATTCCGAAGTACGATACGTATCTTCTATTAATGCCTTTTGTAACCGGACCAGATTTTCATATGGATTCCTGTCAAATTTCTTAACGCCGTATCTTTTAGTTTTACCTAGCCTAGCCTTCTTTTCAGCCCGGACCAGATTTTCATATGATATTATCCTGTTAAATAAATTGCCTATTCTTTTCATAAGCTATTTTGGTGGTAAGACCCGTTCGCACAATACTACTAAGGTCTCTTCAAAGCACCTGTTATCTTTTACCTAGAGGTAAGGCTGATCTAAGTTCAACAAACATTTTTGTAGTTATCTGAAAGTATCTGTTAGTTCCAAAATTTCACTGATATTCGTCTATGAATTCGAGGATGCATTATTAGCATTAGCTATGAAGACTCTGCATTGAGAACCATTATCTGAATTACCTGACTGTTTTTTCAAGTATGAAATAATGTGACAGCAGTCTTACTATAAAGTCATCTCATAGTAATTCTTTTAGATCCCGCCCTTGTTATTAATATTTAATTATCTATATTACTCAGGACTATGCCTGCATTTTCTTAAATGTATCTGAATCAACTACAACGATCTTACCATAAAAGGCTAATCTTGCACCGAAACTCGGCCATGAACGCGAGGAAGCATCAGAAGCAAAAGCCACGAAGACCCCGCATCGAGAACCATGATCCGAACCACCCGACCGTAGAAAGATTCTATTTGCTGTTGGATTAAACCAGCTATAATCGGAATAGTAAGTAGTTTCAGATCCACCATTTGATGTAGGAAGTACGTCTCCATATTTACCTTGAGCTATGGTTTTAATCCATCCATTATATCCTTCAGTTGCAGCTGGATTGGGTTCATATCCTACAACTCTAATATTAGTAGCACCTGCTGCTTCAAGATCTGATACATCCTTATCTGGGAATGAACCTCCATCATATACAACGTATTTACCTTTTAAAATGTTTATTCCTTGTACAAACTCCCACTTACTGTAATAGCAGTCTTCAAGTCCTAAGAAGTTAGTTGAGTAGTATCCAGCATCATTATTTACAGCTGCTTTCCCATCTCTATTACCTAAAGCCTTTGTTCCACCAGTCCAACCGTAGTTATATCTCTTAGTACCTCCTGAACAAGGAATAGCACTATTGCTTGTACTAATATTAGTAGTCTTATAGTAAGCACAAAACATTCTAGCTATAGTAGCATGAGACCTATAATCACCAATACCATACATTGAACCATTTACCTTTGCTGCTGCAACGAACTGTGCCATAGTTTTAGATGCTGTTGATATAGAAGATCCAGTACTAGTCAACGCTCCTCCATTTTCATCTGAAATTATTCCTTCAAATGTACCTAATAATAATTCTGGTTCCTCAATGTAGTCATTATCAATTTGTTGTTCTGATATGTATGTTCTCCAAATACCTGGGCTTTTTTCTATAGTTTTGTGATAGTATTTAGGGAAATGCACCATTAAACTCTCCTTTCTAACGGTTTCGTAAGTAGCACCTGTACCATCAGGCCATTTATTACTATCTATTTCGTTTAAGTAACTAATCAATGCAGCATCATCTCCATATGGTTTAGCAATACATCTCTTGAACTTACTTCTTAATGATTCAATTACATTTCTATTACCACCTGTTGCACATGTTGTGGATGAATTGTTTTCATTATTTTCATACCAGTATGCTAGAGTATCTTCTAGATTAGAAGTAGTTACAATTTTACCTACATTTACATATACAATATTCTCAGGAACAGTAGTTTGAACAGAATTTACTAAAGTAAATTGTTTACTAACGCAGATATCCAAACTGGAAGTTCCTCCATATCTTTGTAGATTTGTTACCCAAATTTGTACTTCTGAATCAGTAGCTACATAACCAACTTTATATTGACTTGCATCTCCTATGTGATTTACAACCTCAACTCCAATTTTTCCTCTTGTACTGGCAGTAATAGTAGTAAATATTTCTTCTGTAGAAGCAAAGTTAGTCAAACCGTAAATGTTGAATACTACTTTAGCTTCTCCAGTATCAGTGGAAGCTACAGTTGGTAAATTACCTATATGCCAAGATCTGAATCCATTTCCAATAGATGGCCTACTAAAAACAGAATGAGGACCAGTAGCATTTCCAATAGTAACTAATTGATAACCATCTAACAAATCAGCATCTAATCCACTACCTGCACCGTCATTACCAGCATGCCACACTTTATTACCTTTGTAAAGAAACCTATTTTCTCCTACTGCTAAATTATTAGGAGAAGTTCCCCAACCAATATATGCATGAGTACGTGTATATTCAGATCCATTATTTGTAATCATAGAACCAAATGAATATGTAACCTCCTCATTTACATCATAAAACCTCAAAGCCGACGCCGACCCACCCGAAGAAAAACTATGAACCTGTGCAAGCTGCGCTCCTTGTAATTTTAAATTACCATTCATAACGTCCCCGGACTTCT
>ENA-OPEE01002883-OPEE01002883.1-human-gut-metagenome-genome-assembly--contig:-NODE-2883-length-10297-cov-2.401777_pt1 | contig 10297 bp, 10 predicted proteins | sample MGYA00241263_ERZ501506 | MGnify/ENA primary metagenome ERZ501506 (study PRJEB25962, sample SAMEA2042626) | human gut metagenome | biome: human gut; feature: human-associated habitat; material: faeces...
CCCGGAGCTGGAGCACCGCGTCCGGGGGTTGGTGGAGCGCCATCTGGCCGGCGAGCCGGTGGCGTATCTCATCGGCGAGTGGGAGTTCTATGGTCTGCCGCTCGACATTTCGCCCGCGGTGCTCATCCCGCGCCCGGATACCGAGGTGCTGGCGACAAAGCTCATCGACGCGGCGCGCGGCGCGGGGGCCTGCCGCATTCTGGATCTCTGCGCGGGCAGCGGATGCATCGGCCTTGCCGCGGCGGCAAACCTGCCGAACGCGCGCGTGCTGCTCGGCGAATATGACGAAGAGGCGCTCAAGATCTGCCGGCAGAACATCCGCCGCAACCGCTTGACGGCGCGGGTGGCAAGCCTGAAGATCGACGCGCGGGAAAAGCCCGCGCGCACGCTGGGCGAGTTCCAGTTTCTGGTCAGCAACCCGCCGTACATCCCGAGCGCGGACATCGACACGCTCGACGCTTCCGTGCGCGAGCACGAGCCGCGCCTTGCGCTTGACGGCGGCGCGGACGGGCTCGACTTCTACCGTGTGATCTGCGAAAAGTGGCGCGATGCCCTGTGTGAAAACGGCATGCTCTTTTTCGAGGTCGGCATCGGGCAGGCGGATCAGGTGCTGCGCATCATGCGCTCGCACGGCTTTGGCGACATTCAGATCGTCAAGGACCTCAACAACATCCCCCGCGTGGTGTACGGCACGCGCGTGGAGACCATTTGAAGCGAATTTAGTTTACATAAAGAATCGGGAGGAACGCGAACATGGCAGAAAAGTCTCAGACGAAGGCAGCTGCGGCGATGGCCGACGACAAGAAGCGGGCAATCGAGACCGCGATGCAGCAGATCGAGCGCACCTACGGCAAGGGCTCGATCATGCGCTTTGGCGACAACACCGTGAGCAATGTGGAGGCCATCTCCACGGGCTCGCTGGCGCTCGACCTGGCGCTCGGTATCGGGGGCCTGCCCAAGGGCCGTATCATCGAAATTTACGGGCCTGAATCCTCCGGTAAGACGACGCTGGCGCTGCATGTGCTCGCCCAGGCGCAGAAGGCGGGCGGCGAGGTCGCGTTCATCGACGCCGAGCACGCGCTCGACATCACCTATGCCCGCGCGCTTGGCGTCAAGGTCGAGGATATGCTCGTCTCCCAGCCGGACACCGGCGAGCAGGCGCTTGAGATCACCGAGGCGCTCGTGCGCTCCGGCGCGATCGACGTCATCGTGGTCGACTCCGTCGCGGCGCTCGTGCCGCGCGCGGAGATCGAGGGCGAGATGGGCGACAGCTTTGTCGGTCTGCACGCGCGCCTCATGTCGCAGGCGCTGCGCAAGCTGACCGGCGCGGTCGGCAAAACGAACACCATCGTCATTTTCATCAACCAGCTGCGCGAAAAGGTCGGCGTCATGTACGGCAACCCCGAGGTCACGACCGGCGGCCGCGCGCTTAAGTTCTATTCGAGCGTGCGTATCGACGTGCGCCGCATCGAGTCGCTGAAGTCCGGCGGCGAGATCATCGGCAACCGCACGCGCGCCAAGGTTGTGAAGAACAAGATGGCGCCCCCGTTCCGCGAGGCGGAGTTCGACATCATGTACGGCGAGGGCATCTCGCTCATCGGCGAATTGATCGACCTCGGCGTCAAGCTCGGATTGGTGCAGAAGAGCGGCTCGTGGTTCAACATGGGCGAGGTCCGTCTGGGACAGGGCCGCGACGCCGCCAAGCAGTACTTCCGCGACCATCCGGAGGAGAAAAACAATCCCGAGATCGCCGATAATCTCGAAGCGGAGATCCGCCGCAACTTCGACAAGCTGATGACGGGCCAGTCCCGCGTGGCGGCGAAGGCCGCAGGCCGCGCCGTGGACGTCAGCGCCGACGATTTCAAGGATGAAGATTGAGAAGATCGAACGATCGAAGCATAAGCAGGAGCGCGTTCTCGTGTATCTGGAGGGGGGAGACCTCCTCCGGATCACCGAGAGCGAGCTTCTGCGTTTCGGTTTATGTATAGGACTGGACATTGACGATAGGACTGTGGTAGAATTGCAGCAGTCCGGCGCGCGGAGCGAAACGCGCGTGCGCGCGGCGAACATGATCTCGTCCCGCCCGCTGTCAAGGAAAGAGCTTTTGAAAAAGCTCAGGGAAAAGGGCTCGGTCGAGGCCGACGCCGAATCGGCGTGCGACTGGCTCGAGGAGATCGGCGCACTCAACGACGCGGAGTATGCCGCAATGCTCGTGCGCCACTACGGCGGCATGGGCTATGGCGAGGCGAAGATTCGCGACGAGCTTTACCGGCGCGGCGTGCCGCGCGAGCTATGGGAGGACGCGCTGTCAAAGTCGCCCGACGCGCAGGAGGCCATCGCGCGCGTGATCGCGCAGAAGACAAAGGGCCGCGCGCTCGATGAAAAGGGGCGCAAGCGACTGTCCGACATGCTGCTGCGGCGAGGCTTTGCGTGGCGCGATGTGCGCGCGGCAATCGCCCAAATCAGCGAAAATGCGACGGAATTCGATTACGAAGAGTAGTCGTTTGGCTATTTTCTACAATTAGTTTACGATCGGGAGGGGTTCTATGCCCTATAATGTTTCTTTTATTTCCCTGGGCTGCGCCAAAAATCAGGTCAACTGCGAGCAGATGATGGCCACGGTGCAGCACGCGGGACACAACGTCATCCTCTCGCCCGAGGGGGCGGACGTGGCCGTGGTCAACACCTGCGGCTTTCTGGCCTCTGCCTGCGAGGAGGCCATCGATAATATCTTAGAGATGGCGGAGCTCAAAAAAGAGGGCAAGCTCAAAAAGATCATCGTCACCGGCTGCATGGCGCAGCGCTACAAGGACGATGTGCTCCGTGAGCTGCCCGAGGTCGACGCGTTGCTCGGCACCGGCAGCTACGGCGAGATCGCCCGCGCGGTCGATGAGGTCATGGCGCCCGGCGGGCTGCGCCCCTGCTACATGGGCGACATTCAGAACTGCGTGCAGGGCGGCGCGCGCATTTTGTCCACGCCGTCGTGGTATGCGTATCTGCGTATTGCCGAGGGCTGCGACAACTGCTGTGCCTACTGCGTCATTCCGCGCCTGCGCGGCCGTTACCGCAGCCGCCCGATGAACGAACTTCTGGACGAGGCGAGCGAGCTTGCGTCCGCGGGCGTGAAGGAACTCATCGTCATCGCGCAGGACATCACGCGCTACGGCACGGACTTGAACGGCGAGCACCAACTTGCCGCACTCCTGCGTGAGCTGTGCAAGCTCGATTTCCACTGGATCCGCTTACACTACCTCTATCCCGATGACATCACCGATGAGCTCATCGACACGATCGCGCAGGAAGAGAAGATCGTGCCGTATCTCGATATCCCCATCCAGCACTGCAACGACGACATCTTGAAGGCGATGAACCGCCGCGACACGAAAGAGAGCATCCGCAAGGTTTTCCACGACCTGCGCGCGCGCATCCCGGGCCTTGTGCTGCGGACGTCGATCATCGCCGGTCTTCCCGGCGAGGGGGAGAAGGAGTTCGAAGAGCTCTGCGACTTCCTGCGCGAGGAGAAGATCGAGCGCGCGGGCGTGTTCCCGTTCTCGCCCGAGGAGGGGACGAAGGCCGCGACGATGGAGCACGTTCCGATGGAGGAGGCCCAGCGCCGCACGGAGCTTTTAGTCGACGTGCAGAGCGATATCATCGACGAATACAATGAATCCGTCCTCGGCGATGTGCGCGAAGTGCTGTGCGAGGGCTGGAGCGAGGAAGCGCAGTCCTATGTCGGCCGCAGCTACGCCGAATCCGTGGATATCGACGGAAAGATCTACTTTTCCGCAGAACGTGATATCATGGCAGGCGAGTTCGTCAATGTCCGCCTGACCGGCACGATGGACGGCGAGCTGACCGGCGAAGCGGTCGAATAAGTAAATGCCCCGCAGGGCAGGAGGAAAGAGAGATATGACAACTGCAAACAAATTAACGATCATGCGCATTGCGCTGATCCCCGTATTCTTAGTGGTGCTGTACCTGGACTTCGCGGGTGCGAGATGGTGGGCGCTCGGTATTTTCGTTGTCGCGTGCCTGACGGACTTTGTCGACGGCTACATCGCCCGCCACTATAATCAGATCACAAATTTCGGCAAGTTCATGGACCCGCTGGCGGACAAAATGCTCGTCATGGCGGCAATGTGCTACTTTGTCGAATGTGGGCAGATGCCCGGCTGGTGCCTCGCCATCGTGCTGCTGCGCGAATTTGCTGTCTCCGGCATGCGCCTTGTCGCCGTGGAGCAGGGGCGCGTCATCGCGGCCGCGTGGTCGGGCAAGGTGAAGACCGCCTCGACCATGGTGTGCCTGTGCCTGATGCTGGTGTTCCAGAGCAACCTTTTGAATGTCGTGTGCATCGCGGTCATCGTGGCGACGACCGTGTACTCCGGCATTGAGTATTTCGCAAAGAACCTCGACGTCTTCAAAGAGGCGGACTAAATCCGTTATTTCATCTTCTCAAAGGAGATCTATCATGTATTTATACAATTCCGCGACCCATAAAAAGGAAGAATTCAAGACCCATACGCCGAACCATGTGGAGATGTACACCTGCGGCCCGACCGTGTACCACTTTGCCCACATCGGCAACCTGCGCTCCTACATCATGGAGGACGTGCTGGAAAAGTACCTGCGCTTTTCGGGCTACAGCGTGAACCGCGTCATGAACATCACCGACGTCGGCCACCTGACGAGCGATGCCGACGAGGGCGAGGACAAGATGGTCAAGGGCGCTAAGCGCGAGCACAAGACCGTCATGGAGATCGCCAAGTTCTACACCGACGCGTTCTTCGCCGACTGCAAGAAGCTCAACATCAAGCGCCCCGACGTCGTCCAGCCCGCAACGGGCCTGATCGACGATTATATCAAGATCATCACGAAGCTGCTCGACACCGGCTATGCCTATATCGCCGGCGGCAATGTGTACTTCGACACGAGCAAGCTCTCTCGCTACTATATCTTCAACGACCACAACGAGGAAGACCTCGCCGTCGGCGTGCGCGAGGGCGTGGAGGAGGACGAGAATAAGAAGAACAAGAACGACTTCGTCCTCTGGTTCACGAAGTCCAAGTTCGAGGATCAGGCGCTCAAGTGGGATTCCCCCTGGGGCGTCGGATATCCGGGCTGGCACATCGAGTGCTCCGGCATTTCGATGAAGTACAACGGCGAATACCTCGACCTGCACTGCGGCGGCGTGGACAACGCTTTCCCGCACCACACGAACGAGATCGCGCAGAGCGAGAGCTACCTCGGTCATCCCTGGTGCCTCCAGTGGTGCCACGTGGCGCATCTCAACACCTCGCACGGCAAGATGTCTAAATCCAAGGGCGAATTCTTGACGGTCTCGCTGCTTGAGGAAAAGGGCTATGACCCGCTGGCGTACCGTTTCTTCTGCTTACAGAGCCACTACCGCAAGAGTCTTGTCTTCACGTGGGAAAACCTTGACAATGCGGTCGCCGCGTACAACAAGCTCATCGCGAAGATCGCGAACATCAAGGACGAGGGCGGCGTGGACGAGGCCGTTCGCGCCGAGTACCGCGCAAAGTTCATGAAGGAAATGGACAACGACCTCAACACCGCCATGGGCGTGACCGCGCTCTACGATGTGCTCAAGGCCAAGACCACGGGCGCGACGAAGCTCGCCATCATCGGCGACTACGACACGGTACTGAGCCTCGACCTTCTCAAAAAGGCCGAAGCCGAGCGCGAGAAGAAGGATAAGGCTGCGTCTCAGCAGAGCGCGGGCGGCTTCACGGTCGTCTCTGAGGACGGCACGGCGGACGAGGGCATCGAGAACCTGATCCGCCAGCGCGCGGAGGCCAAGAAGGCGAAGAATTTTGCCGAGGCCGACCGCATCCGCGACGAGCTCAAGGCGCAGGGTGTCGAAGTGACCGACATGCCCGGCGGCGCAAAGTGGAAGCGCGTGTAAAAGGTAATTTTTAGAAAGCACAGGCGCGGCGGACCATCCGCCGCGCCTGTCCGCCGCTTTGGGGCAGAATAAGAAGCAGAGAAAAATCATCACGGAGGACGCCATGAGCAGAAAAGCGAGAAACCGCATGACAAGAGAGACCATCCCCGAGGGCTTCAGCGCCCCGATGGCGTTCGTCGATTTGCTCCCCGTCGTATTTTTCGGCCTCTCCGCGGTGAAGGCGGGGAACCTGTTCCACAGCGGACTGTTTGTAGCGGGTGCGGTAGTCTGCCTGCTCTCGGGTGTTGTGAAGGTGGGATGGAAGCTCATCGCGGCCGTCTCCCAAAGGAACATCTGGCCGATGTTTGTGCAGATGCGCGTCCTGATGCCGGTCGGCTTTTTGACGATGTTCGCGGCACTGATCGTAGACCGCGCAGGGCTGAACGGGGAAGCGATGCTTGCAAAGCTGAGCGGTTTTCCGGCATGCCTTTTCTTCCTTGCGGGCGCGCTTGGGATGATTTTGATGCTCGTTTTCGCGTTCCGGATGGATTCGAGCGACCCGAAGGTGAACTGGATGGAGCAGACCGTCAACAGCCTTGCGCAGATCTGCTTTTTCATCGGGCTGATGCTGGCCTGACGCTCTGCATCGAAAGAAAGAAAAGGGCCGCCTGTGGACGGCTCCTTTTGCATCAGGCTATGAAGAAAAATGAATGTGAGCGCTGTTTCAATGAATATCGAAAATGAATCAAGGTAAAGGATATTATTCAATAGTCGCAATGCGCAGAGCGGAATTTTACTCGCTTTTTGGCGGCGGATATGATATGCTTTTCCCAAATGATGGTCAGAAAGGACAAGGTTTCCATGATCAATATTTTCGATATGATGGGGCCGGTGATGGTCGGTCCGTCCTCGTCTCACACGGCGGGCGCGGCGCGCATCGGCAATATGGGAAGAACGCTGCTCGGCGAAGAGGTGGCGCGCGCGGACATCGGCCTGTACGGCTCGTTTGCTGAAACGGGCTTCGGCCACGGCACGGACCGCGCGCTTTTGGCGGGACTTCTCGGCATGAAGCCGGACGACCTGCGTATCCCGAACGCCTATGAGGAGGCGAACCGCGCGGGTATGGCGTATTCGTTCCGCACGGTGGAGCTGCGCGACGCGCACCCCAACACCGCGCTTTTGGAGCTGACGGGCAAAAGCGGCAAGCAGCTGACGCTTCAGGCGTCGTCCATCGGCGGCGGCGCGATCGTCGTCAACAAGATCGACGGCATCGACGTAAACTTTACGGGCGACTTCAACACGCTGATCGTCCGCAATCAGGACGAGTCCGGCTCGGTCGCGGCAATCACGTCGATTTTAAGTCAGGTGCACATCAACGTGGCGAACATGAGCGTGAACCGTCACCGCCGCGGCGGTGACGCGCTGATGGTCATTGAAACGGATCAGCACATCAAGCCCCGGCAGGTGGAATTTCTCTCGGAGCTGCCAGGCATCCTGAGCGTGACCTATTACGATAAGGAGGACGATGAAGATGGCGCTGGATTCGATGAAGGAAATCTTTGAGCGCTCGGCGCGGGAGAATATCCCGTTCTGGGAGATCGTTTTGCAGTATGATATGGAGGAGCGCCAGGTGAGCCGTCAGGCCTCGATGGCGAAGATGCTGTCGACCTGGCAGGCCATTCAGGATGCGGCGGACTCCTATACCGGCACGCAGCGCAGCGTGAGTGGTCTGGTCGGCGGCGACGGGCTCAAGATGCGCCTGTACGCGCGCCGCGGAGAGAGCATCGGCGGTGGACTTAATATTATTAAGCTGGACAATATTAATATTAGTTATCTTATCTTTATTAATATAACCATTAATAATATCCTCCCCTTTATCATTCTTCTCATATCTGAACTCGGTATCTGATATGGTGAGAGCTATTCCCTGTCCTGTATATTTGGAATATGCTTCCTTTAATGTCCATATTCTAAGAAAACGGTTCTCATCTTCGCCAATCCACCGACATTCATTATCAGTAAAAAATCTTCTGGCAACCTTTAAATAATTCTTTCTTGTATGCTCTATATCCACACCAACTGCATTTTCTGATATGGCACATACAACATAATCTCCTGTGTGGGAAAGATTAAAATGTATATTCTTATCCGCATACTCCGGCTTATTATTCGCAGTAAGTTTGATATCATAATCATAAGCCTTATCATATCCGCTGATAAGCTTATTTATATCTATATCATATTCCGAATTACTTTCCCATAAATGTCCTGCGTGGATATTCTCTCTTTCCCGCTTGGAAGCCTCAATTAGATAATTCTTATCTACACAATTCCCAGTTATATAATTATGAGCTATATAATTCCCAGCTTCATAGTCCTTTGTCGCATAATTAAGAAGAAGCCCTGCAACAAGGCTTCTCCTCTTATCTTCCATATATTGATATCTGTCAATCTTCTCCTGCCTGTACTCTGGCACAAGCATTTTCCCAGTGTTAAACATATCCTCGGTTATATCAGATATGTCCGTTATATACAATCTCATATTCTTCCTATACTGTTGCTGTATCGAACTGGCTCTCATATAAGTTCTTATAAAATCCGCCAGCCGCAAGCAGTTCTTCGTGATTACCCTTTTCTATAATATGTCCGTCTTTCATAACAAGTATAACATCTGCTGACTGTATTGTAGAAAGCCTGTGGGCAACTATAAAGCTTGTTCTTCCTTCCATAAGCTTGTTAAATGCGTTCTGAATTTTTATTTCAGTTCGGGTATCTATAGATGAAGTTGCCTCATCAAGAATAAGCATTGGTGGTCTTGTAAGCATAATTCTTGTTATGCACAAAAGCTGCTTCTGCCCCTGTGAAAGACTTCCCCCATCCTCTGAAATCACTGTGTCATATCCATTAGGCAGGCGCTTGATAAAGCTGTGTGCATGAGATGCCTTTGCTGCAGCAATAACCTCTTCCATTGTTGCATCCGGCTTACCCATAATAATATTATCCTTAATTGTACCTGATTTCAGCCAGGTCTCCTGCAATACCATTCCATAGCCTTTTCTCAAGCTGTCTCTGGTAAGCTTACGTATGTCTACGCCATCTACCTGAATACTTCCCTTATTTACATCATAGAAACGCATCAACAGATTAATTACTGTTGTCTTACCACATCCTGTAGGACCAACAATTGCTACTCGCTGTCCTGGCTTTACATGAAGATTCAAGTCTGTAATCAGCTTCTGGTCTTCAGTATAGGAGAATGCCACATCCTGAATATCAATCTCGCCCTTAGGCTGCTTTAATACGATTGCGTCCTCAGCATCCGGAATCTGTGGTTCTTCCTCTATAAATTCAAAAATCCTGCCTGCGCAGGCAATTGCATTCTGTAACTCTGTTACAACACCTGATATTTCGTTAAAAGGCTTGGTATACTGGTTTGCATAGCTTAGGAAACTGGATAACTGTCCTACACTGATTCTTCCTTTGATTGCAAGGAATGCGCCTACGATTCCTACACCCGCATATACCAGACTGTTTACGAAACGAGTACAGGGATTTGTCAAAGAGGAGAAAAAGATTGCTTTTACACTTGCTTTCTCAAGTCTGTTATTTACTTCATCGAACTGCTCAATTACCTTTTCTTCTCTGCCGAAAGCCTTTACTACTTTTTCATTTCCAATCATTTCATCAATCAGTGCTGTCTGCTCGCCTCTTGTCTCCGACTGAAGCTTAGACATTTTAAAGGTTCTTTTGGCAATGAAATTTGCAATAAAAAATGACAGTGGTGTCAGAACAACTACAATAAGTGTTGTTGTAACATTAATGGAGATCATGAACAATAATGTCCCGATAATGGTAATCACACCTGTAAACAGCTGTGTAAATCCCATAAGCAGACCGTCTGAGAACTGGTCTACATCTGCAATGATACGGCTTACAATATCACCATGTGCATGACTGTCGATGTACTTTAACGGAAGAATCTCCAGCTTACGAAACGCTTCGTCTCTTACATCACGGATTACCTGATATGTGATCTTGTTATTGCATGCATTCATCAGCCACTGGACAATAGCAGTAAGCAGGATGATCACTGTCATTTTCTTTAAAATTACCAGAATTCCTGCAAAATCTACCTGTCCCGGTCCAAGAATACAGTCTACCGCATTACCTGTTAAAATAGGGATGTATAATGTCAATGCTACGGATATTGCTGCCAGAATAATTGACAGTAAGAGAAATATCTTGTATTTTCCAATATAATCCAGTACTTTCTTAATGATTTCCTTATTATTTTTCATTACCTGCTGCCTCCTTTGGGAACTGGGAATAATAAATCTCCTGATATACCTCGTTCTCTGCTAACAGAGAATCATGTGTACCAATTCCGACCATCTT
>ENA-OPEE01002911-OPEE01002911.1-human-gut-metagenome-genome-assembly--contig:-NODE-2911-length-10201-cov-2.672876_pt1 | contig 10201 bp, 8 predicted proteins | sample MGYA00241263_ERZ501506 | MGnify/ENA primary metagenome ERZ501506 (study PRJEB25962, sample SAMEA2042626) | human gut metagenome | biome: human gut; feature: human-associated habitat; material: faeces...
GGCAGCCGTAATGCGGCCGATGCTGTTACCGATCCTACCGGCCCTGAATCGGGTTATCTCCACGTGATGCGCGGCGGTGGCTGGTACGACGGCGCCCAGGACTGCCGCTCTGCCTCCCGGCACGGCGACAGCGACCGCAGCGCTTTCATCACCTACGGTTTCCGGGTAGTTTTCGTCCCTTAATTGGCTTCGCCTTCCTCCTTCGCGCCTCGGCAAATCACACGAGCGTGTTTGCTCTCGGCTTGGCGTCGGTTCTCGCTTTAATCCCCCTGCGGGGGCTTTTCCGCCTCGCGGCTCGGCAGAGTTCAAATAAACTTGAGTCTGCGCTCGCTCCGCAGCGTCGGTTGAGCCAAAAGAAACGAGGCTGCCCCCCCCGACAAGCGAGGGACGGGCGCAGTGTAAGGCAGCCTCGCCGGAAAATAATTCTGGCTCGTATCGTCGCAGAATAAAATCGCGGCGGTTAAAACATACATAAACACACTTACGTTATGAAAAACAGACTTATATATATGGCGGCGCTCCTGCTTTTGGCCGGGTGCGCTGACGAGGATATTCCCGGCGGAATAGCCCGGCGGCCAAACCCTCAGAAACGACAGGGAGGGATATTTCCTCTTTGTCTTAACCGATTCGATTCACTTTTTTAACTCAATTTTTATGAAAAATCCCTTCTTACCTTTGCGGATAAAGAGCCTGCTTGCCTCGGTATGCCTGCTCGCCTTATCCATTTCCATGACCTCCTGCGACGAGGAGGAGCCTCCCCGCATTTCGCTGTCGTCCACCGAAGCCCGGTTCGGATTCGAAGCCGCTACGCAGCCCCTGCGCGTAGAGACCGGTTTCGCATGGAGTACCCGCATCGTTCCCGCCGAAGCCGCCGAGTGGTGCCGCCTGTCGCTCGAAGGATCGGACCGCCCGGAAACGATCAACGTCTATGTCGACGACAATATTCCCATGGAAACGGGCACCGAAGAACGCCATGCGACAATCATCTTTTCGATCGGCGGCGAAGGCCGCAACACGGACGCTACGCTGCATGTAATACAGGGTATCATGCCCGAGCAGAACTAACCTTAAAACGGACATCTTATGAAGAAACTTTTTATAACGGCAGCACTATGCTCGCTCCTGTGGATCCCTGCGGCGAACGCCCAGAAGATCGCAGTCAAAACCAACCTGCTGGAATGGGCCGCTCTGGGCACCCTCAACGCAGGGGCCGAATACGCTTTCTCCAGACACTGGACGCTCGGAGCCGACATCGTGTGGAACCTGTGGACTTACTCCCGGCAGCGCAGCGCCGAATGCTGGGGCGTGCAGGCCGAAGGGCGTTACTGGCTCTGCCAGGCTTTCTACGGCCACTATTTCGGACTCCACGCACAATACGGCAACTACGACTGCGGCATGTGGAAATACCGCTACGACGGCTGGCTGGCCGGTGCGGGCCTCTCCTACGGTTACGCCCTGCCCATCGCCAAGCGCTGGCGCATCGATTTCAACCTCGGCGTAGGATACAACCGCATGCGCTATGACAAGGACGCACGCAGATACCGCACGGGCGACGTCGAAATGTTCGGTACGGAAAACCGCAACTATTGGGGAATCACACGCGCCGGAATCAACATGGTATTCATCATCAAATAGACGAAGAGATGAAATATTTCGCAATCCTGAGCCTCGCCGCCCTGCTGGGCGCCGCGACCGCCTCCGCCCAGAAGCTGACCGACCGGCAGCCCGTAATCGGAAACCATTCCCTCCAGATGCAGGGCGACATGCTTGTCGTGGACTTCACGATAGAACTACCTGCGGCGTTTATGTCCGGCTATACGGCATATGTAATAACGCCCGTACTCACCTCCCACCAGGGCGACACCGAACTGCCGTCGCTCTCGATCGACGGACGCGACTATTATTACGTAGCGACCGAAGGTGACACGCAGACCGAACACATCCGCTACAAAGGCGGTGCGCAGACGCTGCATTATCACTATGCCATCGCGGCCACACAGAAACTCCGCCGCGCCGGACTGCGCGTGGACGCCGTATACCGGACGATCTGCTCGTACGACTGCGGCCGGGCCGCCGGCTCGACGACGCTTGCCGACTGCGGTGCAGACCTTTCGCCCTTCGCCGGCAAAACACAGGTGCTCTACTACATCCCGGCCGACTACACCGAACCCGGAGAGGCCGCGGACGATTTCGGCGGCAAATCCGTATTCCGCACCAATGCCGCCACGCCCGACAGGCAGCTCTTCGATCCTGCCATGAAACAAGTATTGGCCGAATACGAACGCATGAAAAACGACCCGACCATCGCCATCCGGTATATCGACGTGTGCGTATCGTCGTCGCCCGACGGAAAATTCACCCTCAACGAAAGCCTTGCCGGCACGCGTGCCGAAAATATCCGTGCCACCATCTACGGACAGCTGGAAGAAAAGGACCGGCCGATGCTCCGCATAACAGCCGAAGCCGAAAACTGGAATACGCTGTCCAAAGCCCTTCCAGCTTCCGACATCGACGACAAAGCGGCCGTAGAACGTATTTTAGCGGATTACACCGATCCCGACGAACGGGAAGCCGCGCTACGCGAGTTGCCCGAATGGCCGGCGGTCTGCGGCATCTTCGACCAGTCGCGCAATTGCCGCATCGTCATCGGATACGACAAAAGGGAAAAACACGCACACGCCTGTGCGACCGACGACCGGGGCTTTGTCGAAAGCCGCCTGAACGCTCCCGCAGGTTATATAGCCCCGGCCGAAGCCGAGCGGATCGCAGCACTGGATGCAGCAGCGCCCCACCTGAACAACGCGATGGTCGCAGCGCTCGAAAGCGGCAATTATGCAAAAGCCGAAAAGTATGCCGAACGGATTCCCGACAACGGCCTTTGTCCGGCGATCGCAAACAACAAAGCGGTACTCTACAGCCTGACAGACCGGCGGGAAAAGGCGGAAAAATATTTCCGCATGGCCGCCGAAATGCCTGCGGCCGATTACAACAAGGGCGTAATGCTGCTCAACGAGGGCAGGGAAGTCGAAGCCGCCCAGCTGCTGGAGCCGTACACGAAAAACAACTAACACCGAATTACCATGAATGCAATATTGAAGAAAATCGCGCTGATCCTGGCCGCAGCGGCCCTCACCGTCGAATTGACAAGCTGCACGGACGACGATACCGACAGCGTCAGGTCTTCGCAGCAGCGTATCGTGCTGGAGCAGGACGACGTCCGCACGGCTTTTGAAATCCGCGCCAACACAGCATGGACGGCCGAATGTATCAGCCTGAACGAAGATGGCATGGAGGGCGGCGAACCGTGGTTCATGCTCACTCCCTCGTCGGGTCTGGGTACACAACAGATAGCCCTCGACGTGTTGAACAGCAACCACACCGCACAATCCCGCAGCGGCCGCATCGTCGTAAATTACAGCAACGGACAGACGCATCGGATCGAAGTGATGCAGCGCGGCCTCACCGATATCGGGCCGTGCCAGGTAACCCCCGAACAGATCGGCCTGTCGGCGACGGCCTCGACAGGCAACCTCTTTACTGTCAGCGTCGCTAACCGCGATGCGTATATCTCCGCCGTCGTCAACACGCCCGGCGCAACATGGCTGAAGAACCTGGAAATGGGCTACGAACTGTCGTACGGCTACTCACGCAAGGAGATCTGGAAATTCGACGTGGAGGAGAATCCGATGAGCGACGCCCGTACGGCCGAGATCGGCGTGGTGATCTACTTCGGTTATAAAACCTATAATTACACCGTCACCGTTACGCAGAGCGGGTTGGGCGCCCCGACCGTGAAGACCGCACCCGCCGTTTACATGAATTGCGGCCAGACCTCGCACCGCCAGACGATCTGGCTCGAAGGCGGCAGCCGGGAGAACGTGGAGTACGCTTTGAGCTGGAGCTCGGCCTATCAGGGCACAGGCAATGCCGAAGGGTGGATCAGGAATGCCGCCGTCGAAAACGACAAATTGGTTATCACGGCCGATGCCAACACCGACGACAACGCCCGCGAAGGTTCCGTGCTGATCGTGGCACACCGTCCGGGGGCATTGAACGAGGGCCTTTTTACGACACTCAGCGTAAAGGTAGTCCAGAGCGGGCATAAAGCGGCCGGCATCGTGCTTCCCGTAGCGGAAATCGCCCGCGGATTCGCGGCTGCGGATTACACGTCACAGATAACGCTACTCAACGGCTCGGAGGTAAAAAGCGTCACGACGGACAACCCCGGCATGTTCTCCCCCGCTCCCGCCGTCAGGGATTCGCGGCTCTCGTACACACTCACGGAATACGACGGCTCACAAGGCGATTACCGCGAAGGCGTGATTACGCTGCTGGTATCCAACGGCAGTTCGAACGACGCCGTCGCATCGATCAAGGTTCGCCAGTATGGACCGGAAATGCCGGCAATCAGCGCTCCGGCGGACGCGCTTACCTGCGACTACACGCAAGCGGCACGGCAATTCCCGCTCAATGCGCTCAACGCCTCGACGCTGTCAGTCGTCGACGTCAGCGAGAATTGGCTCGCTCCCGTAACTATCGACGAAGACATCCTGCATTATACGGTCGACGAATACGACGGTTCACGTGGCGATTTCCGCGAAGGCGTGATCACCATTGCGGCTCAAAACGCACACGCGAACAAGGCGTATTACTACCTCACCGTTCGCCAATACGACAAAAAACTGCCGGAATTCACACTGCCGGATTATGTCGGGGCAGGTTACCAGGCCCAGGATTTCAAGCTCCCGGTAACGCTTCAGGACGGCACGCTCCGTATCGTCGATTCACCCGAATGGGCACCCGCGACCTTCGCCGACGACGTCATCACGATCGCGTTCACCGAAAATTCGGCGGCGAGCGCCATGAACTATCTGCGCGAAGGTATCGTCACGCTCGCATACGAAAAGGCAGGCGCCACGGCCTATTATTACATCCACCTGCGGCAATATGCCCGTGACATGGCATACCTGAGCGCGACCGAAGCGGCATGGAACTGGTACTCGCTCTTCATTTCCTCGGTTCTCCATATTGAGTACGACGGTTACGTGCCCGCTAAAGAGGCGCAGGTCGTAAGCGTCATGAATGTCCCTTCGGGAGAGATAGAGACCGGCTGCAGCAATGAAATGTTCACCGTTTCACGGACAGGAATGGACATCAGCGTCGAACCTTCCACCTGGGAAATCCTCGACCGCCAAAACCCGACCTCCACGCTGGAAGCGACGGTTACCGTCTACATCACGGGATTTCCCTATCACCAGACGCTGACACTCCCCGTTTCCGCCGTGCAGGAGAACCGGACATTAGCAACTGCACGTTCGTCACAGCAGAAAAGGCCCGATTTACTATCAACCCACTAACCCCGACACGATGTTACGGCCATACATCCCCCAGCAAACAAAATTTTGCATCATCGGCGGAAAGTCGGTGCGGGTGTATACGCCGTCATTCTCAGCAACGGGAACGCCTGCCGTCGGGGGCCGGGATACACGCCCGGTTCCACAATTCGACTGCGGCGGGTCGTTCCTCGTTGCTGTTTTTGATTTGGGTGCGGAATATTTGAATTCTTCACGTCGAAGTTGCGTCACTTGTTTTTCTCGGCGGTTCCGCACCCGTTTTTTAATTTCTGTAATTTCAATAATGTACCAGCGACGGATTTAGCTGTAAGTCTCGGCCAAGACCCGACGGACCCTCTGCCGCACAATCCGGTGCGGCGGAGTTTCGGGCGAAATCCTGTTGAACCGTTTGCGATTCCCGGCCGCAATTCGAAAGTTCCCAAATACGCAGTATGGCGACGGCCGGGGATCGCTTTTTGAAACCTTAAACCGCTTCCTATGCAACCTCCTTTCACCCTCGGTCTTTTGGGTGGCTGCGGCAAAGGCCGCAGTACGGCGATGTATTTCGAATCCATCGTAAATTACTATCTGAAAACCTTTTCCCGCATCCGCTTCCTGCTTCCCGTCACTACTGCGGGCGAGCGTTCGGTGGCTTCGCATCTGCTGGAATGCAGGGCCGGCGATGAACGGTTGGAAATACATCTTATGCTTTCCAGCCGCCAATGGAGTAACTACATTTCCGGCGTGTTAAGCCCCAGAGCCGGGGAGTGCAGCCGCATCATCGCCGCCGCAGATCATTGCGAGATACTGCCCGGCAGTAAGGTGATACTGTCCCGACCCGCGCTGTTTCGGCTCTTCATCGAACGGTGCGACCTTATAATTTTCCACGAACACCGCGCAGGTTGGGCCGAAACAGAAATATTTGACGCACAGGTGGTAGAATCCGGGGTGCCGATTCCCGTCCAATACCGGCTCGGAGTTCCCGGATATGCCGCGATCACCTATCCGCCCGACCGTCGGGAATACCTCGATTCCCAAAGTATTTATTACGATCCGACGGCGGAATACGGGCAAAGCACCTCATATATCCGGCGAAACGGATTCCGCATCCAATCGGACCGTCTTCCGCTGATCTTCCTGCGAAAATGGCTCGCAGAACCTCCCACGAGGTGTTACAAACACCTGATGTCCCCGGATGCCGTGTCGGCTCTGTTCTTTATAAAAGACAGCCCTCTGATGGATTGTCTGCCACTTAAAGTATTTGCTTTCGTCTATACGACCCGCCGCAGTAAAAAGGAGATAGCATACGGAGATGAAGCACTCAATCGGTTCATGCAGTTCCGCGAATTGCTTGAACGAATCGCCGCCAAACGGGAAGCGGGAGAACCGGCAGAGCCGTTCGACCTGTTGGATTTCGACGCTTACGACGAACTATTGAAAACGTTTGCGATAGACCAGCGCGCTCAAACCTCAGAGAGTTCGGAAACGACATCGGAAGTGGATACGCCGAACTCTATTCATAAAGGCTGTACAGCGGGAAACTGATCGGCCGAAACGGCGGTTGCGGATAGTGCAAGCGCAACAGAAAGACATCCGCGGGGAAAATGTGGGAAATCCCGAAAATTAAGAATCGCTTAACCTGACATAATCAACAAGTTAAGTTATTTTAACGGTACCGGGAGCCACATTCATCCACCGAATTTCGGAGAATAATTGGCTATTAGCAGCGAACGATCTGAAATACCGTTACGAGAAAAGGAACAGCGAGCCGCAAATTGCAAAAACGACTTCTATTGCGTATGTCCAGAAAAATTGCTATATTTGCATCTCGTTATTTGAGATGCGATAATAGACTGCAATAGATAGAATTCCGTCTGTTTCCAAGTCATTACCTTTACATACAAACAATAAGTATTATTGACTGATTAACAATCAACAATACTTAATTAATCCCTCCCTTGAAAAGGGGAACTTGTATTTTTAGCGGTACGAAGCCGGACTGCTGCGGTAAGCGGCCGGCTGGGGCAACCGGATTGCGCCCACACGGCAACCGGAATGCGGTGCCAGCCCGGCACTCCGGTCAGAAGTTGAATGACAGGCCGACGCCCATGCCCATATAGGAGCGGGTCGGACGGAAGTCTCCGTATCTGAATCCGAAATTATCCGTAATATAACAATGGTAGGTGAAATCTCCGTAGAGATTGAACCGCCAGATGGGGATGATAAGCCGCGCGCCGACGTCGAAAGTACAGCTGAAGCGGTGCCTGACGAGGAATCCCCCGTCATAGGGCGGAAGGCTCAGCGGCCCGAACATCATGCCCGGCGTGAACCCCGTATGCACTTCGAACGCCGAGGGGAGAATCGCGAACAGCGTGGAGAGGAACGCACTGCCCCAGTCGGGTTTGCTCTCCCCGTAATAACCGTTGCCATAGGGGTCGTTGTTCGGATAGCCTTCGTCCCTGCTTCTGCGCCATGCCGACACCATACGTCCCGTCCGCCATGTAAACTGCATCGGGATGGAATAGTAGTCGAAGACATCGGAGTCCAGAAAGACGTTCAGCCCCGTGCGGAAGCCGATGTTGTAGTAGTTGTAGCGGGCATAGTCGATGCTGAACGCCTGCAGGTCGGGCGAAAGCCGGCCGCCGCTGCCGAGCTGGATCTGGGCGCCGTAGCGGATGCCGCACCCCGATCTCATTGCCGGACGGCAACCCCTTGGGGGGTGCGCCACTGGTTTATATTCTGGGCTGCCCCGCTGACGCAATACAGAAGCGCGAGGAGTACCGCAAAAGCTGTTTTTCTCATAATTTGCCGTTTGCTTCGGTGACAAAGGTAGTACAATATGCCGGACAGCCAAACATTTATGCCGAAAAGTGCGGACGGCGGCGGCAGCGGCGCCGAAAATCGCCGCGGCCCTTGCTCTTTGTGAATTATTCGTTATCTTTGTGGGCAAAATTTCGCAGACCTATGTTTGAAAATTTAACAGATAAACTCGAACGGTCGTTCAAAATCCTCAAAGGCGAGGGCCGCATCACCGAGATCAACATCGCCGAAACCCTCAAGGAGATTCGCCGTGCGCTGATCGACGCCGACGTCAACTACAAGGTAGCCAAGTCGTTCACCGACGAAGTGAAGCAGAAGGCGCTGGGACAGGACGTATTGAAGGCGGTGAAGCCCGGACAGATGATGACCAAGATCGTACGCGACGAGCTGGCCCTGTTGATGGGCGGCACGGCGACGGACATCCGGCTGGAGGGCAATCCCGCCGTGATTCTGATCGCGGGTCTTCAGGGTTCGGGTAAAACCACTTTCTCAGGCAAGCTGGCTTCGTTCATCAAGAGCAAGAAAGGCCGGCAGGTGCTGCTGGTCGCCGGCGACGTTTACCGTCCGGCAGCCATCGACCAGCTGAAGGTGCTCGGAGGGCAGATCGGCGTCGAGGTATATACCGAAGAGGGCAGCAAAGACCCGGTGCAGATCGCCGAAAACGCCATAAAATACGCACGCCAGCACGCGTTCAACGTCGTGATCGTCGATACCGCCGGACGTCTGGCCGTAGACGAGGCGATGATGCAGGAGATCACGGCCATCAAAACCGCCGTGAAACCCTCGGAAACGCTCTTCGTCGTGGACGCCATGACGGGTCAGGACGCCGTGAACACGGCACGGGAGTTCAACGACCGGCTCGACTTCGACGGCGTGGTGCTCACCAAGCTCGACGGCGACACCCGCGGCGGCGCCGCGATCTCGATCCGTTCGGTCGTGAACAAACCGCTGAAATTCATTTCGAGCGGCGAGAAGATGGACGCCCTGCAGGTCTTCCACCCCGAACGTATGGCCGACCGTATTCTGGGCATGGGCGACGTGGTGTCGCTCGTGGAGCGCGCGCAGGAGCAGTTCGACGAGGAGGAGGCCCGCAAGCTGAAAAAGAAGCTGGTCAAGAACCAGTTCAATTTCAACGACTTCATCGGCCAGATCCAGCAGATCAAGAAGATGGGCAACCTGAAAGACCTTGCGTCGATGCTTCCCGGCATGGGTAAGATGCTCAAGAACGTGGACATTCCGGACGACGTCTTCAAGCAGACCGAGGCGATCATCTCGTCGATGACCCCCGCCGAGCGCGAACGCCCCGAAATCATCAATGCCCGCCGCCGCGAACGCATCGCCAAAGGCAGCGGCACGACGATGGCCGACGTGAACCGTCTGATGAAGCAGTTCGAGGACACCCGCAAGATGATGAAGGCCGTGGCCGGAGGCGGTATGAAGATGCCGAAGATGCCCGGCATGCGGCGGTAATTCGGACGACAAGCCGTCCCGCCGTCCCGGAAACTATGAAGTTCCCGAAACAAAATCAGAAAATCCCTGCCCGATGAATCGGCGCAGGGATTTTCGGTTTCGAGTCCCGGACTACCGCGTCCAGCCGTTACGCCGGATATTGCCGGGATTCCATTTCTGTTTAGGCTCCGGGGTCTCGGCCGGATACCCGATCGGAATCACATTCAGCGGCACGACGGATTCCGGAAGTCCCAGAATAGTGCGGACGGCCTTCACCCGCTCGCTGCGGGGATATACGCCCGTCCATACCGCCCCCAGCCCCACGGCGTGGGCCGCGAGAAGCAGGTTGTCGGAAGCGGCCGAAGCGTCCATCACCCACCAGTCGCCGGAAGCGCCCGGATTGCGGGTGAGGTCCGCGCAGACGACGACTGCCAGCGGCGCCGATGCCGCCATCTTGGCGTATTGCAGTGAGTCGGCGAATTTTTGGAGCAGCGCCTCCAACGCTTCGTTATTTGTCTGTGCAAGTCTGATGCAGTCGGCCAGCATTGCTCTTCACTCCCAGATCAAATCTGGAAATGAAAGAGAAACGTGATGAACAA
>ENA-OPEE01002916-OPEE01002916.1-human-gut-metagenome-genome-assembly--contig:-NODE-2916-length-10193-cov-8.257151_pt1 | contig 10193 bp, 8 predicted proteins | sample MGYA00241263_ERZ501506 | MGnify/ENA primary metagenome ERZ501506 (study PRJEB25962, sample SAMEA2042626) | human gut metagenome | biome: human gut; feature: human-associated habitat; material: faeces...
AGTGCATTTAACTTAGAACCATATTTTTCATCAACTGCATTAATTGCATCTTCATCCCTTTGAAAAAATAAATTGATTATCTGTTTATCATCCATTACTGTCTGTACTCCCTGTTTTTTAAAAGCGTTAACCCTTTCATAATTAAAGACGGATTATTCCGGCAATGGTTACATTTATCCCATAAAAAAATTCTGGAAGATGCATTATCTCCCAGAATCATATTTATATTCACAACACATTAAGCATTACCACTGTTTTAGTAATTCCCCAAACACATCCAGTGCTTCCTGCACAACATCCGGTCTTGTCATATCTATTCCGCACAGCTTAAGAAGCTCAATAGGGTGCATTGAAGAGCCGCCTGACAAGAACTTTCTGTAACCTGCTATAACCTGCTCATCACCTGCAAGTATCTTGGTTGATATTGCAATTGCAGCGGAATAGCCTGTTGCATACTGGTATACATAGAATGGTGTGTAAAAATGTGGTATCCTTGCCCACTCAAGTGCTATCTCATCATCAATAACCATATCCGGGCCGAAATACTTCTCATTCAGTTTCTTGTACATCGCACAAAGGCTCTCTGCTGATAAAACCTCACCCTGTTCAGCCTTTGCATGCGCTTCCATCTCAAACTCTGCAAACATAGTCTGTCTGTAAAGAGTTCCCTTAAACTGCTCAAAGAAATGATTGAGCAGATATCTTTTCTTCTTCTCATCATCAGTATTCTTTAACATATACTGCATAAGAAGTGCTTCATTACAGGTTGACGCAACCTCCGCAACAAAGATCTTATATCCTGCATAAATATAAGGCTGGTTTGCATTAGAATAATAAGTGTGCATTGCATGTCCCATCTCATGAATAACCGTAAAAACATCATTGAGTGTATCTGAGTAATTAAGAAATACATATGGGTGTGTGCCATAAGCGCCCCATGAAAATGCTCCTGAACGCTTTCCGGTATTCTCATACACATCTACCCAGCCATTATTGAAGCCTTCTTTAATGTGTGAAACATACTCCTCACCCATTGGTGCAAGTGCCTTCACAACAATGTCCTTAGCCTCATCATAGCTTATCTTCCAGTCAATATCCTCTACCATCGGTGCATAGATATCATAAAAATGCAGCTTATCAACGCCAAGCGTCTTCTTTCTTATATCAACATAGCAGTACATTTTGTCAAGATTGTCATTGACAGTCTTAATAAGATTCTTATATACATTTTCTGGAATAAATGAGCCATCAAGATACATGTTCAGTGTTGACTTGTAACCCCTTGCGTCTGCATAGAACATTGCCTGCTTGACATTGCCATAAAACGCTGCCGCAATTGTGTTGATATACGCCCCATACTGCTTATACAACGCCTCAAATGCCGCCTTTCTTACAGCTCTGTCCTGACTTTCCATAAATGTGGCAAAATTGCCGTTAGTCAGCTCATCTTCCTGTCCGTTCTCTCTTTTCACCTTGCCAAACTTAACATCAGCATTGTTAAACTTAGAGAACACCTCATTAGGCACAGTTGACATCTGTGATGCCTTTGCAAGCAGTGCCTCCTCTTTTTCGGAAAGCGTATGCTCCTTTCCTGCAAGACAGTCATCAATAAAATGCTTATACATTCCCAGCCTTTCATCCTCGCTGATATATTTATCAAGCACATCAGCATCTATTGATATAAGCTCAGGCTCTAAAAATGCATACTTCTCTGACACCTTCATCGCAGCCATCTGGGCTTTCCCAGATATTTCCTGATACTTTGAATTGCCTGTATCCTCATAATATTTCATAAATGCATACACATACACTCTTTCAGTAATGTATTCTACCTGTTCATACTCCTTAAGCGCCTTGTAAAGCATGCCGGCAGACTCGCCCATCCTGCCCTTAAGCTCACTTGGCTGGTCAGTCAGTTCAAGTATACTGTTATAATCCTTCTCCCATGCTTCATCAGAGCTGTATAAATCATTCACAGCCCATTTAAACTTATCATCAATCTCACTTCTTGCTGGCATAACAATCCTCCATTCATATTAAATTACGGGAATATCCGTATCTATAACAAAAGCCTGCAACAACTCATGCGCTGTCACAGGCTTATCATTCGTATTAATCAAGTTCTGGCAGATAAGCAGATGTTGCTATCGCAAGTGCACCATGTCCTATGTGGCAGGCAACTGAAAGTGAAAGCGGATCCATGTGGAAATCAAACTGCGGAAAAGTCTCTTTAACTAATGCAGCCCATTCCTCTGCCTCCTCAGGATTACCTGAATAAGCAACCTCCATATGCATCTTTCCATCCTTTGCAAACTCTGCAAATCTTGTATCTAAATCATCCTGCATTGCCTTAAGCATAATCTTCTTCGCAGAAGCCTTACCTCTTGCCTTGGCAAATGCATCTAACTTCTCACCCTGAATCTGAAGCACAGGATTAAGCTTTAACATAGTTCCAATAGCAGCTGCCGCAGGAGTTATTCTTCCGCCCTTCTTTAAGTACTTAAGAGTATCAAGTGTAATATATATGCTTGATTCCATCTTATGTTTCTCAAGAATCTCCTTAATCTCTGCCGCAGACTTACCTCTCTTAGCAAGCTCCTTCGCATCAAGAACAGACTGTCTCATGGTTACAGAAATTCTCTGGTTATTGACAACCTGAACCTTTCCATCATAATCATCAGCAACCATAGTAGCTGTCTGACATGTTCCGCTGAGCCCGCTTGACATAGGAATATATACAAGTTCATCATATTCCTTAAGAAGCTCATCAAATGCGTCCTGCATCTCACCAATAGAAGGCTGTGAAGTAGATATATCAGCATCCTGCTTTAACTTCTCGTAAAACTCTTCCTGTGTAAGATTAATATCTTCAAAATACTGTTCTCCATCTATAAAGAACGGCATTGGTATAACTTTAACTCCAAGCTCCTTAGACTGAGCCTGTGTAATTCCACTGTTACTGTCTGTAAGTATGGCAACTTTACCCATGTAAATCCTCCCAATAACCTATTGCTGGTAAATCAATTATTTTGTTATACTGATGTATATACCTTTATATAGTAAGGCATTTTGACACTTTTGTAAACAAATGTTTCTTATTTCAAAGTAATTTTTTATAAACTTTTATTGGAGAACAATTATGAAATATATTGAGATTGACTATCTGGACAGCATTTTAATGAATGCTCTTGAAGAACTTATTAACAAATGTGACGGCTACGAGCCTTATTACTGCGATTCCCATAACGACAGCTTTATCCAGTGTGCGCTTGTTGATGACAGCACAGATTCACCTGTAATGTATGGCTTTGTTGGACTGCTTATTAATGATGAATGCGGATATGTTGAAGTTTCAGGTCTTGTAGCGCCTGATTTTCGCCATATAGGACATTTTCGTAATATGCTATCCATCTGTTGCAGAAAGCTTAAAAGCAGCTCTGCTGGCAATTTAGAGCTTATTGCGCCTATAAGCGGAGAACTTCTTAACTGTTCTTTATGTGGTGATGTATGTTTCTACGAATATCTGTACCAGCTTGATAAAGCACATTTTAACTTAGAATCAATACAGGCTGCAGAGCCTGACAATGCCGAATATTATCTTGAGGGTGAGGATTATCTTATGTATCTGCCGGAATATGAAGAACCTGTTGCGCTTCTTTATCTTGATACACAGAACACATTTGTCAATGTATACGGAGTATTCGTTGATGAGAAGCTTCGTGGGAAAGGCATTGGTACATGCCTTATGAAGCATTTTCTTAAAGACTACTTTAACATTGCTTCACTTCCACTCGTACTTAATGTAACAAGCAGGAACAAGGCAGCTGTGGCATTATATAAAAAATGCGGCTTCGCCGAAGCAAGCCGCATTGAATATCATTATATTAACTGCTCTGACAACTAGTTCTTAGCTGCAATAACATCTCTCATATCGTACATTCCAGCCGGCTTTCCTGCAAGGAACTTGGCAGCCTCAACTGCACCCTTTGCAAATACAGCCTTAGAATGTGCGGTATGCTTGAACTCTATAACCTCGTCTTCTCCAGCAAAGATTACTTCGTGCTCTCCAACAATAGTTCCACCTCTTACAGCACTGATTCCGATTTCCTTAGGATCACGCTTCTGTCTTAACTGGCTTCTGTCATATCTGTAGAAATAATCATCATCAAGCACTTCCTTCATTGAATCTGCAAGTGCAAGAGCTGTTCCACTTGGCGCATCAAGCTTCTGGTTGTGGTGCCTTTCAACTATCTCAATATCAAAGCCTGCTGATGCAAACACTTTGGCAGCATCCTGTAAAAGCTTGAATAATGTATTGATTCCAAGTGACATATTAGCTGAACGTAATATTGCAACACTCTTTGATGCTTCATTGATTGATGCAATCTGCTCATCGCTTAATCCTGTTGTACATATTACAGCAGGAATCTTAGTTTTCTTAATATAGTCAACAAGTGTATCCTCTGCCTTAGCTGATGCGAAATCAATGATAACATCTGCTTCAACATCACATTCTTCTAATGAAGCAAATACCGGATATGAGTTATGTCCGTCATCACGAAGGTCAATTCCTGCCACTATCTGTGCATTAGCATCATTAGCAACGATTCCTGTAATGACCTGTCCCATATGGCCATTACAGCCATGCATAATTATTCTTGTCATGTTCATTCTCCTGTCAATTAAAGTATTCCGTAGTTAACCATTGCTTTCTTTAATCTCTCAAGGTTAGCCTCTTCCATCTCGCATAATGGGCTTCTGAGTGGTCCCATATCCCATCCCATAAGGTTAAGTGCATGCTTAACAGGAATTGGATTAACCTCACAGAATAATGCATCTACAAGCTCTAATGCCTTAAACTGTAACTGTGCAGCCTTAGCAACATCTCCAGCTGCAAATGTAGCGCAGATATCATGTGTCTGCTTAGGTGCAACATTAGATAATACTGAAATTACGCCCTTTGCTCCAATTGACATAAGAGGAACGATAAGTCCGTCTTCACCTGAGTACATATCAAGTCTTCCCTCAGCTAATGCCATTGTCTTACTCTCCTGTGCAAGATTACCTGTTGCAGCTTTGATGGCAACAATATTGTCAACATCCTTAGCAAGCTTGGCTGCTGTTTCTGGCTGGATATTGCAACCTGTTCTTCCTGGAACATTATACATAATGATAGGAAGGTCTACTGACTTCGCAACTGCAGTATAGTGCTGGATAAGACCCTTCTGTGTTGCTTTATTATAATATGGTGTAACTACGAGACATCCATCAACTCCTGCCTTCTGTGCTTCCTGTGAAAGCCATATAGCTGTTTCTGTACAGTTAGAACCTGTTCCTGCAATAACTGGGACTCTTTTCTTCACATAATCAGCAGCAAATCTGATTGTTTCTACATGCTCCTCATGTGTAAGTGTTGATGCCTCTCCTGTTGTTCCACAGATAATAATTGCATCTGTTGAGTTATTAATCTGGTAATCAAGGAATTCTCCAAGCTTATCATAATTAACTTCTCCATTAGCTTTCATTGGTGTAATAATCGCTACACCGGCTCCGGTAAATACTGACATACCATCCTTCTTTCCGCTGTTAACAGCTATTATTATGTACATGATTCCTGTCTATTCTCATCGCTACCTATGCGAGTAGCTCAACAACATAGAAGAGCCAATCTGCTCAAACAGACTGGCTCTTAAAGAAATCATAGTAATAGTCCTTTAAGTAGCTCTCCATCTATTCGATGACAGTCGTAAAACTATTAATCCTACGCCCAGTAAGACTGCTCCGGAAACAATCCTCTTCGGCACTTTCCCCTTTTACTATCCTTCATATGTCTTCCGGGACATCAGGATAATTACTCTTGAATCGTGCGACCTCTACCTGCTGCAGGGGAAACCCTTACAGTTAATGTGACTATATCACTCTGATAATGTTATGTCAATACTTTAACCCTATTTAATATGAGGGTATATATCAGTTATTCTTCGTCTTCAACAAGGTCTATTTTGCTTACTGATACTTCATACGCCACTCTTCTCTCGACCTCATCCTCTCCTATCTTCTTAGTGTACTCTCTGCTCTGTACACGTCCACTTACCTGAAGATGTGAGCCAACCTCAAGGCCACCTGCAAATCTTGCATTTCTTCCCCATGCAATACATGGAATATAATCTGACTTGCCATATGGTCTGTTAACTGCAACTAATACATCTGCAATCTCTCTTCCCAATGGAGTCTTTCTATAAATTGGTGGTTTGCATACGAAACCATCAAGGAATATCTGGTTAGACTTAGACTGCTCCTCTGGCATCTCATCTTCTTCTATAAATCTTAATTCTCTTACAAATATTGAGAGCACAAGCTTATTCTTAGTTCCTTCATGTCTGTTATAAGAACGGAACTGACCAGCCACTTCGATTTTCATTCCTCTATAATCCTTAGTTACATCAATAAGCCTCTCAGATATCATAAGTGGTATAACATCCACCATATCACTTAATCTGTTCACTGACACATTAGCAATATAGAAGCCCTCTCCAAAAACTTCATGACTGAAAGTGAACTCTGAGACAATCTCTCCAATGATACACACTCTGTTGTTTTCAATTACTTTATCAAGCATTATGTATTTCTCCCTTCTTTGCCACCTTATTATGTGTTATGGCATGTGCTTTGTTTTCTCTAATATGTATATGTTATCGTTTTCGCAAATATTACAAAAACTTTTTGAATAATATGTGTTCAAAAAATAAAAAAATTTTTATATATTTAGTATTGTTTTTTAAGAATATTGTGATAGAATATAAAAGTTGCTAATCATAGAAGATATTTTGAGTTAAATCAGGAAGGATACTATTAATGAAAACAAAGCGTGAAGATATTCGTAATATTGCAATTATTGCCCACGTTGATCATGGTAAGACAACCCTTGTTGATGAGCTGTTAAAGCAGAGCGGAACTTTCAGAGCTAATCAGGAAGTCGCTGAACGAGTTATGGATTCCAATGATATCGAAAGAGAAAGAGGAATCACTATTCTTTCTAAGAATACAGCTATCACATATAAGGATACTAAGATTAACATTATTGATACTCCTGGCCATGCTGATTTTGGCGGTGAGGTTGAACGAGTACTTAAAATGGTTAATGGCGTTGTACTTGTTGTTGACGCATTCGAAGGTGTTATGCCTCAGACTAAGTTCGTATTACAGAAAGCCCTTGATATGAATCTTTCTGTTATAGTATGTATTAACAAGATAGACAGACCAGAAGCAAGACCAGAAGAAGTTATCGATGAGATCTTAGAGCTTTTCATTGACCTTGATGCTAATGAAGATCAGCTTGACTGTCCATTCATCTTTGCTTCAGCTAAGTCAGGCTATGCTATGGCTGACCTTAATGATGAAAAGAAAGACATGCAGCCACTCTTTGACTGTATCGTCAATAACATTCCTGCACCAGAGGGTGACCCTGATGCAGATACACAGATGCTTATCTCTACTATTGACTACAACGAATTCGTTGGTAGAATTGGCGTAGGTAAGATTGATAATGGAAGCCTTAAGGTTAATCAGGAGGTTATGATTGTTAACCACCATGATCCAAGCGTTAAGAAGCGTGTAAGAATTACTAAGCTTTATACATTTAACGGACTTAATAAGGTAGAAGTTAATGAAGCAGGAATCGGTGAAATTGTTGCTGTATCAGGTATTGCTGATATTCATATCGGTGATACAATCTGTTCACTTAACAACCCTGTTGCTATTCCTTTCCAGAAGATTTCAGAGCCTACTCTTTCTATGGACTTCATGGTTAATGACAGTCCTCTTGCAGGTAAAGAAGGTAAATTCGTTACTTCAAGACATTTAAGAGACAGACTTTTCAAGGAACTTAATACAGATGTTAGTTTAAGAGTTGAGGAAACACCTGGCGTTGAGAACTCATTTAAGGTTTCAGGACGTGGTGAGCTTCATCTTTCAGTTCTTATTGAGAATATGAGAAGAGAAGGTTATGAATTTGCAGTAAGTAAAGCCGAGGTACTCTACCACACAGATGAGAGAGGCAAGAAGCTTGAGCCTATGGAACTTGCTTATATCGATGTTCCAGATGACTGCACAGGATCTGTTATCCAGAAGTTAAGCCAGAGAAAGGGCGAACTCCTTGGTATGTCACCAATTAACGGTGGATACACAAGACTTCAGTTCTCTATCCCTTCAAGAGGTCTTATCGGATACAGAGGTGAATTCCTTACTGATACTAAGGGTAACGGTATTATCAATTCTTCTTTTGAAGGATATGAAGAATACAAAGGAGACATTTCTTACAGAAAGAATGGTTCTCTTATTGCTTACGAAAGCGGTGATGCTATCACTTATGGTCTTTTCAATGCGCAGGAAAGAGGTACTCTCTTCATCGGACCTGGTGAGAAGGTATATGCCGGAATGATCGTTGGCGAAAATCCTCGTACTGAGGATATTGAGGTTAATGTATGCAAGACAAAGCATCTTACCAACACTCGTTCTTCAAGTGCTGATGAGGCTCTCCGTCTTGTTCCACCTAAAATTCTTAGCTTGGAGCAGGCACTGGATTATATCGACACAGACGAATTACTTGAAGTAACACCTAAGAGTCTTAGAATCCGCAAAAAGATTCTTGACCACACAGCAAGATACAGAGCTAACAAGAAGTAATTTATTTAAGGAGGTTTCAATTATGGATAGCGATTTAGGAGCTAAAGTTAAGAAGTTAAGAATTGCACACGGTCTTACACAGGAAGACGTTGCTAAAGCATTAGAGGTTACACCTGGTTACATAAGTAACGTAGAAAACGGACGTAATCTTATGACATTAAGAATGCTTTCATATTATGCAGAGCTTACAGGTGTTTCTCTTGATTACCTTGCAGGAAGCGTTGACAAGTCATACCAGAACACAGCTCTTGACAACGAAATCATGCAGATTGTACAGAAGTTAGATGTTGATTCTAAAGAGAAGCTTATCTCAACACTCAGAATCTGGTTTGCTGATAATAAGTAATTAAAACCGGCAGGCATATAAATAAGGAGACGGGTTATATTCCCGTCTCCTATTATTTTTTAGCTCTGTATTGATTTCATCTGATAGAACTCGCCTTTAAGTTCCATAAGCTCATCATATGTTCCATATTCAACGCAGTGACCATCTGCTATTACTGCTATTCTGTCAGCACCTTTTATAGTCGATAATCTGTGTGCAACTATAAATGTTGTCCTGTCTTTAGTAAGATTATTAAGTGCCTCCTGAATAAGCTTCTCAGATATACTGTCTAATGCTGATGTTGCCTCATCAAGAACTATTACTTCAGGATTTCTCATAAGTGCTCTTGCAATCGATACACGCTGTCTCTGTCCTCCTGAAAGCTTTCCACCATGCTCTCCCACAACTGTGTCTAATCCATCCGGAAGTGAATCTATAAGATCTCTTAAATTAGCTGCGTCAACAACTTTGTTAAGTGTATCTTCATCGAAATCATCTATTCCATATGTTATATTATCTCTTATAGTTCCTGAGAATAATATTGATGTCTGCGGTACAACTGCCAGATGCTTTCTATAACTTCTAAGATCAATATCTCTCATATCATGTCCATCAATCGTAACAACTCCGTCTGTGGCGAAATTAAAGCCTATAACAAGGTTAAGAATTGTAGATTTACCAGCTCCTGATTCTCCCACAAGTGCAATCGTCTCACCCTTATCGACATGAAGATTAAGCTCATGAAGTACCGGTTTATCTGTATTATTATAGGCAAACCTGACATTTTTAAAATCAAACTCACCTTCTACACTATCAAGTGCTTCTTTCCCGTCATTGCATTCAATATCTTCTTCAAGAAGTACTTCTCCAATAGAATTAACAGACTCAACTCCCTTGGCAATAACTGGTATAAGCGACATAAGTGATGATACCTGACTTACTATTGTTGCAAAATAACTCTGGTAAAGTGTAATATCTCCAGGACCAACACTTCCCTTTAAAGCAAGAAATCCTGTGAATCCCAGACACACAACCTGAAAAATCTGGAATATTGCCCATCCAACCGAGCCAAATAATGCCTGTATAACATCAAGCTTATAGCCTTTCTCCGCAACTGCAAAAAGCTGTCCGCTCATCTTGGTTACTTCTTCCTCTTCAAGTGCATGTGCCCTTGTAACCGGAA
>ENA-OPEE01002930-OPEE01002930.1-human-gut-metagenome-genome-assembly--contig:-NODE-2930-length-10168-cov-2.931178_pt1 | contig 10168 bp, 5 predicted proteins | sample MGYA00241263_ERZ501506 | MGnify/ENA primary metagenome ERZ501506 (study PRJEB25962, sample SAMEA2042626) | human gut metagenome | biome: human gut; feature: human-associated habitat; material: faeces...
CCCGGAAGCCAGCAGGTACTCTGCCTGCGGCGAAAGCGTTTCCGGCAGCAGGGCGTCCACGATGGCGATGACGCTGCCCAGCTGATACCACCGGTCCAGCGGGTCGTCCCGCAGGATATCGAAAAACTCGTCCACGTCAAAGATGCCGCTGGGCTCCACCACCACCCGGTCAAAGCCGCGCATGGCCATGGCGATGAGCTTGGTGCGCATGCGCCGCTGGTGGGTGTCGCAATCGGAGCCGCCGCTGATGGTCTCCACATCGCAGCCGGGGCCCAGCACCTCCTGCACCAGCATGGCGTCCACATTTACCGCGCCAAAATCGTTTTCCAGAATGCACACCTTATGCCCCTGCTGTACCAGATACCGCACATAGCGGCGCAGAAAGGTGGTCTTGCCTGCGCCCAAAAAGCCGGTGATGAGATCCACCTGAACCATATCTTTTTACCTCCGTTGCAAAAACCCTCCCAGCGCCGCAGCGCCCGGGAGGGTTTGTACTCTTAGTCTTTTTTCTGGCGCTGCAATTCCCGGATGATCGCAACTGCCTCCGGCGCGATATCCCCCGGCACAATGGCCGGGCGTGCCAGAAAATAGCCCTGCAAAAGGTCTGCACCCAGCTCGATGACCGTGCGCAGCTCGGCGGCGGTCCCCACGCCCTCGGCAACGATCTTCATGCTGCGGGGGTGGGCGTAGGCCACCACATTGCGCAGGATCTGCTGCTTGTCCGGCGAGGTGTCGATGCCCCGGATGATGGCGATATCCACCTTGATGAACCGGGGTGCAAGCTGCAATAGCGTATTCTCGTTGGAATAGCCGCTGCCGTAATCGTCCAGCGCAAACATCCCGGAAAATCCCGGTGCATTGCGCTTTCTCTCCAGTGCTTCGTAGTCGATAGCTTCCTCTTCGGTGATCTCGACGACCATGCGGTGGCACAGCTCGTGCCAACGGCTGTCAATATATTTGCCGTCCTCATGCGACAGGCAGGTGTTGGCGATGGAGTTGACAAAGAGCATGGCCTCCTCGGACACGCTGCCCGCCCGGCACAGGCTGTCAAAGGTTTCCAGTGCCTTGGTAAAGGTGATGCGCTCGATCTCGTACAGTGCCCCCTGCTCCCGCGCCAGCTTCATGATGGTGGCCGGGGAGCGCAGGGTGGGCAGGTCGGAGCGCATCAGCGCCTCGTAGGCGACTACCCTGCCGCTGCGCGCCGAGAAGATGGGCTGGAAGCAATAGAACACCTGCGCATTGCTGAGCAGCTGCCGGAACTCCCGGCGGGTGCGCTCGGCGTAGGCTTCGCGGTTGTACACCCCGATGTCGAACTCTTCCACCCGGCCCTTGTCGGCGTGCTTGACCTGATACATGGCAAAGTCGGCATATTTTTTTAAGGTCTCCCAGTCCTGCCCGTCGTCCGGGTACCACGCGATGCCGCCGGAAAGGCTGATGTGCAAAGCGTTGCCGCTGGGCAGCAGTGCCACGCTCTGCTGCATGGCATTGGTCAGGCGGTCGATCTTTTCCCGCACGGCGTCCCGGCTGCGGTAGCCGTGGAACAGCACAAGGAACTCGTCGCCGGAAAGGCGGGCGCAGACAGTCCCGGCGGGGGTATTGTCCCGCAGGCACTGACCGGTGCGGCGGATGTACTGGTCGCCCCAGTCGTGGCCGTAGGTGTCGTTGATGTGCTTGAGGTTGTCCAGATCCATCATCAGCAGGGCTGCGGTGCCCAGCTGCTGCGGGTCCTCAAACAGCTCCCCGCACACCCGCTGGAAGGCCTGACGGTTGTACAGGCCGGTGAGGATATCGTAGTCCCGTTCGTGCTCGATGCGCAGGCGCTCCAGCGTGGCGATGGTGACATCCTCGGCCAGACCCACCTGCACGTTCCAGTCTTTGGTGACGCGTAGCAGAACGTAGCGGGTCTGGCCATCCTTGCGGATGGTCAGCAGCTTGTCTCCCCTTTCCGTGGTGGTGCAGGGGCGGGAAAGCTGGATCCGGGTCAGCGTTTCCTCAAAGCGGCGCACGCTCAGGAAGCAGTCCGCGGGCTGGGGTTCGCCCAGCAGGGAAAAAAAGTTATCGGTAACATACACGCTGCCGGTGTCGAACCGCAGCTCATAGCCGCCCAGCTCCACACTGGCCATATCCATGATGCGCAAAAACTTGGTGGAGTTGGTCACCAGCTCCTTGTTCAGCTCGGTAATGGTCTCGGCAAAGCGGTCCACCTCCCGGATGGCCGTGCGTGACAGGTGCGGAAAGGTCTTTTTCTCCTGCGCGTCTATCCCCTCGCGGTACAAATGGTTGATGGGGCTGGCCAGCCGTGCCGAGACCAGCAGGCTGCCCAAAACGCTCAGCACCAGCGTGAACAGTAAGGTAGCCAGCAGCACCTCGCGCACCCGGTTGGAAAAAGCCAGCAGCACCGACTGCTCCATGGTACCTGCCAGGAACCACTTTTCAGCGGCAAAAGGCGCATTGCGGTTGTACAATTGCAGCGGCTCCAGCACCATATCATAGCGCTTGCCGTTCAGCTCCGCCCAGTTGCCGCCGTTGCCGTCGCTGCGGCAGTTCAAAACGCCCAGCGGTGCATCCGCCGTTACCAGATCCTCGCCGGAGGTCACGGTCTTGCGCAGGGAGAGCACATCGTCCGTCAGCGCATCATCGGTAGTGGTCACGATAAAATAGGTGCCTGCCTTGTCCTCGTCCAGCTCGGTGAAAGGCAGCTTTGTTTGCAGATAGTCAGTGAGCAGTTCCACGCCCACCACGCCGTATACCGTGCCGTCCGGTAAGATCAGTGGCAGCGAGTAGGCAATGGCGTTCCGGTCGTCCCCTGCCAGACAGTAGGAGTCGGTGGTCCAGCGGCCATAGTTTTCTGCCGAAAGGCTGGCACCGCTCTTATACGCAGCCTGAAAGACCGTGCGCAGGATGCCGCCCTTGGTATCTCCCTGATAGGGGAAAGCGGGCTGCCAGCCCTTATCCGTGCCGATAGCCAGCTCTTTTACCACTGTGGCGCTGGCGCGTTCCAGCAAAAGGTCGCTGTTGCGCTCCGAAGGGCGGGCATCCGGGTTCAGATCCCGCAGGTAGATGCCGGGCATTTTTTTGCCCACCTCGCAGGTGTCCAGATCGTGGGTGTTCAGCATGATAAAGATGCCGGTCACCTGCTTTGTGCGCAGGGTGTCCAGAAGCTGCGGGGCAAGCGCTACCAGCAGGGCATCGCTCTGTTCGCTGCTGTTATCCAGCGTATCCAGCGAGATATCGCCGCTTTTCAGCAGCTGCTGGGTGGTGGCGGTGATCTGCTCGCTCAGCTGCTCCAGATCCTCCGCGTTCCGCAGGATCTCCTGCACATAGCTGGCGCGGTTGCGCACCCGCATGGTAAGCAGATCCTTGGCGTTTTCGTCCAGCTGTCCGGTCACGTTGACGGCAAGGATGCTGGCGACCGCCATCAGCAGCTCCACCGCCAGCACCAGCATCATGGTAGCAAAAATATTGTAGAACACGGTTCTTTCCGGTCTGTTTTTCAAGCGCTGCCGCTGGCGCTCTTTCCATGCGTCAAACATCGCCCTGCCTCCTTTCCGTCTTTTTCCGGGCGGTCAGCCCTCGTACTGCTGTAACTGTGCAAGGGTAGCCTGATACCACGCCTCAAAATAGTCGTCGGTCAAAAACTCTGCCATGGCTGCTTCCGCGCTCTGGCCTGCGGCGATGCGTTCCAGCACCGTGTCCCGGTCGGCACTGACCTGATCGCCCATGCTGTATTCCAGTATCTTGCGGACTGCATTGCCGCCTGCAAAGGCCGTAGGGGTGTACAGCTCGTTTTCGCGCACCGTTTTTACCGCACCGGAAAGGGTCTGCTCCATATTGTCGGTCAGCTCCAGCCCGCTTGCGCGGATGGCGTCCATGTCGTTGGCGGCGGTGGTCACCGGCAGATAGCCCGACTCCACCGAGAATTCAATATTATTCTGCGGCTCGGTGAACCACTTTAAAAAAGTGACTGCGCCGTTGATCTCGGCCTCGGTGCCGGTGGTGACCACCATGCCGGCACCCTGCTGCACCGCCACCTTTTCGCTCCCGGCAAACCGGGGCGCAGGCAGCACCTTCATCTCGATATCGTGGACTTGGTTATCCCCGGGCATCACCTGCTTCGGAAAGAAGGTGGCACTGGCACAGGAGCCTACACAGCCCAGCAGTGCGCCGGTTTTCACGTCATCGCTGCGGAAGCGGCCATTCGCAGCAAAATACCCCTTGACGAAGGGCACATAGTAGTTATCCCACAGCTTGCGCACCACATCATGGTCGAAGTGCAGGGTCATTTTGCCGTTGTGCACTTCAAAAATTTCGCAGCCCAGCTGCTTTGCTCCCACAATCATATAGTTTGCCATGGCATCCCTGCCAAACAGTGCCCTGCCGCCGGACCAGTTGTAGTACTGCTCGGCTACTGCCGTCACGCCCTCCATGGTGGAAAGAGCGCCGTAGCGCACAAAGGTTTCCTTTGAGAACCGCTGCCAGTCGGTATCGTTAAAGAACATCAGCTCGGTGGATTTTGCCACCGGGAAAATTTTTATGCTGCCGCTGCCGTCAAAATCGCCCTCGGTGATATAGCCGGGCACAAAGGCGGCCTGTTCATCCTCGGTCAGGTAGTCCTTTAAATCCACCACCATCCCCATCTGATCCAGCTTGTACGCGGTATCTGCGTAGGCGGCAAAAATGGTAGGCATCTCCGCAGAGCCCACCTTGCCCTCGGCAGCGTCCATCACGTTGGCTTCCAGATCGTTCACCGTGCCCTGACTGGAACCTGTCACCCGGATGCCCTTTTCCTTGCCGATGGTCTCGTTGAAGGTGCTTACAAGGCGGTTGAAGCTTTCCAGCTGGTCGCCGTTGTAGTAGTTCCACACCGTGATGTCGGTCACTTCTTTTTTGCTCTTTTTTGCATCGCAGCCGGACACTGCCAGTGCCGCTGCCGAGACCGCAGCCGCCGCCAGAAAACTGCGGCGCGAGATCTTATTCTTCATCCCATACCCTCCCAGCGTATACAGGCGCATTTTACCCCATACTACACTATTTTATATAATACCACCATTTCTGCCATAGTGTAAACTATTTCTTGAAAAATCTGGTAAAAAAGTGCAGATGACGAATTCCGGTCTGGTTTTTTGGCAGTTCTGTCAAAAAACACGTCACAAACGCAAAAAAGCCCCCGCCGACAGAGGGAAAAAGTGTCGGCGGGGGCTCGTATTAACTTTTAGCGCTTGTGAAGCATTGACTCAGTCCAGATCCTCGCCATTGGTAGCGATGACCTTTTTGTACCAGTAGAAGGATTTTTTCCGGAACCGTTCCAGTGTACCGGAGCCATCCTGCTCACGATCCACATAGACAAAGCCGTACCGCTTGGTGATCTCCGCAGAAGCAGCACTCACGCAATCGATCGGCCCCCAGCTGGTGTAGCCAAAAACCTCCACACCATCTGCAAGCGCACGCTTCATTGCCTGAATATGCCCCCGATGGAACTGAATGCGGGCATCATCCTCCACCGTGCGGGTGCCATCCGGCAGGGTAACAAGCTGCTCCCTTGCGCCAATTCCGTTTTCTGCCACAAAAAGCGGCTTGTGGAAATGGTCATACAGATAGTTCAGGATATAGCGCAGCCCCTCCGGATCGATGGGGTAATCATAGTCCGACACCGGAACAAACGGGTTTTTCAGTCCGCGCATCACATTGCCGTTTGCCATCTGGTATTTGCTCTCGTCCGCAGCCACCACCTTACTGCTGTAATAGCTGAACGAAACAAAGTCTACCGTATGCTGCAGCGCTGCGCGGTCTGCATCCGTGATATACAGCCGGACATCGTTCTCCCGCCAGAGCCGCTGTGCGTAGTAAGGGTACTGCCCCGTACAGTGCACCGTGATGAAGTAATCCAATTCCTGCTGAGAAAGCATCATTGTCATAACATCATCCGGCGCGCAGGTCATAGGGTAGCGCGGCGCAGAGGCTGCCATGCAGCCGATCTTCAAGGTCGAGCCGATGTGCGTACTCTGTGACCAGCGCACTCGCCACCAGCTGATGATGCGCTGCCTGATACCAGTCCTGCGCGGTAAGCTGCGCCTTGGGGGTCATGATACCGGCTCCCATCAGAGGCGAAATCAGGGTCACATTGACCTCGTTAAACGTCAGCCAGTATTTCACACGGTCGTGGTAACGAGCAAGAACCGTTTTTGCATAACGCACAAAATGGTCAATAGTTTCTCTGGAGCGAAAGCCGTCGAGCCGACGGCACAGCTCCAGCGGGATCTCATAGTGCGAGAGGGTGATCAACGGCTGGATGCCATAGTGCAGGCAGGTATCGATGACCCTGTCATAAAACTGCAATCCGGCCTCATTGGGCTCTTGTTCAAACCCGGTGGGGTAGATGCGGCTCCATGCAATCGAGAAACGGAACACCTTAAAGCCCATCTCGGCCAGCAGTGCGATATCCTCTGGATAGCGGTGGTAAAAATCCGTGCCCAGCAGCTTGAGATTATCCGGTGTCGGTCGCTCCGTCACCGGGCCGCGCACACCCTGCGGCATCACATCCTGCTGGCTCAGCCCCTTGCCATCTTCCAGATAAGCGCCCTCGCACTGGTTTGCTGCCAGTGCTCCGCCCCACAAAAAGTCTTTCGGAAATTGCATAGCTTACTTCTCCTGTACAGGATCCTTGAAGGTGATATAAGAAATGATCAGTGCGCTGACCATTGCGATGGCCACTGCAATGCAGATGTGCACGAACGAGTTATCCTCGCCCAGATAGACCGGCAGTGCAAAAATGGTGGAGGTGCCGTAGGCCCACTGCTTAACGTGCATGATGCCGGCATACAGGCCGCCCAATGCGCCACCAGCCATTGCGCTGTACAGCGGGGTCTTATATTTCAGGCCGATACCATACAGCGTAGGCTCAGTAATGCCGCACAGTGCAGTGATGCCAACCGTAGAAGCAAGCGTCTTGATCTCTTCGTTTTTGCTCTTGAGCGCCACACCAAACGTAGCGGCCGACTGAGCCATATTGCTGCAGACCATGCCGGGAGCCAAGATCGTTGCATAGCCCATGGTTGCACGCTGAATAGTCTGTGCGCTGCCCAAAGCATAGTGCATACCAGTCATGACCAGCAGCGGGCACAGACCGCCGACCAGCATGGGGACCAGCCAACCTGCGTAGGCATCCAATGCGGTAAAGCCCTTTGCCAGATAAGTGCCAACGATGGAGCCCAGAGGGCCAAGCACAACATAACCAACCGGAACCGTGATCAGGATAGTGATCATCGGCACAAAGAACACCTTAATGGCCTTAGGCGTGATCTTGCTGAAGAATTTTTCTACAATGGACTGGAAGTAGACGATCAGGATAATAGGTACCACGCTGGACGTATAGCTGGCCATTGTTACCGGCAGGAAGCCGAACAGCTTTACTGCCTCGCCTGCTGTCTTTAGTGCGATATAGTTGGGATGTACCAGCATCGCGGCAAAGATCAGCGACAGGTAGGGATTGCATTTAAACTTTTTACCGGCAGAGAATGCAAGGAAGAACGGCATATAGTAGAACACGCCGTCGGCCACCAGATAGAACAGCTGGTAGGTCTGGGATTCCTTGCTGACGAGTGCAAACTGGGTCAGCAGCGAAAGGATTGCTTTGATCATGCCCGCACCGGCCAGCGGTCCTATCATGGGCATAACGATGCCTGCCATCGTGTCTACCAACCGAGAGAACAGGTTTTTCTTTTCTTCTGCTTCTTCCGGCTCTGCATCCACCGCAGGCTCATTTTTCAGCCCGGTCACCTGGATCAGGTCGTTATAGACCTCGTTCACATGCGGGCCAATGATGACCTGAAACTGCCCTGCCTTGTAGACACAGCCAACCACGCCATCGATCTTTTTTACAGTCTCAATATCCGCCTTTTTCGCATCGACCAGATGGAATCTCAGGCGGGTGATGCAGTGCGTTGCGGAAACGATGTTTTCCTTTCCGCCGATCGCGCGCAGGATCTCGTTGATCATTTTTTCGTTGTTCGCCATAAAGGGAACCTCCTCTTTCTGTTCAGAGTTCCCGAAACGGACAGTGAGCCGGCCACGATGCAGGCTGACAGATACAGCATCCGGCAGCTTTGCTACAGCTCTTTCATCTGCCAGACCGGCATCCTTCAGGGTGATGTACAGGGCATCGTCCCGGAACTCGCACAGGCTGGTATTCTCTTTCCCGCCAATAAGCGGAAAAAGCTCGGCCAGAAATTTCTCACGATCCATAGGGAAACCTCCATGTGTGGATAGATCTATCTGTATCCGGCCGGACGCGCGCATCTCCGGAGCACGGAAACATTCAAATAAAAAATCAGTCGTTCTGACGGTTCTGTACCCGGTAGATGTGTAACATCAGATACAGCACCTCGTCCGAACTGCAATGCCAGCCATGGCGCTGCTCGATCTCTTTTGCCACTGCTTGGGCACAGCGATAGGTCGCCGGATACTCGGCAGACAGCTCCGACAGCATTTTGCCGCTGCCCTGTTCCATTACCTTACCTGATGAGAGCCGCCGTACCAGAAACTGAATGTGCATGGCAAAGCGGGCGTAATTATAAGATTCCCGATCCAGCGCAATGCCCAGCTCCCGCTCTACCAGAACGGTCACCTCGTCCAGCACCTCCACGGCTGCAAGTGTACTGGACAGATCACTGCCCTCCAGTTCAGCATTCACGATATGCAGTGCAATGTTTACCGCCTCGGCGCGGGGCAGCGCGGTGCCGGTGCGCAAGCGCACCGTTTCCATAGCCTGCAGCCCCAGCTCGTATTCCCGCGGGTAGAGATGCTGCACATCGTAGTGCAGCGGCGTGGCCAGACGGATGCCTTGTTTTTCCCGCTCCTGCGCAAAGGCGATATGGTCTGCCAAGGTAAAAGGCAGATTTGGATTCAGCTCAGCCTGCAGCGCGATCTCTGCCTGTTCTGCAATGTCTGCCGCCGCCATCAGAGCTTCTTCCGGAAGGCTGGACAGCATCTCATAATACTGCGGGTCCACATCGTAAAAGGTACGGTAGACCACAGAGAGATCTGTCAACTCATAAGGCATAGGATGAAAGCCCACGCCGCGCCCCAGCACGACCATTTCGTGGCCGCGCTTGTCCTGCGCCACAGCGGCGTTATTATTGATCTTACGCAGCAGCTTCATGGCGTGCTCCCTTCCTGCCAAACAAAATACCTATAAAAAGAAAAACCTCCGGACGCAGCTACCCAATGCAGAACCAACACCATACCCATGGTGCTGTAAGGATCTGCTAGTAGCGCCTCCCGAGGAGTAACGACTAGTTTGATTGTCTGGCAATATAATAACAGAACCTCGGAGCAAAGTCCATTCGCAGTTTCGACAAAAGAACTACTCTGTTTTTCAGCACAATAACGAATAAAAAAGCCCCCGCCGACAGAGGGAAAAAGTGTCGGCGGGGGCTCGGGGAAATGTCAAATCAGGGGTTCAGGGCTCAGTCGTCTGCAGCTTCGTCCAGATTGCCCAGCTTCTTGGCCTGCTCCACAACGGCAGGCACCAGCATCTCGGGCAGGATCTCGTAGCGGGCAAACTCGGTAGTGAACCAGCCGCGGCCCTGCGTGGTCTGCCGGATAAAGGTGGTAAAGTTTGCAAGCTCTGCCAGCGGCACCTCGGCGATGATGGTCTGCAAGCCGTCCTCGTCCGGCTCCATGCCCAGCACGCGGCCGCGGCGCTTGGTCACATCGCCCATGATGTCGCCGGTGTTGTCGCCCGGCACATGAGCCTTCAGGGTGTGGATGGGCTCCAGAATGACGGGGCCAGCCTCCGGCATAGCAGCCTTATATGCCAGCTTTGCAGCCATGATAAAGGCCATTTCAGAGCTGTCTACCGGGTGGTAGCTGCCGTCCAGCAGGGTGGCCTTCAGGCCCACCACGGGGTAACCGGCCAGCACGCCCTTTTCGGCGGCCAGGCGCACGCCCTTTTCCACGGCGGGGAAGAAGTTCTTGGGCACGCTGCCGCCGAACACCTTCTCCTCAAACACCACCTGCTCGCTGTCGCAGGGCTCGAAGTTGATGATAACGTCACCGAACTGGCCGTGGCCGCCGGTCTGCTTCTTATGGCGTCCCTGCTTCTGGCAGGCCTTGCGGATGGACTCGCGGTAGGCAATGCGGGGAGCTTCCAGACCGATCTCCACGCCGA
>ENA-OPEE01002931-OPEE01002931.1-human-gut-metagenome-genome-assembly--contig:-NODE-2931-length-10161-cov-2.787156_pt1 | contig 10161 bp, 7 predicted proteins | sample MGYA00241263_ERZ501506 | MGnify/ENA primary metagenome ERZ501506 (study PRJEB25962, sample SAMEA2042626) | human gut metagenome | biome: human gut; feature: human-associated habitat; material: faeces...
GTCTGTCCGGCGGCCGTCCGGCGGTAACGCGTGTCGCCGAGACCGCTTCGAGCTGGGACGGCGCGCCGCTTCCGGCCTATCCGGCGGGGCGGCCGCAGGTGACGATTCTCCGGGCGACGATTCCGCCGCATGCGACGCTCCCGCGGCACACGCATGCCGTCGTCAATGCCGGCGTGATCCTCCGCGGCGAACTGACCGTGGTCTCCGACAACGGGACGGAGCGGACTTTCCGCGCCGGCGAGGGTATCGTGGAGCTGGTCGGTACGGTCCATTACGGCGAAAACCGCGGTGACGGGGAGACCGAGATGGTGATGTTTTACGCCGGAACGGAGGGCGTGCCGCTCTCCGAGAGTGCGGATCTATAACCGAAAGTTATGACGACGAGACGAATTACGCGGACCATAGCCCTTTTTGTGCTGTTGCTGACAGCTGCGGTTATCGGCGGGAGTTTCTACATGCTCGGCTTCTCGCTGCGCCCCGAAGAGACGATGCGGGCGAAAAATGCCACGGCCTATGAATATATGTACGCCGAGTATCCTTTCCTGCGTCCGTGGACGGACAGTCTCGAACGGGTCGGAGCGTTGCGCGATACGGTGATCGTCGATCCGCAGGGTGTGCGGCTCCATGCGCTCTACGCCGCGGCTCCCGAACCGACCGACCGCACGGCCGTCATCGTCCACGGATATACCGACTGCGCCGTGCGGATGCTGATGATCGGCTACCTCTATAATCACGACCTGCGTTACAACGTGCTGCTGCCCGACCTGCATTACCATGGCCGGAGCGAAGGCCGGGCGATCCGCATGGGCTGGCTCGACCGGCTGGATGTGCTGCGCTGGATGGAGGTTGCCGACGCCCTCTTCGGCGGCAATACGCAGATGGTCGTTCACGGTATCTCGATGGGCGCCGCCACGACGATGATGGTTGCGGGCGAGTCGCAGCGCCCCTATGTGAAGTGTTTTGTCGAGGACTGCGGCTACACGAGCGTCTGGGACGAGTTCTCGAACGAGCTGAAAACCTCGTTCGGACTTCCCGCATTTCCGCTGATGTACACTGCGAGCTGGCTCTGTGATCTAAAATACGGCTGGAATTTCCGCGAGGCTTCGGCGCTGGCGCAGGTGGCCAAGTGCGAACTTCCGATGCTCTTCATCCACGGCGACGCCGACGATTACGTGCCTACGTGGATGGTCTATCCGCTCTATGAAGCCAAGCCGGGCGAAAAGGAGCTGTGGCTCGTTCCCGGAGCCGGACACGCCTACTCCTACCGGGACAACAGGGAGGAATACACCGCCGTCGTCCGGGAGTTCGTCGGAAAATACGTCCGCTGATTCCGCGGCCGCCCGGTCCGTGCTGGAGCCGTAACCGCTTCGGACCGCATGGACTCCGATCTGCCGCAGGAGACCGGTCCGCCGATCCGGGAACGGGGCTGACCCGACTACAGTGCTGACCCGACAACGGTGCAGTTCTCAAAGCGGCCGCAGCTCTGAAAACGGTGCCGGACCCGAAAGCGGCTGCGGTCCCGACAACGGTGCGCCCCGCATGAAATCTCAAGGCCGGAACTTCTCTGAAGTTCCGGCCTTGACATCTTCCGGATTCCGGACCGCTCCTTCCCGGAAGTGCCGGGAAGAGGGGCGGCCGCGAAAATCCGCCTATCCGGGGCGCCTAATTGGAGGCGAGCTTTTTCACCGTTCCGAAGAACGATCCCGTCACCAGATAGGGCATCGGGTGGTCGTCGCCCGTCGAGAACGACACTTCGTAGTCCGTTCCGTTCGACGTTTTCAGGGTCAGCGAACCGTTGGTCATCGGGGCATGGGGCGTGCGGCCGCTGTAGAACCACGTGTTCACGGCCCGGAGATTTCCGCCGCCGAGATCTTCCCGTGTGCCGGGCAGGAAGCCGGGCGTGTCGTCCGAGGTTGCTTTGTAGATGCCCGACGGAATGTATTCCTGCCCCGGAGCCGTTTTCAGCCTGAACCAGAGGTAGTACCCCGTCGCGCCCTGCGTCGCGTAGCACTCCTTTTCGTAGAAGTGCAGGTCCCAGCGGTCGTACCGGGCCGTACATTCGTCCGTGATCTTCTTGATCGAAACCACCGGCGCGTCGGCGTTCATCGCATAGTCGGCATTCAGTTTCGAGTCGCCGCGGTAAGAGTCGTTTATGCGGTTTTCGAATTCGAGCGCTCCGCGGTAGCTGACGCGCAGCGTGCTGTCGTCTTCGTCGATGAACTCCGCCTTGATCGTGGTGATGCCGTTGTCGGTCTTGATCCGCATCTTTCCGCCGACGATGGCGTGGGGCGTTGTGGAACCCTCCTCTTCGTTAGGCTCGTTCCAATAGGTGCCGAACAGAGCCGGCATGCCGAAGGAATCGGTTCCGAGAAATCCCTCGATGAATACGCCGGCCTTGTTGTCGGTGGATTTGCCGATGGTGTATTCGCCGTCCAGCGGACGCGCGCTTTTCGGATCGGTCGCCAGTACGCTCAGGAAGTCGATGTCGAGCCGGTACTTGTAGGGCGCGGCATCGGCCTGATCGAGGTCTGCGTCGGTCAGCACCAGATAGTAGTCGCCGGCCGCATCGCCCCAGTAGGTGTGGTAATAGGTGCCGTAGGCGTGGGGGAGTGCGAGGTAATCGGGATCGGTCTCTTTGCCGTCTCCGCCGTTTTCATTGTCGTCGTTGCTGCATGCGGCGAAGGCCGTCAGGGCCAGCGCGGCGGTCAGGAGCAGTGATTTTCTGAAGATTTGCATAGGTCGTAACGTATTTGGGGATTAGTTTTTGAATCCGGGTTTTCCGGTGTAGGTGAACGAAAACGTCTCTTCGGCCCCGTCGTCGCGGAGCGTTCCCTCTATCTTCCAGCTTTCGCCGGCGGTCGAGACGGTGAACGATCCCGACGTGGCGACGTAGGTGGCTTCGTCGGTTTTCCAGTAGGTGCCGGCGGCCCGGCCGCTTTCGGAGATGTAGCCTGAGCGGAACGTGAAGATTTCGTTGGCGTATTTTCCCGCTTCCGAACGCAGGTCGATCGTGTATTTGCCGTCGCCGGGCAGCGGCGCCGCCGGATCGGCGGCCGGCACGCTGCGGAGCTGCGAATGCAGTTCGACCCTTTCGTTGCCGCCGCGGAGCATGTAGGTGTTGGCCGCAATGCCGTAGTCGTTGGGATAGTAGTCGCCGAAGACCATCGACAGCCGTTCGTACACGACCGGGTCTTCCTCCCCGGATTCGTTTGCGAAGGCCAGCGCGCCGCTCCACGAGAACGAGAGGGCGGTTTTGTCCCCGTCGTTCACCTCGCCCGACAGGGTGAAGATCCCGTCGCTCGATGCTGCGGGCGCGAGCGTCATGCTGCCCGCACGGATCGCGAACTTCGTTTTCTGCCCGGCCTGATTCGCGCTCCGGACCTCGACGCCGCTTTTGGCGGTTTCCCACGAGGATGCCTCCGGCGCGAACGTTCCCGCCCGGCGGGTCTCCGCCGCCGTGTAAACGCCCGCTTCGGGCATCGCGGCGGAGGGTTTGGGGGCTTTGACGCTCGTCAGGTCCGCTTCCAGCACGTCTCCGTCCGCATTGGTCAGCGTCAGACGGTAGTTGCCGTCTCCGGTCCGGTACCTGTCTCCGAGGTAAACCGCCTGCAAGACGGTCGTGAACTCGATGGTGTAATTTACGGCCCGCACGGGCGGCTCCTTCTCCTTGTCGTCGGAACAGGACGCGGAAGACAATACTGCAGCCGCCAGCAGCGGCAGCAGCAAGGTTTTTTCTATTCTCTCCATAATTAACCTGATTTGATTGTGATTGGTCCGGCATCGGCATAGTGCCGCTCGGCAGCAAAAATAGAAATACCCCCTTTCTTGTCAAAACAAAGCCGGGGGTCAAATCGGGTGTGGGTCGTTGCTGTTAAGTCTTTGTTATTTAGTCTGATGACTCTGTCCGGTCCCGCCCGGACCGGGGTATATCCGATGTCTCCGCGTCGCTTTGCGTCCGGAATTCCGCGCCCTTGCGACTCTTTTCTCCGGAGCCGCCGTTTTCCGGCAACGCATGCCGGAAACGAAAGAAACCCGGTCTTGAAAGACCGGGTTTCTTTGTCGGAATGTTGCGGATTAAGCCTTGCCGGCCGAACCCAGCACGCTCTCGCACTTGTGCATGTAGAGTTTCTTCAGCTCGTCGCGGGCCGGACCCAGGTATTTGCGGGGGTCGAACTCGGCGGGCTGGTCTACGAAGATCTTGCGGATGGCTGCGGTCATCGCCAGACGGCCGTCCGAGTCGATGTTGATCTTGCAGACGGCGCTCTTGGCGGCCTTGCGGAGCTGCTCTTCGGGAATGCCTACGGCATCCTTCAGCGCACCGCCGTGCGTGTTGATGATCTTCACGTACTCCTGCGGAACCGACGACGATCCGTGCAGCACGATGGGGAAGCCCGGAAGCTCCTTCTCGATCTCGGCCAGAATGTCGAAACGCAGTTCGGGCGGAACGAGGATGCCCTCGGCGTTGCGGGTGCACTGTTCGGGCTTGAACTTGTTGGCGCCGTGCGAGGTGCCGATCGAGATGGCCAGCGAATCCACGCCGGTCTTGGATACGAAATCCACGACGTCCTTGGGATCGGTGTAGGTGTGGTGCTCGGCCGAAACCTCGTCCTCCACACCGGCCAGTACGCCCAGCTCGCCTTCTACCGTCACGTCGAACTGGTGTGCGTAGTCGACCACCTGCTTGGTGAGCGCCACGTTCTCCTCATAGGGGAGGTGCGAACCGTCGATCATCACCGACGAGAAGCCCATGTCGATGCAGCTCTTGCAAAGCTCGAACGAGTTGCCGTGGTCGAGGTGCAGAACGATCGGAATGTTCTTGCCCAGCTCCTTGGCATATTCGACGGCGCCCTGAGCCATGTAGCGGAGCAGGGTCTGGTTGGCGTACTTGCGCGCGCCCGACGACACCTGAAGAATTACCGGCGACGAAGCCTCCACGCAAGCCTGAATGATGGCCTGCATCTGCTCCATGTTGTTGAAGTTGAATGCCGGGATGGCATAACCGCCCTTGATGGCCTTTGCGAACATCTCACGGGTGTTCACAAGACCCAAATCTTTGTAGGATACCATAGTAATTTAATTTATGCAGTGAATTGTTTCTCTCGAAAAACCGCACAAATTTAATAAATATTCTAATTAATTGCGCCTGTTCGGGCTATTTTATTCGCCTTTTTGTGAAAAAAATAACAGACGGCCGGAAATTGTTGCGCAATCCGGATTGTTTTTTGTATTTTTGCATGGCTTTAGCTCCGGGGGATTCCCGAATCGCGGACGGGCTTCCGCGCCCCGCGGCGGCCGAAGCGTCGGGGCGGACTGCAAGGATTGCAAGGATATTGATACTACAAACATAAACAAACTACCATTATGGCTGACTTTATTTATCAGGAGCCGTTCCCCGTGGGGGAGGACAAAACCGAGTACCGTCTTTTGACGAAGGATTACGTGAAGGTCGTCGAGTGCGACGGACGTAAAATCCTGAAGGTGGACCCCGCGGGTCTCGAACTGCTGTCGAAGGCCGCCTACGGCGACGTGTCGTTCTATCTGCGCGCCTCGCACCTGCAGAAGCTGCGCAACATCCTCGAAGATCCCGAAGCTACCGACAACGACAAGTTTGTGGCCTACACCATGCTGCTGAATCAGGTCGTTGCGGCCGAGGGCGAGCTGCCGACCTGTCAGGACACCGGCACGGCCATCTGCATCGGCCATAAGGGCGAGGACGTCTACACGGGCGCCGACGACGCCGCGTGCATCTCGAAAGGCGTTTACGAAACCTACAAGGAGCGCAACCTGCGCTATTCGCAGGTCGTGCCCTTCACGATGACCGACGAGAAGAATTCGGGCACCAACCTGCCGGCCCAGATCGACATCTACGGCGGCCGTCCGGGCATGGAATACGAATTCCTCTTCATCACCAAGGGCGGCGGCTCGGCCAACAAAACCTTCCTCTACCAGCAGACCAAGGCGCTGCTGAACGAGGAGTCGCTCACGAAATTCATCAAACAGCATATCTTCGACCTCGGCACGTCGGCCTGCCCGCCTTACCACCTCGCGATCTGCATCGGCGGCACGTCGGCCGAAATGTGCCTTTCGACCGTGAAGAAGGCTTCGGCCGGCTACCTCGACGAGCTGCCCACTTCGGGCAACGAGGGAGGCCGCTGCTTCCGCGACCTCGAATGGGAGGAGAAGGTGCTCAAGATCTGTCAGGAGAGCGGCGTCGGCGCGCAGTTCGGCGGCAAGTACCTCGTACACGACGTGCGCGTGATCCGCGCCCCGCGCCATGCGGCTTCGTGCCCCGTGGCCATCGGCGTCAGCTGCTCGGCGGACCGTAACATCAAGGCCAAGATCACGCCCGACGGCATCTTCCTCGAAGCGCTGGAGAAGAACCCCGCCCGCTTCCTGCCCGCCGAGGCCCCCGCCATGTCGCCAGCCGTGGACATCGACCTCGACGAAGGCATGGACAAGGTCCGCGAAATACTTACCAAATATCCGATCAAGACGCGCCTGAACCTGAAGGGCACGCTGATCGTGGCGCGCGACATCGCCCACGCCCGCATCAAGCAGATGCTCGACGAGGGCAAGCCCATGCCCGAATACTTCAAGAAGCACCCGGTGTACTACGCGGGTCCGGCCAAGACGCCGGAGGGCATGGCTTCGGGCTCGTTCGGCCCCACGACGGCCGGACGCATGGACCCCTACGTGGATCTGTTCCAGTCGCACGGCGGTTCGCTGGTGATGGTGGCCAAGGGCAACCGCTCGCAGCAGGTCACCGACGCCTGCCGCAAGCACGGCGGTTTCTACCTCGGTTCGATCGGCGGCCCGGCGGCTATTCTGGCCAAGAACTCGATCAAGTCGGTCGAGGTCGTGGACTTCCCCGAACTGGGCATGGAGGCCGTCCGCAAGATCTACGTCGAGAACTTCCCGGCGTTCATCATCGTCGACGACAAGGGCAACGACTTTTTTGCCGATTTCAAACATTAAAAAACGGCCCGGAGATATACTAACGGGCAAAAGTTTACGTTGTAAAATCTGAAGAAAGATTTTATTGTAAGGCTCAATGAGAGATTTCATTGCGAAAATATCCCTGACGGCGCTCTTCGCGCTGGCGATCTTCTCGGCATCGGCTGCCGAGAAGGTCACTTTTGAGGCCAGCTCTCCGCTGACGGTCGCCGTCGGCGAAGCGTTCCGCGTGGAGTTCGCGCTCAACGCCTATCCCGACAAGGGGACGTTCAAGGCGCCTTCGTTCGAAGGATTCGACGTGATCGCCGGCCCGGCCGAGTCGTCGGGCCAGTCGATCCAGATCGTCAACGGAGCGATGACCAAAAGCATCAATTACACGATCACCTACGTCCTGCTTCCGCAGGCCGCGGGCAACGTCACCGTCGGGGCTGCCGAAGTCACGGTGGACGGCACCGTCTACCGTTCCAACGCCCTGCCGATCGAGATCGTGAACGAGGGCAAGTCCCCCGGCGCCGGCGGCACGCAGTCCCGGCCGCGCGAGGACTCCTCGCCGGACGTTACGGCGCAGAACCAGATCGCCAAGGACGACATTCTGCTGCGCGCCGTCGTGTCGCGGACCTCGGTCTACAAGGGCGAGCCGCTGCGCGTGACGTTCAAGCTGTACGAGCGGGTGCCGGTCGTGGGATACAACGACGTGAAATTCCCGTCGTTCAACGGATTCTGGGCGCAGGAGCTTAATACCGACAACGCCCGGCGCCAGCGCGAGACCTTCAACGGCAAGGTCTACGAGACGCTCGTGGCCAAGGAGTACCTGCTCTACCCGCAGCAGGCCGGGACGCTCGTGATCGAGCCGGCCGAACTGACGGCCGTGGCGCAGGTCGTGGTGCCGGGACGCCGCAACGTGGACCCCTTCTTCGGGGGCGGTCCCGACTTCGTCAACGTGCCCCGCAAGGTGCAGAGTCCGCGCATCAACATCGCCGTCAAGCCGCTGCCTGCGGGCGCTCCCGCCAGCTTCAGCGGCGCCGTGGGCAGTTTCACGATGGATGCCGTGCTTCCGCAGGAGCGGCTGGCCGCCAACTCCGCGGCGACCTATACGGTCAAGATTTCCGGCACGGGCAACCTTACGTTCGTGCAGGCGCCCAAACTGACGCTCCCCGCTTCGTTCGAGCAGTATAACGTCAAGACCACCGAGTCGATCAACACCTCGGCGGCCGGCATTTCCGGCTACCGCCAGTTCGAATATCCCTTCATCGCGCGCGCCGAAGGCACGTACGAGGTGGAACCCGTCGAATTCAGCTATTTCGACCCGTCGCGCATGCAGTACATGACGCTGAAGTCGAAGGCGCTGGAGCTGGAGATCACGCCCGACGCCAAGGGCGGCGGCGACGCCCCCGTGGTGCAGGGCCGCGGCATGTCGAAGGAGGAGGTTAAGCTGCTCGGACAGGATATCCGCTTCATCAAGCTGGGCAGTCCGCAGCTGCGTTCGGTCCGCGAACCGTTCCTCTTCAGCGCGGCCTACTGGGTGCTGTTCTTCGGCATCCTGATCCTCTTCGCAATGGTCTACGTCGCGCTGCGCCGGCAGATCCGCGAGTCGCAGAACGTGGCCCTGCTGCGGGGCAAGCGCGCCAACAAGGTCGCCGTGCAGCGTTTCCGCGCCGCCAAACGCTACATGGAGGAGCAGAACCGCCATGCGTTCTACGAGGAGATGCTCCGTGCGTTGTGGGGCTACATGAGCGACAAGTTCAACATTCCGGTCGCCAACCTCACGAAGGAGAACGTCCGCGAGGAGCTGCACAAACGGGGCGTCTCGTCCGAGGAGTCGCAGCGTTTCACGGCCATCATCACCAAGTGCGACGAGGCGCAGTATTCGCCGGCCGCATCGGCCCGGATGACCGAGGTCTACGGCGAGGGCGTCGATATCATTTCGCGGATCGAAGCGATGATAAAACGATAGGAACAGCTATGAAAAAACGAATTTCAGTTTGTCTCGTCCTGCTGCTGGGGTATCTGGCATCCTATGCGCAGGAGCCTGCCGACAGCCTTGCGCAGCCGGAGGCGGAGCAGAGCGAGTCCGCGCCCCGGCCCACGACCGAACAGTTGTGGGACATGGCCAACACGGCCTATATCAACGGCAATTTCCATTCGGCCGCCGAAGTCTACGAAGAGATTCTTTCCCGCGGGGTAAGCTCCGTGAAACTCTACTATAACCTCGCCAATGCCTACTTCAAGGAGGACCGCATCGGCAAGGCCATCCTCTATTACAAACGGGCGCTGCGGCTGGCTCCCGGCAACGACGACATCCGCCACAACCTGAGCGTCGCCGAAGCCCGCACGAAGGACAACATCGAGGACATCCCCGAATTCTTCTTCGTGACGTGGATGCGCGAAGCCCGCCACACGATGAGCTGTACGGCGTGGAGCATCCTTTCGCTGGTGCTGCTGGCCTGCGCGCTGGCGCTGTTTCTGGTCTACCTGCTGGCCCAGCGGCTTTCGCTGCGCAAGGCCGGGTTCTACGGCACCGTCGTCGCCGTGCTGTTGTGCATGCTGACGACGTGGTTTGCGCTGGGCGAACGCCGCGAGATGCTCGACGACACTTCGGCCGTGGTCATGACCGCTTCTACGGCGGTCAAGAGTTCGCCCGACAAGTCGTCCACCGACCTTTTCGTGCTGCACGAAGGCACGGTCGTGACGATCACGAACCGGCTCGACGACTGGTGCGAAGTGGTGATCGCCGACGGCAAGAAGGGGTGGCTGGAGTGCCGCAAAATCGAAACGATCTGAATGTCTAAGTTACTACAGGACGTCGTCGGCGAGTTGTCGAAGCTTCCGGGCGTGGGGCGCCGCACGGCGCTGCGCCTCGCCATCCACATCCTGCGCATGGAGCGGGAGTCGGTGGCCGAAATGACGGAGAGCATCGACCGTTTCCGCAACGACGTGAAATACTGCGCCGAGTGCAACAACCTTTCGGACGAGGAGGTGTGCCCGATCTGTCTGGACGACGAGCGCGACCGGACCACGATCTGCGTCGTGGAACAGGTCGCCGACGTGCTCTCGATCGAGAATACCCACCAGTACAAGGGCCTTTACCACGTGCTGGGCGGGGTCATTTCGCCGATGCAGGGCATTTCGCCCTCGGATCTGAAGATCGACCTGCTGACCGAACGCATCGCCCGCGGCGGCGTGAAGGAGGTGATCCTCGCCATTTCG
>ENA-OPEE01002935-OPEE01002935.1-human-gut-metagenome-genome-assembly--contig:-NODE-2935-length-10156-cov-5.293139_pt1 | contig 10156 bp, 5 predicted proteins | sample MGYA00241263_ERZ501506 | MGnify/ENA primary metagenome ERZ501506 (study PRJEB25962, sample SAMEA2042626) | human gut metagenome | biome: human gut; feature: human-associated habitat; material: faeces...
CAGACGAAGTCTGCGGTCGCCCCCTTGACCCCTTCGCATTGCACACCCATGTTACTGGTCTTTTATCGCAGCAGAAAGGATTCCGCGCCTGCGGGCGCGATTCTTGCAACATGTGCCCCCGGAATACGGTAGCAAAGCTTTTTCATTGAAAATAGTATGAATTGGGCAAAATCTGCACGTTTTCTTGCAAGAATTGCGCCTGCAATCTCTTGACGAATCACGGCGAACGCGGTATACTACGAGTAGGTACACCCTGAATCAGAGTCATTAAGAGGAGGCTTTTCTGATGCAGAATATTCCCGTTGTGAAGCTGGGTCTGGTTGCGGTTTCCCGCGACTGCTTCCCGATTGCGCTGAGCGAAAAGCGCCGTGCCGCGATTGCGGAAAAGTGCGGCCAGAAGAAGCTCGACATCGTCGAAATCAAGACGACGGTGGAGAACGAGAAGGACATGCTCAAGGCGGTTGAGGAACTGAAGGCGAACGAGTGCAACGCGGCGGTCGTGTTCCTCGGCAACTTCGGCCCGGAAACCCCCGAAACGCTGATTGCAAAGAATTTCGACGGCCCGTGCATGTTTGTGGCAGCGGCGGAAGGCGACGGCGACATGATCAACGGTCGCGGCGACGCTTACTGCGGTATGCTGAACTGCTCCTACAATCTGGGTATGCGCCACCTGAAGGGCTACATCCCGGAATATCCCATCGGCACGGCGGATGAGCTGGCAGACAAAATTGCGGAATTCATCCCGATTGCCCGCGCCATCATCGGCGTGAAGAACCTCAAGATCATCACCTTCGGCCCGCGTCCTCAGGACTTCTTCGCCTGCAATGCCCCGATTAAGGGTCTGTATGAGCTGGGCGTGGAAATCGAAGAGAACTCCGAGCTGGATCTGCTCGTCTCTTACAAGGAACATGCTGGCGACGCCCGCATCCCCGCTGTCTGCGAAGACATGGCGAAGGAAATGGGCGAGGGCAAGTATTATCCGGAGCTGTGCGAGCGCATGGCGCAGTTCGAGCTGACGCTGCTGGACTGGGCAGAGGCCCACAAGGGCGCGCGCAAGTACGTTGTCTTTGCGGACAAGTGCTGGCCGGCGTTCCCGTCCCAGTTCGGCTTTGAACCCTGCTATGTCAACTCCCGTCTGGCCTCCCGCGGCATCCCGGTTGCCTGCGAAGTGGATATCTACGGCGCACTGAGCGAATACATCGGCGCGTGCGTGACTGGTGACGCTGTCACCCTGCTGGACATCAACAACTCCGTCCCGCAGTACATCTACGACGAGGACATCAAGGGCAAGTTCGATTACAAGCTGACGGACACCTTCATGGGCTTCCACTGCGGCAACACGCCATCCTGCAAGATGTGCGACAACCGCGCGGTCAAGTACCAGCTGATTCAGCACCGCCTGCTGGAGCCCGCCGGCAGCGATCCGGACTTCACCCGCGGCACGCTGGAAGGCGACATCGCGCCCAGCCCCATCACGTTCTACCGCTTGCAGTGCGATTCTGACGGCGTGGTGCGCTCCTACATCGCGGAGGGCGAAGTGCTGCCCGTCGCGACCCGCTCCTTCGGCGGCATCGGCGTGTTCGCCATCAACGAAATGGGTCGTTTCTACCGTCATGTGCTGGTGCAGAAGCGCTATCCGCACCACGGAGCTGTGGCGTTCGACCACTGCGCGAAGCAGCTCTTCGAGGTCTTCAAGTACCTCGGCGTGCAGGACATCGCTTGGAATCAGCCGAAGTCCCTGCCCTATCCCACGGAGAATCCCTGGGCATAATCCAGAAACATCAAAGGGCGCGGCTTGCAGCAATGCAGGTCGTGCCCTTTTTTGAATGAGCAATTGTTGCGTTAGCGCATAAAGAACCCCCGGAAGCGGCTGAAAAATCCGCCTCCGGGGGTTGTGTATCCGAATTACATGATAACCTTGATTTCCGCACCGTCGGTCAGCACAGCGTCCGTCAGCACGCCGGAAACTTCCGTGCCGTTAACCAGCACCTGCTTCACGCCGCTCTCGTGGTGGGCGGTGTTATCCACCACAATGTGCAGCCGCTTGCCGCGGAAGCTCTTGTCCATCGTGAATCCGTCCCAAGACGCGGGAATCGCCGGGCTGATGACCAGTCCTTCAGGCGTCGGGCGCAGACCCAGAATACCCTCAACGCAGCCGACCATGACCGTCGATGCCGTGCCGGTCAGCCAATGCACATGCGCGCGGCCCGGCTGAGGCGTCTCGTGACCCTCGATGAACTGCGTGTGGACATAGGGTTCCGCTTCACGCAGCTCCGCGCGGTCGTTGTAGGCGGCTGGGCAGCTCTCCGTGAAGTACTGGAACGCGCGGTCGCCGTGACCCAGCAGCGCTTCCGCGAGAATCGCCCAGCCCTGAATCTGGCAGAAGATACCGCCGTTTTCCTTCGTCGTGGGATTGAACAGCAGCATGTTCGCGCCGTCGAAAGCGTGCTGCTTGTAGCAGGGCGCCATGATTTCCACACCGAAGGGCGTGTTCAGCTGCTCGAACGCCGTCTGCATAGCCTTTTCCGCCTGTTCAGGCGTTGCCAGGCCGGAAATGACCGCCCAGGACTGCGGGTTGAGCCACATGGACGCTTCGGGATCGTTCTTGCTGCCGATGATGCTGCCCTGCTCGCTGTACCCGCGGCGGAAGCGGTCATCCTCCCAGAAGTGCTGGTTGATGAGCGCCTTCTGTTCCTCCGCCTTCTGGCGCAGGTAGACGCGGTATTCGTCGTTCTCCGGCTTGTTGGGCATCAGTTCATCCAGCAGGCGCAGGGCGAGATACAGCTGCATGGCGACGAAGGAGGATTCGCCCGCCGCGCCCAGACGCAGGCAGTCGTTCCAGTCCGCGTGCAGACCCGCCGGCATACCATGCGCGCCCAGATGATTCATGGAGAAGTCAATCGCGCGCTTCAGGTGATCAAGCACCGTGCCTTCGCCGTGCGTCGCATACGGAATGACCTCGTCCATAAACGCGGTATCGCCCGTTTCAGCGATATACTTGTAAACGGTCGGGAAGAGCCACAGCGCATCGTCCGCGCGATAATGCGGATGACCCGTGGCGCGGACGTAGCTGTCGTCCTCCGGGGAATCCTCGTGCCCCGCGTTGTGGTTGAACTTCACCAACGGCAGACCGCCGCCGTGATGCACCTGCGCGCTGAGCATGAAAACAAGGCGTTCCTTCGCCATCTTCGGGTCAAGGTGGATGATGCCCTGAATGTCCTGCACCGTGTCGCGGTAGCCCAGACCGTTTCGCTGACCGCAGTAGATGAGGGACGCCGCGCGGCTCCAGACAAACGTCGTGAAGCACTGGAAGGCGTTCCAAGTGTTGATCATGCTGTTGAAATTCGCGTCAGGCGTGTTGACCGTCAAGCCGGAGAGCTCGCCGTGCCAGTAATCAACCAGCGCTTTCAGTTCGCCGTCCACCTTATCCGCGACGTTGGCATAGCTGTCCAGCAGCGCACGCGCCGCCTTTTCGCCCTTCTGTGCCAGCAGGAAGGCAATCGTTTTTGTTTCGCCGGACTGGAGCGTCAGCACCGTGTGCAGCGAACCGCAGGGGTTGCCATTGAAGTTGAGGGAATTGCCCAGGTCGCCATCCACAACGCCCTTGGGGTTGGAGAAGCGCCCCTGTCCGAGGAAGCGTTCGCGGCGGCCGGTGTAGCTCTTGACCGGGCTGCCTGCCAGACCAAAGAAGCGCTCGCGGCCGTTTTCGCCATCCGCATTCACGCCGCAGAACTGGTTGATATGCTCGATGATATGGTCACCGTGGAAGGTCGTTGTGGTGATAAACTGCGTATACTGGAGGTTGACCAAATCCTGCTCATAGTTGCTCTCAGTGGTCAGCTCGCAGTAAGAGAAAACGGAGATGGTGCGGGGCTTATCGGACTTGTTCGTCACCGCCACGCGCCAAACCTCGTGCGTCGCGCCCAGCGGCACATAGTACAGCGTCTTGCTCTCGATGCCGCTGTATGTGCTTTCGACCTCCGTGTAGCTCGTGCCGTGACGGGTGATGGTCTTGTACTGTTCCAGCGGCTTCTCCACCGGCCGCCACGTTGCCGACCAATAATCGCCCGTTTCGTCATCCCGCAGATAGACATAGCGCCCTGGCTCATCGAACTGGTTGAAGGTATAGCGCAGGATGCGTCCCGCCGCGCCGGACTTGACGAAGCTGTATCCGCCGGCGTTCTGGGTCACAATCGCGCCGTATTCCGGAGAGCCGAGGTAGTTTGCCCACGGCATGGGCGTACGCGGGTCGGTGATGACGTACTCGCGCGCAGCATCACTAAAGTAACCGAACTGCATAAGAGAAATCCTCCTTACGTAATTCATCGTCAGGGTTATCTCCGAAAACGTTTTCCCGGACAGGCGGAAATCCTCCTGCCCTTTCAAACGCTTCTATCCGTGCGTATTGTAGCATACTTTTCCTCTTCGCGCAAGGAGAGAATGCACACTTCGGAAACTTTTTTCCCGAAAAAGAGGGGGGATAGATGCGAATCCCCCCGGCAACAAAAAAGGCCAGCACCGAGAGAAAACCTTCTCCCATGCTGGTCGTCCGTGCCCATCTGGCACGACAATGTGCAAATTGTGAGCAAAACAGCTTGGGGCTCCTGTGGGAGCGCAAAGTTACTGGCAGGGGCGCTGTCCCTGCACCCTGCAAGGAGAAATAAAACGGGACGAAGTCCCCCTTGACCCCTCCGCGCGATTGAGTTGGTCGCTATCCCATGCTTTGCCCGCGTGTTTATCCGCTTTTATCCTTATTCCGTGTAAACCGCACGCGCACCGCCGATATACGGCAGCCGCGAATACGCCATCACCAAATTCGCATGTCCCACATGGCTCGTCGAAATCCGCAGCGGCACTGCCACCGGACGAATGTGCATTCCCACCAGCGTATCGCCAATATCAATCGCCGCATCCGCCTGAATGCTCACCGCCAAGGCGGGTTTCTCCATCTTCTTCCACGCCGCCGCCGGTACACTGCCACCCGCTTTCGGCTGCGGTATCGCCCGCACCTGCGTCAGTCCCAGTTCCTTCAGCACCGCCTTCTCCACCACAATCCCGCGGTTCAGGTGCTCGCAGCACTGGAACGCCGCATGAACGCCGTGCCCCTTGCACGCCGCCAGCATCGCTTCCGCCACAATCTCGCCTAATTCCGGCACACTGCCCTTGCCGATGCGCGCGCCCGTAATCTCGCTCGTCGAACAGCCCAGCACAATCACGCTGCCGCTCTCCAAATGCCCCGCATCCATCAGCGCACCAACGGATTCATCCAAAATGCGGTTGATTTCCGCGCGCAAAGTTTCCCTCTGTGCCTCGTCAAACATGTTCAAGCCCTCCCTGTTCTTTCTGCGCTGATTCCTGCTGGAATGGGGTCTTCTGGCGGAGCATTTCCAGCGCATTGCCTGCGCCGATAACCGCCAAGCGCCCCAGCAGATTCGCAATCATCCGCGCCGTTTCAATGTCGATTTGTTCCCGCACGCCGCGAATCGCCGTCACTCCCGCGTGGACATCCTTGCGCATTTCCTTCCAATTGATGCGCTGCGTCGATGCCAGCAGATCGAAGATAGCATCCACGAACTTGCGGCGCTGCTCGCGGGTACACTGTGCCAGCCACTGGTGCACCGTCTGGTTGACCAGAACGCTGCCCTTGTCCAGATCCTCGGCATAGCAGAAATCCTTGCCCCGCACTTCCCACGAGAACGGGTCGTGCTGCATGATGCCGTTGTTGTCCGAGATGACGACACGATGCACCGGGTGCGCCGCCATCAACAGCCCCACGACCGCAAACTGCGGCACATAGGCAATGATGCGGCTCGCCACGGCGGCGTATCCGTCGGACGCGGCGGTTTCGTCATCCACACCCGGCCCGTCGAAGCTGACGACGCGGCGGATGCGCCCCTGCAAATCCGCCTTGGTGTGCGCGGCGGCATACACGGCGAGGTTTCCGCCCTTGCTGTGACCCGTCACGATGACGTCGCCCGCATCCTGCATCAGGTGGTGTTCGAGATATTTTTGCGCCGCCGCCTGCGCCGGAACAGGGCTTTCAAACGACATGGCGAAATCCTCCCGCCAGCCGGTCAGACTGCCGTCCGTGCCGCGGAAGGCAATAATATGCGTTCCGTCGGGCAAGTCCACCGTCATGGCTGCGAACTGGATTTCGTCATTGAGGACGGACACTGCGTCGCGCACCGTCAATGCCCCAAAGCGGCTGCTTTTCGCGATTTGCTGAAGCAGTCGGCGGCACTCGCCCCGGAAATGGTCGTCCGGATCGTCCGGCGGAACAGATTTCGCGCACTGGGCGAAGACTTGCGTTTCCGCGGGCAGGTCGATGTAAGACAGTGCCGCCATCACGAGGGTATCAAGGTCATTGGCGGGATCAGCGGCGAATGGAAGATCGCCGCGCCAAGTGATGTAATCGGGCAAGTAGGACATTGCTTTGCCACCTCCCAAAGCAGATGAGGGTTTTTTCTGTATTGTTGTTCCTTTCGTTTGGGGTTCTAAGAGCAGTTCTTCTTTCATGCAGGGGGGATGCGCCTGCGGGCGCACCAAAGGGCTTTCCGATCGCCCTTTGGAAACCTTCGGCGCGGTCACTCCCATGTTGCTTAGTTTGTATTGGAGGTTTTCTTTTGGGTTCATGCTTCTTGATTTTCACCGAAGCAGAACCGACCTCATCCGCCTTCGGCACCTTCCCCAGAGGGGAAGGTTTTGGGGGCGTGGTTGCCATCCCCGCCTTCCCCTTTGGGGAAGGTGTCGCCGCAGCGACGGATGAGGTCGGATAAACACGCGGACACTGTATGATAACGTCACCACCTCAATCGCGCGGAAGGGTCAAGGGAGGAACTCCCTTGCTTACTTCAGCTCCCCGCTGGCTTTCATGGCTTCGTATTGCTCCATCGAAATCAGACAGCGGCGGGGTTTCGCGCCGTCCTTCGCGGAGATGATGCCGCGCTGCTCCATTTCGTCTACCAAGCGCCCAGCGCGCGCGTAACCCAGTTTCAGGCGGCGCTGAATCAGGCTCGTCGAGACTTCACGGTCGCGTACCGCCATTTCCACGCACTGCGAGAAAAGGTCGCGGTCAGCGGAGGAGTATTCGTCCACCGTCGAATTCGCATCTGGGTCGTCCTCGTCGCCGTCGTTGCCCATGTTCGCCAAGCGGTCGAGTTCATCCAGCACGCCGCTGTCGTAGTTCGCCGGCGAATACTGGCGTATGAAGTCCGTAATGCCATTCACTTCGTCATCGGTCAGGAAGCAGCCCTGCACGCGGATGGGGGTGAATTCGCCCATCGGCATATACAGCATGTCGCCGTAACCAAGCAGCTGTTCCGCGCCGTTGCGGTCAAGAATCGTTCGGCTGTCCACGTTCGAGGACACCTTGAAGGCGATTCGGCTGGGGATGTTCGCCTTAATCAAGCCCGTAATGACGTCCACCGACGGGCGCTGCGTCGCGACGACCAGATGAATGCCCGCCGCACGCGCCAGCTGCGCCAGACGGCAAATGCGCTCTTCGACTTCCTTCTTGCAGGTCATCATCAAATCCGCCAATTCGTCGATGACAATCACGATGCGTGGCATCGGCTCTTCGTCCTCATCCAGCGCTTCGTTGTAGCCGTCGATGGCGCGCACGCCCTTCTCCTGGAACTTGTTGTAGCGGTCCATCATTTCCCCAACTGCCCACGCCAGTGCGCCGCTCGCCTTGTGCGGGTCGGACACGACCGGAATCAGCAGGTGCGGAATGCCGTTGTAGCACTGCAGTTCAACCACCTTCGGGTCAACGAGAATCATGCGGACTTCCTTGGGCGAACAGCGGTACAAAAGCGAATTGATGATTGTGTTGATGCACACGGATTTACCGGAACCCGTCGCGCCTGCAATCAGCAGGTGCGGCATTTTCGCGAGGTTGCACAGGATTGGCGCGCCCGCGATGTCCTTGCCCAGCGCGACGGTCAGCGGGCCTTTCGCCTTGTGCATCACGTCAGATTGCAGCACTTCCTTGAGCGTGACGGTCGTGCGCGTGCTGTTGGGCACTTCCACGCCCACCAGCGCCTTGCCCGGAATCGGCGCTTCAATTCGCACGGACTTGACTGCCATGTTCATCGCGATATTGTGGTTCAGGTTCGTCACCTTATTGACCTTGATGCCGGGGGCGATTTCCAGTTCAAAGCGCGAAATTGCCGGACCGTGGGTGATGTGGCGCACCTTCGCGGGGATGCGGAAGGACTTGAGCGTCTCTTCCAGCCGCTGCGTGCGCAGTTCGTCCTCCTCCGCGTTGACTCCCTGCTGACCCAGCGGATCGCGCAGAAGCATCATCGGCGGATAGGTGTACGGCACTTCAGGATTGAAGGTGGATGTGGCGGATGCGCCCGTCGCGCTCGGCCCGCCGGACGGTGCTTCCGTCGTTGCCTTTGCGACCTGAATGCCCGGCTGAACCGCTGCGGGGATGTTCTCCGGCTGCTGCAAAGCGGCGGGAACGTTCGTCGGGCCGCTGCTGACCGGCTGCGCGGGCAGGTTCAAATCCGGCTGCCACGCGCCTGCCGGGCGTTCCTGCGTCAGCACGGGCGCAACCACCTTCTTCGGCGCATCCTCCGGCTCTTCCCACGGCGGGCGGTCATCCAGTTCCGCCGGGAAATCCGCGTCATCGTCGAACGCATCGTCCGCGGACACGGCTTCGGGCAAATCCGCAGGCGTTTCTTCCGGGGCTTCCGGCAGAATTTCCTCCTGCATCTCCTGCGTTTCCTGCGGCGCATCTACCGCCGCCGTCGGCTGGGTCGGCATTGTGGGCTGCGTCCACTGCATCATCGGCGGATTCTGCTCCGTCTCCGGCACAGCGTCCGCCGTTTGCTGCATCGGCGCGGGCTGCGCGGGCATGTCGTTCCAGCTGTATGTCGCCGGCTCCCCAACGCCGCTGGGCGCGGGCTGCTTCGGCTGCTCGTAGGTCACCACGTCGTCCACGTCGTACGTGCGGTTCTGCCGCAGCCTGCCCCATCGGGTACGTCGGCTGCGTAAACGGCTGCGAGTCACTCCATGCGGATTTCCGGCGCGGCGTTGTCCAATCATCTGCAAAGCCGGTCTGTCCCAATTCCTCCGCCGACGGCGCAAAACCAATCTTGTTGTTCTTCCGGCTCGTTACGGGCTGAACAGGCTTTCCCTGCGGCATCGGCTGCTTCCGCACCGGCGGATTCTGCGGCATCACGGGCTGCACAGGGGCGTTCGGATACTGCGTATACGGGCTGACGACGCGCCCCTTCTCCGTTCCGGGACGGGCGTAGGGCGACGGGGTATTCTGCGTATAAGCCGCGTTCGCCGCATTCCCTTGGCGAATCCGCTCCTGTTCTTCCGCCAGCTGCCGCTGACGTTCCTGCTCCTGACGGCGTGCTTCCTCCGCCGCTGTTTCTTCCGCGCGCTTCGCCTGCTTCTCGCGCAATTGCACGAGCTTCTCGCCCGTCCAGCCATACAGGCGGCGGAACAGCGACCATCCGCCGACGAGGACATCGACCGCCATCAGCAGACCAAGTATGACTGCCCCCAGCCCTGCGCCAAAGAACTTCCACAGCGGCCACGCAAGCAGCATCCCAACCATGCCGCCGCCGTAGCCCTTCATGCCGTACGTCATGCTGCGGGACATCATGCCGCTGAACGCGTCCGACCCGGTTTTTTGGGCGATATAGTCCAGCAGGGGGAATTGTCCTTCCGACGATGTTACGAACGTCATCAGCGACACAAAGCCGCTGAGCAGCACAACGAGAATCGCATAGCTTGCCACATATCGCCGACTGACTTTGCGCGTCGTGGAAATCAGCAGCGCCACGCCAGCGGCAATCAGCGCGAAGGTCATCAGCAGCGTCATCGACCCGAACATGGAGGACGAAAATTGCCGCAGATACCGGAACACCTCATGCTGCAAGCCGAATCCCGCGCCAAGCAGCGTCAGAATGCCCGTCGCCAGCAGCAATATGCCCACCATCAGGCACGCCGCCAGCGAATCCGCCTCATACCGTGGCATTCGCTTCTGCTTCGCCGTCCTCCCCGTTCGGTTCGTCTTGCCATTCTTCTTACTCTGCGCCATTTCGGCCTCCTACTGCTTCTCTTTGTAATGTTGGGGGACGCAAGGGGCGTTGCCCCTTAGACCCCACCAGAGGCTCTGCCTCTGGACTCCGGCATG
>ENA-OPEE01002949-OPEE01002949.1-human-gut-metagenome-genome-assembly--contig:-NODE-2949-length-10120-cov-4.448385_pt1 | contig 10120 bp, 8 predicted proteins | sample MGYA00241263_ERZ501506 | MGnify/ENA primary metagenome ERZ501506 (study PRJEB25962, sample SAMEA2042626) | human gut metagenome | biome: human gut; feature: human-associated habitat; material: faeces...
GTATTTCGCGTATCTGCTGATTGCTGCCGCGCTGCAGATGGCGCTCGTGCTGCTGGCAATGTCCTTCGGTGCGCGCGTGCTGCCGAAATTACAGAAACCCGCGCGGCTGCTGCTGATTACCGAGGCGAATGCGGACGAAATTCGGCAGAAGCTGGCGAAGGAGCGCACCTTCGGGCAGCTGAATGATGTTTGCAGCTGGCAAGCGGCGGAATTGCCCGCGTTTTTGGCGCAGAACGATGCAGTACTCATTGCGTCGGATGTGCCGGATGAAAACCGGATGGCGCTGATGAAGGCGTGCTATGCGCTGAAGCGGACGGTGCTGGTCAGCCCGCGCATACAGGAAATCATGCTGTCCAGTGCGAATCAGGTGATACTGGATGATGCGCCGCTGCTGGAAATGCGCGCGGACGGCATGACACTGGGGCAGAAAATCATCAAGCGTGGGGCGGATATTGTGCTGTCGGCGCTGGCGCTGGTGATGCTTAGCCCGCTGATGCTGCTGATTGCGCTCGCGATTCGCGTGGAGGACGGCGGAAACGTCATTTTCCGGCAGAAGCGGCTGACGGCGGACGGCAAGACCTTCACCATCTGCAAATTCCGCACGATGCGGCGGGGCAGCGGGGGCGCGTCCGCACGGGACGCGGATGACCGCGTGACGCATGTCGGGCGTTTCCTGCGCCGGTGGCGGCTGGATGAGCTGCCGCAGTTCTGGAACATTCTGCGCGGGGATATGTCGCTGGTCGGCCCACGCCCGGAAATGCTGGAAAACATCACACGCTATAAGCGTGACCTGCCGGAATTCCAGTTCCGGGAACGCATGAAGGCGGGTTTGACCGGCTATGCGCAGATTGAAGGGCGCTACAATACCTCGCCGGAGGATAAACTCGCGCTCGACCTATTCTACATCGAGGGGTTCTCTCTCTGGACGGACATGAAGCTGCTTCTGCGGACAGTGACGGTTTTTTTCCGCCCCGACGCAACGCAGGGATTTCCGCCGGAGAATTCATCATTCATTCCCAAACACGACAAAACACAGGAGGAAGAGCAATGAAAACGACGCTTTTGATTATGGCAGCAGGACTGGGCAGCCGTTACGGCGGCAACAAGCAGATTGACCACATCGGTCCGCACGGCGAAATTCTGCTGGAGTATTCCATCTATGACGCGGTGGCGGCAGGGTTTGATAAGGTGGTTTTCGTCATCAAGCGCAGCATGGCGGACACCTTCCGTGAGCTGATTGGCGACAAGATTGCCAAGAAGGTCGAGGTAGAATACGCCTATCAGGAATACGATTCCCTGCCGGAAGGCTTTGTCCCGCCGGAAGGGCGCACGAAGCCCTATGGCACGGTTCATGCCGTGCTGGTGGCGAAAGACCTGATTCACGAGCCGTTCGCCGTCATCAACGCCGACGACTACTACGGCAAGGACGCTTTCGCGACAATGGCGAAAAGCCTGAAGGAAATGCAGGGCAAGACGAACGTCGCGTCGATGGTGGCATACCGCTTGAAGAACACCGTGTCCGAGAACGGGCATGTGACCCGCGGCGTTTGCGCGCGCGACGACAAGAATCATCTGGTGAAGGTGCAGGAGACGTACAAGATTAAACCCTTCCCGGACGGCACGATCCGCGACGTGAATTTCCGCGAAGAGGGGGATATCCTCGATCCGGAAGCGCTGGTTTCGATGAACTTCTGGGGGCTGACTCCGTGGTTCTTTGGCGCCGCAGCGCGTGATTTCGCTGCCTTCCTCCGCGCCGATAACGGCGACCCGATGAAGAAGGAGTTCGTCCTGCCGACCGAAATTGACGCGCTGATGCACTCCGACGGTCTGACGGTGGATGTGCTGAGCACGGACGCGGTGTGGTTTGGTGTGACGTACCGCGAGGACAAGCCGTATGTCATGGGCGAACTGAAGAAGCTGCATGACGCGGGGCAGTACCCCGAATCCCTGTAATTTTACAGAAAAGCGCCGTAAGCACTTGCCTACGGCGCGTTTTTGTCGTACAATAGGGATGGGGGACAGTCTGTCCCTATCAGAAGGAAAGAGGAGAGCGATTCCCATGAAGATTTTGCTGACCGGCGGTGCCGGTTTTATCGCGACGCACACCTGTGTGGAACTGATGGCAGCGGGGCACGATGTGGTTGTTGTCGATAATTATGTGAATTCTCAGCCCGAAGCGCTGCGCCGCGTGGAGGAAATCGCGGGCCGCCCGGTGAAGGCGTATGAAGCCGATGTATGCGATCGCGCCGCAATGGACAAGATTTTCAGTGAGAACCGCTTTGATGCCGTGATTCACTTCGCGGGGCTCAAGGCCGTGGGCGAGTCTGTCCACAAGCCGCTGGAATACTACCGCAACAACCTTGACTCCACCCTGACGCTGTGCGAAACCATGCGCCGCTACGGCTGCAAGCGCATTGTGTTCTCGTCCTCTGCGACGGTCTACGGCGTGCCGGACGAAGTGCCGCTGCGGGAGGATATGTTCTGCAAGGGCTGCACGAACCCCTACGGCTGGACGAAGTACATGATTGAGAAAATCCTGCAGGGCATTGTAACCGCTGATCCGGAATGGTCGGTGGTGCTGCTGCGCTACTTTAACCCCATCGGCGCGCACGAATCCGGACGCATGGGCGAAAATCCCAACGGCATTCCGAACAACCTGATGCCCTACATCACCAAGGTCGCCGCTGGACAGCTCGATCACCTGACCGTGTTCGGCAATGATTACAACACGCCGGACGGCACGGGGGTGCGCGACTACATCCACGTCGTCGATTTGGCGAAGGGACATGTCGCCGCATGTGACTATGCCGCGAAGCACAACGGCTGCGAAATTATCAACCTTGGTACGGGCGTTGGCTACTCGGTGCTGGATATTGTGAACACGTTCAGCCGCGTGAACCAGGTTCCCGTGCCATATGTGATTGGCCCGCGCCGCGACGGCGATGTGGATGCCTGCTATGCCGACCCGACGAAGGCGAAGGAGCTGCTCGGCTGGACGGCAACCAAGACGCTGGAAGACATGTGCCGCGACTCGTGGCGCTGGCAGAAAGCGAACCCGAACGGCTATCAGGACAAATGAGCAATGGGGCGCGGCAGTTCCCGGAGACAGGGGACTTCGCGCCCTTTTGCGCGAATCGGTTCTGTGCCGATGGCTTATTCTACTTCCATGTAGAGCTGTTTCGCTGCGCAGGGGAATCGCCTCTGCGGAGGCGACCAAAGGGCATGAAAACAAACGAAGTTTGCGATCGCCCTTTGGAAACCTTCGGGTGCACACTACCATACTTGTATTGGCGTGTTGCTTATTTTTATGGTTACAAAACGCTTTCCGCACAATACCTTTCTATGATAATCAGATTTTCGCGCCAGAAGGCGCCTATTTCATTTTTTGCGAGGTGATTTCCTTGGCGCGTGACCGCCAGCGCGGGCGTGAAAAGCTGAAAGACCCCGGCCGCTCTTTGTCGCGGGCGGTTTCGATTTTCTACATCAGCGCATTCTGCCTTCTCTTCCTGCGCGATTTCCAATGGCAGGCGCTCGCACTCGCCGTCGCCGTACCGCTGGCGGGCGCGTTCACAACTGGCTTCCTGCCGCGGCTCTTCCCGGTGGATAAGCTGCTGCTGTCGCTGACCAACTTCCTGTGCGCGCTGGGGCTGCTCGTCCTCTACGACACCAACCCGACGTATGCCTACCACCAGTCCATCTACTATTTCGTCGGGCTGGCGGCGATGGTCGTGTGCATCTACCTCATCCGCGTCGGGCGCAGCTTCCGGCTGCTCGTGTGGCCGATGATGCTGCTCTCGCTCGTGCTGCTCGTCCTCCCGTTGTTCATCGGCAAGGAGACGTACGGCGCGAAAAACTGGTTCTATGTCGGCGGCATCTCCGTTCAGCCCAGCGAAATCGTCAAGCTGACGCTCATCATCGTCATCAGCCGATTCATGGCGGATCGGCGGCTGATTCCTTGGCTTGGCTTCTCTGTGGCATGTCTTGGCGTGCTGATGCTGCAAGCCGACCTCGGCACGGCGCTGCTATACTACGGCGTGGCGCTGATGCTCTATTTCGCTTCGTCCGGGAATCCGGTGCTGATGCTGTGCGGCATCGGCGGCGGCGTCGGCGCGGCGCTGCTGGGCTACCAGAAGTTTGCGCACGTCAAAAAGCGCGTCGCGATTTGGCTCGACCCGTGGAGCGACTACGACAACGCGGGCTATCAGCTCATTCAGAGCCTGATGGCAATCGCCAGCGGCGGCGTGTTAGGCGTCGGCTTAGGACTTGGCAGCCCGACGACGATTCCCGTTTACCACACGGACTTCATCTTCTCCGTCATCTGTGAGCAGTTCGGGATGCTGTTCGGCTCGTGCGTGCTGCTGATGTATGTTGCCATCATCTGGCGCGGCACATCCATCGCAATGGCGGCGCGCACCCGCTTCCACGGGCTGCTGGCCATGGGCTGCACCGCCATGCTTGGCTTGCAGACGTTCATCATCATCGGCGGGGTGATTAAGCTGATTCCGCTGACAGGCGTGACGATGCCGTTCGTCAGCTACGGCGGCACGTCGCTGGTGGCGTGTCTGTGCCTGATTGGCCTGATTCAGGGCGTTTCCAGCGTCAATGAGGATGATTTGGCGCGCGACGCGGACTTAGCGGATTACGGTGGAGGTGCGGCATGAAGCGGCAGCGGTTCAAATTCAAGCTCCTTGCGTTCTTCCTCTTCGCGCTTTTTGCCCTGCTCGGCACATACGGGATACACTCGATCGCCCTCTACGGCAACCGCTGGTTCACCTACGCGAAGAATCCGCGTGTACGGGCGCAGAAGCAGAACGTCGTGCCGGGAGATATTCTCGACCGCAGCGGCGTGGTGCTGGCGACCTCTTCCGTCAGCGAGGACGGCACCGTCACCCGCGTTTATCAGGCGGATGAGGCTGCCCGCCGCGCCGTTGTGCACCTGCTGGGCGATTCCGACGGACAGGTTGCCAACGGGGTTGAAAGTTTTCAAACGGCGTACCTCTACGGCTTCCAGACCGGAATTTGGGAGCGGATTCAGGCGCTTGTGACCGGACAGAAGCGCCACGGCGACAACGTAACCTTGACCGTGGACAGTTCCCTCTGCACGTCAATTCTGCAATCCTTCCAGCGGCGCGCGCCCGGCAAAGCCGGCGCGGCGGTCGTGATGAACTACAAGACAGGCGAAGTGCTGGGGATGGTCAGTCTGCCGACGTTCGACCCCATGAGCAGCAGCGCCGTGTCCGCCTCCTCCAACGCCTACTGGAACCGCGTCACGCAGAACCCCTATACGCCCGGCAGCACGTTCAAACTTGTGACCGCCGCCGCGCAGCTCCGCGTGAACCCCTCCGCGCAGACGATGCAGGTCAACTGCACCGGCAATTTGACCGTGGACGGGCAGGTCATCCATGACTACGGCTCTGCCAGCCACGGCGCAATTGACCTGAAAACCGCCTTTATGCGCTCCTGCAACAACGCCTTTGCACAGTACGCGCTGTCCATGGGCGACAAGGCGCTGCGCGAAGCGGCGGAATCCTTTGGCTTTAACGACAACTTCCTTTTCCGCGATCTCGTCGTAGAGAACAGTGTCTATCCGACCACGAGCCGCAGCAATTTCAACATCGCCATGAGCGGCTTCGGGCAGTCCGCCATCACCGCCACGCCGATGCACCTGTGCCTGCTCGCCGCCGCCGTCGCGAACAAGGGCGTGATGATGGAACCCGTGCTGATTGACCGCGTCGCCAGCCCGTCCGGCGTGACGCGCTATACCCGCTCCAGCCGCGTCTACCGCACCGCCATGACGGAGAGGCAAGCCGCGATTCTGGCGGAGTACATGCGCGCAGTCGTCACCAGCGGCACAGGCACACGCGCTGCCGTCAGCGGGATGATTATCTGCGGCAAAACCGGCAGCGCGGAAACATCGCTGAACGGGCGTGCCATCACGAACGGTCTGTTCATCGGCTTCGCACAGGACGTCCCCTACGCGCTGTGCGTCGTCGTCGAGGATATCGACGATGGTCAGGGCGGCGGCTCAACCGCTGCGCCGATTGCCCGCGATATCTTCGCGTACCTCAAAAACATGCAGTAAAATAGCGTCGGACAGTTTTCATGGCTGTCCGACGCTTTTGATTACCCGTTTCCCGCCCAGAGCCATTCCTGCGGGATGTAGGCGATTTCTTCTTCGCTGTTCATGATAATGTAGAAATCCCCCGCCATGCCGATGAGATAATAGCTTTCCCCGCTGTGCCAGCGCATCGTGTCCGCCGACAAGTCCGGCACCGTGAACACGCGGTATTCGTAGACAAATTCGTCCGCTCCGTACTCCTGATGCGCCTCTTTGACCGTCAGCTGCGGGAACGCACACGCCACCTTCTCCATATCCGCGCCGAACGCCAAATAGTCCGTCATCATCCAGCCGGAGAGGTCGCGCCCGATGGTGACGTGCGCCCACTCGCCGCGAATTTCGTCGACGTACACGGGCGTGCGGTTGTAGAACTTGCCCAGCGATACCGACTTGCGGTCGGGTTCGGTGCGCAAATGCAGACGGTCGGTCGGTTTTGGATTGTTGACGACCGCCCAGTTGGTGTTATCCAGCTGCTGGACGGCTTGCGCATAGCTTGTCGGGAAGTCCGCAAACGGCAGATCGGTCACGTCATCATACGGGTGATTGCCGTACACATAGCCGTCGTTGGTGCAGGTCGTCAGCGTGCCGTCATTGCAAATCGCGTGCGGCTCGATGATAAAATACACCTGCTCGCCCCACACCGAATGCAGGTGGATTCTCCTCTTCTTCAGCGTCAAGCGATATTGATAATATGGCTCGCCTTCGATGAAGATTTCCGCCAGATTCCCCGCCGCGTTCGACGTTTGCAGCCAGAAATCCTTCCCGATGACCTTGCGATACACCGCGAACTGCCTGCCATCCCACTCTGCCCAGCGGAGCACGTTACCGTCCGTCGCGCTGCGGGTGTGCATGACAATGATGGCTTCCGTCGCGTAGATTTCCAGCAGTTCTTCGCCGCCCGTCAGTTCATTCGACACATATGGCAGCAGCACTTGCGGCAGATTCATCGGCGTTCCAAGATAGGCGTTTTCAGCCGCTAATTCCTGCGCTTTCGCGGCGAATCCTTCCTTCACGGCAATGGGCACGTGCTGCTTGCCGTCCTCGGCGGGGAAAATCAGGAAGCCGGATTCGATGGCGTACGGGAGCGGGGCGGATTCAGCACACGCGGCGCTCATCAGCAGAAGCAGAAGCAGTGCAAGGATTCTTTTCATGCGGCTTTTCCCCTTTCGTCAGCCATTGCCCGCCCAGAGATGGCTTTGCGGGATGTAGCACACGTTCTCGTTGTCGTTCATGACGATGTAGTAATTGCCCTTGATGCCGATGATGTCCCAGTTGTCCCCGCTGCGCCAGCGCGTGTACGGCGCGGATTTGCTCGGCTCATCCAGCACCTCAAATTCATACGTTGTCTCGTCCGCCACGTTCAGCCGATATTCTTCGCGCACCTCCAACTGCGGAAACGCGCATTCCACCTTGTCCGCATCCTCGCCGAACGCCAGATACTTGGTCATCATGTAACCCGTCGTCGCGCGCCCGATGCGCACATATGCCCAGTCGCCGCGGATTTCCTCCACATACACGGGCGTTCGGTTGTAGAACTTGCCGAGATTGCGCCCTTCCTTGCTCGCCTTGCCGCGCAGGTACAGTCGATCCGCCGGATTTGGATTGTTGACAACCGCCCAATTCGTGCGGTCAAGGTGCTGCATGGCTTCTTCATAGGTCGTCGGAAAGTCCGCAAACGGCAGGTCAGTCACATCGGAATACGGGTGATTGCCGTAGCGGAAGCCCGCGTTTCCGCCTACCGACTCCACGCAGGCTTGCAAATCGTAGATGGCGTGGCGCTTGATGCCGATGCCGCCCGCTCCGTTCCAGACCTCACGCAGCGTCAAATAACCATTTTCGCACGTCATGCAGTACGTTATTTCATCGACGCACAGGAGGATGGACGCCGCGCTGCCGTGATATCGGTCGAAGGAGAACGGCACGCCAATCACCTTGCGGATGACATAATTTCCCAGATTCGTCCTGTACGCTACGCGCAGCACGTCGCCATCCGCCGCATCCACCGTGTGCATGGCAATCAGTTCCGTCGTGCAATACAGCGCCGTCAGCGTCTCGCCGCCGGTCAGCTCATCCGACACATACGGCAGCAGCGTCTCCGGCAGATTCAGCTGGATTGCGCCCGATATGTCCGCATCCGCCAGCAGTGCTTCCGGAAAGTCCGGTTTCATGGCAATCGGCTGACATTTCCGTCCAGCGCCGTCCAACAAAATCAGCGAACCATCCTGCATGGTATACGTTTCTTCCGCGCCCGCAATGGGCAGGAGCAGCCAAATCATCAGCAGCGCAAGCAGTTTCTTCATTGGCCTTCTCCCCTTACCCGTTGCCCGCCCAGAGCCAGTCCTGCGGGATGTAGCGCACGTTTTCGTCGGTGTCCATGATCATATAGAAGTCGTCAATCACGCCAATCAAATAGCACTCTTCACCCCAATTCCAGAGCGTTTTTGTCGCCGACATGTTCGGCGCATCGAACACATAATAGTCGTAGGCCAGTTCATCCGCCACATTCTCCTGATACTTTTCTATCAGCGACAGCTGCGGGAAGGCGCATTCCACCTTGTCCATCTCTTCGCCGAACGCCAGATACTTCGTCATCATCCACCCTGACAGGTCGCGCCCGATGGTAACGTGCGCCCATTCGCCGCGGATTTCGTCCACATAGACCGGCGTTCGGTTGTAGAACTTGCCCAATGATACCGACTTGCGGTCGGGTTCTGTGCGCAGATGTAGACGGTCGGTCGGATTTGGGTTGTTCACAACCGCCCAGTTCGTGCTGTCCACCTGCGCCAGCATTTCCGCATACGTTTCGGGGAAGGCTGCGAAGTCCACCGCTTCCACGTTGTAGAAGGGATGTGCGCCGTAAACGTAGCTGTCATTTCGCATCGAAATCACTTCTTCCATATTACCGATAGCATGTGGCTGAATGTACACAATTTTCCTGCCGGCGGTGTACCACAAAACGAGTTTCCCATTTCGCAGCTTCAAGGCATATTCCTGTCCTTCGACTTCCATGCTGACTTCGCCTGCCGAGACGTGCACCGTGTCCAGCGAAAAATCCTCCCCGACGACTTTGTCAACCATTTGATAGCCGTCGCCCGTCCACCACGCCACGCGAAGCACATCGCCCTTCGCCGCGTCGCGCAGGTGCATTCCAATCAGCGCCGTCGTGCAGTAAATCTCGACCAGTTCTGCGCCGCCGGTCAGCTCGTCCGCCACATAGGGCAGCAGCGCCTGCGTCAGTCCCATCGGCACGGCGACGAACGTATCTCCCTGCGCAGCGAGCGCCTTGGCTGCTTCCGCGAAGCCATCCTTCACAGCAATCGGCTGATACGTCGTACCATCGTCGGACTGGAAGGTCAAGTAGCCATTTTCGACGGTGCAGCGGTACGCATCATCCCAGAAGTCTTTGCCACCCGAAAATTCCTCTGCCCCGGCGGTCATCAAAATCAGGAGCAGGGTCATCAGCAGTGCACACCATTTCTTCATTCGGCATCCCCCTTTGATTCGGTGTTCTGACAATGAAACGAACGGGCGACGCGTTTTCTTCCGCAGAATTGGGAATTACGGCAAAAAATCCCCCTGCGGGTTCAGCAATGGATGGTTCCGTTTTTCGCGCAGGGGCGCATTTGCCTCATATCGCCGTTCCTTTCTTCGGGCGAAACAGCCCGTGCATGTCCGTCTGCTCAATTTCCAGCAGCCTGATTTTGCGGTCAAGCCCGCCCGCGTACCCTGTCAGGCTGCCGTTCGTGCCGACGACCCGATGGCACGGAACGATGATGCTGATGGGATTATGCCCGACCGCCCCACCGACCGCCTGTGCCGACATGTGCACCCCGCCCAGCCGCTTTGCCAGCGCGGCCTGTGAGAGGTTGTGACTCTCCCGCAGCATTTTAATTCGTTCCCCTATAATCAGCATACTATCACCTTATTATAGGGTATGCCAATCACGATGATATTACGATATCATCGTGATATTTGTAATTGACACCATCTGGCATCCGTTGT
>ENA-OPEE01002964-OPEE01002964.1-human-gut-metagenome-genome-assembly--contig:-NODE-2964-length-10067-cov-1.912505_pt1 | contig 10067 bp, 7 predicted proteins | sample MGYA00241263_ERZ501506 | MGnify/ENA primary metagenome ERZ501506 (study PRJEB25962, sample SAMEA2042626) | human gut metagenome | biome: human gut; feature: human-associated habitat; material: faeces...
GTGTACAGGTTATCGGAGGCGCTGCAGTTCTTTCCATCTGCTGTTCCTTCCTCGGTAAACTTGCCGCCCTGATCAACACGATTCCGGGACCGGTTATCGGCGGAATCTCCTTCCTGCTGTACGGAATGATCGGAACTTCCGGTCTCCGTATGCTCGTAGACAATCAGGTTGATTACAGCAAATCCCGTAACCTGGCACTGACTTCTGTAGTCTTTATCGTAGGCCTTTCCGGAATCGCCCTGAATCTTGGCAACGTAAAACTCACCGGAATGGTTCTTGCCTGTGTAGTAGCCATGGCTTTAAGCCTTATCTTCTATATTCTTGATAAGCTGCATCTGACAAACGATTTATAAAAATTTTCCGACACAAGAATCTATACAAAACAAGCTCCCGGTCTGTACATCAGGCCGGGAGCTTCAGAAATGGAGAAAAAAATGAAATCCTATCATCAGAAATTTGTATCTGACCATCCTTATGAATCTTCCCCTATGGCAGAAATCGCCGGTTTTCCGGTCCGTCCGGGAATTTACGATCTGAACGGGGCTACTCCTTTGCAGAATGGTGTTAATTTTACCATTCACACATGCGGAGGAACCTCCTGTGAACTGCTTCTGTTCCACCGTGCACAGGAAGAACCTTTTGCTGTACTTCCTTTTCCGGAAGCTCCCCAGCCTTCAAACAACACGATCACCGGAATCTTATGCTCCTTTAGAGCCATCTGCAGCTCATATAATCTGGTTCTTGCAGCACTTAAACGCACTTTGATATCCTCTTTTTCCGGAATCTGTTCCGGGTTCCAGTTTTTCAACATCTGCATCGTCCTTCCTCGAATTTTTTGAATATTCTTATTATACCACAGGAGTCCCTGTTTTACGACGAATTTTACATAGATTTAACGCATCATTCCGAAAAAATATCCATATTGCACAATTGTAACTCTTGTTAAACAGCTAAAAATATTTTTTAACCTATTGACATTTTGATCTTCTCTTCATACAATATAGGCGCTGTTCGTTATTTTTTTAACTCGTAGTCAAACGGATATTCGCAACCCCGCAGGGGACTTCCTTGATTCGGTTAAAACAGCACAAAAAAGCTGCCCCAAGCAGCAAATCTCAAGGAGCCGATCATGAAACTTACAGAAGAACTTCTGAAAGAAATGGAAAAGAAAAAAGAACTCTACGGTGACGGCATCATCATGCCGGATGGAGATTACCGCCTAATCCAGGACGGACATTTGAAGACCCTTATGGCCCTTTTACCATATACGGAAAATGAAATCTGGAAAATGATCCCGGATGATGATTCCGCTCTTTTCTGGCTGGTAGAAAAAACAGGCTGCGTGCTGACAGATGTCAATTCCACCATCGGAATGAAAATGACCCCTGCACAGCAGAAAACTTACGAAGCGCTTTCCAGCCGTGGGATCGTCTCTAATGAATATTATGATCTTACCAGGCAGCGGGAAAAAGCCCGCGCCCAGCATTCTGCAAAGCAGAACATATAGATTACGTAAATGTTCTCAATACGCATTTACCCCATAATTCCATATACTCAAAAAGCAAAAGCTGCCTTCCGGAACCATAAGCCTCAAACAGGCCCATAACTCCGGTGGCAGCTTTTATTATTTATATCTTTCAGTCGTCATATCCTTCCAGGAAGGAATGTTTCACGCCATCTTTCTTATAGGCAATGACTGTATGAAGATTCACATTTTCCACACTTCGGAAAATATTACTTTCAATATGGGGATTTACCTTCTTAAGCTCCGCAATGAGATTTTTGATCTCCATTCGCTTGGAAACACTGGTGCCGTCTGTACGGCAGGTAGTACAGGTATCAGTGAACTTGCAGGCACACTGGATAAAATGCAGGTCATTGTAATCTCTCCAGTGCTTGATATCTGCCTCCCGGATCAGATACATAGGGCGGATCAGCTGCATCCCTTCGAAGTTTGTGCTGTGGAGTTTCGGCATCATGGTCTGTACCTGTGCTCCATAAAGCATTCCCATCAGGATCGTCTCGATCACATCATCATAGTGATGGCCAAGAGCGATCTTGTTGCATCCAAGTTCCTTTGCCTTACTGTAAAGATATCCTCTTCGCATACGGGCGCAGAGATAACACGGAGATTTTTCCACATTGTAAACTGCATCAAAAATCTCAGTCTCAAATACTGTGATCGGGATTCCGAGAAGCTTGGCGTTGTGTTCGATCACCGCACGGTTGGCCTCATTATATCCCGGATCCATCACAAGAAATACCAATTCAAAAGGAAACTTGTTATGACGTTTCAGTTCCTGGAACAGTTTTGCCATCAACATGGAATCCTTACCGCCGGAAATACAGACCGCGATCTTATCTCCCGGTTTCACCAGTTCATAGTCATTGATCCCTCTGGCGAATCTGGAAAACAGCTGCTTGTGGAACTTCTTGCGGATACTCAGCTCGATATCTTTCCGGCGCTGTTCCATTGCTTCATTTTCCTCTTCTTCACTGTCCCCTTTATTGGACTCTTTCTGCATCTGCTGAAAAAGCCATCCTGTATATCCGCCTTTCAGACTCCGTGCGGGAATTCCCTTTTCCCGGAGCATCCCTGCCCCTTCCTGGCTGAAAAGTCCTCTGGTACAGTAAAGAACCGGGATTTTATCCCCTTTCAGTTCTTCTGCCCGTTCTTCCAGTTCCTGTTCCGGAACAGAAATCGCTCCCGGGATCATTCCATATTCCACAGTTACTTTATCACGGGTATCTACCAGAAGATATTTTTCCCGTTCCTTCTCTATTTCATCAAAAGAAATCTCCAGTGTTTCTTCACTCATGCTGTTTTTATTCCTTTCCTTACAGCTCCTCCCTGATCGTGCCGTCACAGGCAATGGTCACTACCTGCCATGGGATCATCTTTCCGCTTCGCTCCATGGCACGGATCACTGCATTCTCGATGCCTCCGCAGCAGGGAACTTCCATGCGGACGATACGGATACTCCGGATGGAATTATTTCCTATGATCTCTGCAAGCTTATCTGCATAATCTCCCTCATCCAGTTTGGGGCATCCGATCAGCGTCACATGATCTTTCATGAATTTCTCATGAAAACCTGCATAAGCGTAGGCAGTACAGTCTGCCGCGATCAGAAGCTGTGCATTTTCAAAATATGGTGCATTGACAGGAACCAGTTTGATCTGTACGGGCCACTGGGCAAGACGGCTTGTCTGTTCCCCTGCATTTTGGGGAACTTCTTTCTGCTCTGCCTGCACCGGCGGTTCCTGCTTTTTATTAAGGCTTCTTGCCATACTTCCGGGGCACACGTGTGGCTTCCCTGCTGGCATCGAGGCCTCTGTTTTCTTAAGCTTCATTCTTTTTTCCACTGCCTCCGCGTCATAATCTGCGGCTTCCCGCTCTATAATGCGGATCGCATCGGCAGGGCAGGCCGGAAGACAGTCTCCCAGTCCGTCACAGTAATCATCCCGGCTCCGTTTCGCCTTGCCACTAGCCATGACAATAGCTCCTTCGTGGCAGGCAGCTGTGCAGGCACCACAGCCGTTGCATTTCTCTTCGTCAATGTGTACGATCTTTCTTATCATGATATCATCTCTCCCTGATTTTTATATTTCTGCAAATGTTTTTGTTTTCACTGACATCATACAAAAATCCCGGAGATTCTTCGGTAACATATGTTACCTTACAGATATAACTCCATTTTTTCCTGATCTTTCACAAGGATCTGACGCCTGTCAAGTTCCAGGATTCCTTCTTCCTGCATCTTTCCCAGTTCTCTGGAAAGAGACGGCCTGGTAATGTTTAAATAATCCGCCATCTCTTCTCTGGAAAGATTCATGTGGATCTGTCCTTCACTGTCCTGGCATTCCACAAGGAAACGAACGATCCGCTCCCGGAGACTGCCGCTTCCAAGGATCCGAAGCTTCCGGTTCATATTGTAAGCCTTCCCGGCAAAAACCTCAAGAAGATTTTCCCGAAGTTTCCGGCTTAAACTATTTTCTTCCCTGTCTGTAAAGATCCGGCTGCTCATGATCAGAACGGAAACCTGCGTCAGCGCTTCCACATACATGTCATAGGAAGCTTTCTCCATAAAGGCATAAACCTCCCCGAACAGAGCCCCTGGATTTTCCAGCTGCGCCAGAAGGATCCTTTTTCCGGAAAATGTCTCTTTTGCGATGATCACACTTCCGTTAAGAAGCATGTAAACCGAATCCGGCCGGTCTGTTTCCTGAAAGATCCGCTCCCCTCTGGAATAAGTCCGTACCGTTCCTTCCTGCTCCATGAGGTTTAGGAGTTCCTTTTCTTCCAGGTTTCTGCAGAGCCGGCTTTGTCTTAAAATGGCCACCCATTCTTCTCTTCTTTTTTCTTCCACTTTTTCACCTCATCTCTGTACAGGTTTTTATCACATTTCTGCAATCTCTGTCAACTCCCGTGAACTTCATAGGTTACCAGCCTGTACTTTTTTCTGAAAATCAGTTATAATATTTTTTGTTTGTAAAAAATTCTACCAAGGAGGATACCGGAAATGAAAACACAGAATCAGACTATGCTTTCTGAGAATACACTGACATCCCGGCCCACAGATATTATCGCGGGATTTCCTGTACGTCCCGGGTTTTTTGAATTAAATGGCGCTACTCCCCTTTCCAACGGAGTCAACTTTACCACACATACCCGTCACGGTACATCCTGCGAGGTTCTTCTTTTCCACTCCGGAGAAGAGGAGCCTTTCGCAGTTCTTCCTTTTCCCAATGCCTGTCGTATCGGTGATGTCTATTCCATGATCGTCATGGGACTGGACATCGAAGACCTGGAATACGGCTACCGCATCGACGGTCCTTATGAACCGGAAAAAGGCCATATCTTCGATAAGACAAAAGTTCTTCTTGATCCTTATGCCAAAGCCGTTGCCGGTCAGCGCGAATGGGGACAGCAGAAGATTGGAAGCTATCACGCCCGTGTGGTACGCGATTCTTTCGACTGGGAAGACATGCCTCAGTCCACCCGTAAGATCAGTGACCTGATCATCTACGAACTTCATGTCCGCGGATTTACACAGGACGCTTCTTCCGGTGTCACACACCCGGGAACTTTTGCCGGTCTTCGTGAAAAGATTCCTTACCTCAAAGAACTGGGAATCAATGCGGTGGAGCTGATGCCTATCTTCGAGTTCGACGAGAACATGAATGCCCGTACCGTAAACGGCAAGCGTCTTCTGGAATACTGGGGATACAATTCCGTTAACTTCTTTTCCCCAAACACCAGCTATGCTTCCAAGGCAGAACATAACTGTGAGGGAACCGAACTGAAAGAACTGATCCGTGAGCTCCACGAAAATGGAATCGAAGTAATTCTTGATGTCGTATTCAACCACACTGCCGAAGGAAATGAACTTGGAAAAACTTTCTGCTTTAAAGGATTTGACAATAAAGTTTATTATATGCTGACTCCGGAAGGAAATTACTACAATTTCAGCGGATGTGGAAACACTCTGAACTGTAATCATCCGATCGTGCGTCAGATGATCCTGGAGTGTTTACGTTACTGGACCATCAACTACCGCGTGGATGGTTTCCGTTTCGACCTTGCAAGTATCCTGGGACGTCATGAGGACGGTTCCCCTCTTAACAACCCGCCACTTCTGGAACTTCTTGCTTACGATCCGGTTCTTCGAAATGTCAAGCTGATCGCAGAGGCCTGGGATGCCGGCGGACTGTATCAGGTTGGTTCTTTCCCTGCCAGCCGCAGATGGGCTGAGTGGAACGGCCGTTACCGTGACTGCCTCCGTTCTTTCCTGAAGGGAGATTTCTGGAACGCCTGGGACGCTGCATGGAGCATTTCCGGTTCCGGTGACCTGTATGGCGGTTTTTATTCCGATCACAATGACAACTATGCAGGATACAATTCCTGCGTCAATTTCCTCACCTGTCACGACGGATTCACCATGTACGATCTCTATTCCTACAACGAGAAACACAACGAGGCAAACGGCTGGAACAACACAGATGGTTCCAACGACAACCGCAGCTGGAACTGTGGAGAAGAGGGTGATTCCACCAATCCGGAAGTCCTTTCCCTCCGCTTCCGCATGATCCGAAACGCCTGCGCGGTACTGATGTCCAGCCGCGGAACCCCGATGTTCCTTGCAGGTGACGAATTCGGAAACACCAAACACGGAAACAACAACACCTACTGCCAGGATAACGAAACTTCCTGGATCAACTGGAATCTTCTGGAGAAAAATCACGATCTTTTCGAATTTTTCAAATATATGATCCAGTTCCGAAAAGACCACCCTGTCATCTCCCGCAAGCTTCCAAACGCAGTATGCGGTATGGAAAGCATACACACCCATAACATTGATGCAAGGGATGTGACCATCCCAAGAGATGCCCACACCTTCGCCGTAAGCTTTGCAGGTTATGATAAGAGCAAAGGCGCCGATGACCTGATCTACATCGTTATCAACGCATACTGGGAAGATGTAACGGTTACGCTTCCGGAACTTGCACGCCCTGGTGCATGGTATCTCTGTGTCAACACATTTGGGGACGGAGATGGCCGTTATTTCTATGAAGAAAGCCAGGAGCCACGTATTGAGCACGATTTCTGCATGCGGCCCAGATCCGTTGCCATCTTTACCGGTCGTAATTATTAAAATTCATATCAGGGACAAAATCTTTTTTGTCCTTGTCCGAAAGAAATGGAGTATTTTGAATGGAATTAAAAAACAGAACTTTGTCCAATTTCGCAGAACTTGTGGAAACCGGTGAATGCAAAAAATTCCGCGGCCGTCTGAAAACGGGCATTGACCTTGGTACTGCCAACACCGTTCTTGCTGTCGTTGACCGGAACAACCGTCCCATCGCCGGAATTTCCGCACCGTCCCATGCCATTCAGGATGGGGTGATCGTTAATTATTACGAATCCGTCCAGCTTGTAACAAAGCTTAAAAATGAACTGGAAGAAAAGCTTGGCACAGAACTTACCTACGGTGCAGCTGCCATCCCTCCTGGTGTTTCGGAAGGCAGTGTCAAAAGCATCGGTTATGTCCTGGAAGGTGCAGGTTTTGAGGTTACCAATATCGTAGACGAGCCTACCGCTGCCGCTGCTGTCCTCAAAATTACAGACGGCGCCGTTGTAGATGTGGGCGGCGGTACAACCGGCATCAGTATCCTGAAAGATGGCAAAGTCATTTACACAGACGATGAGGCTACCGGAGGCAGCCATATGACCATGACTGTGGCCGGACACTATAAAATCCCTTATGAGGAAGCGGAAATTTTAAAGACCACTCCGGAAAAAGAAGATGAAATTTTTCCTGTAATCAAGGCAACCGTTGAAAAAATGGCTGTTATTACCGAAAAATTTCTCCATGGTTATCAGGTTCCGGCTGTTTACGTTGTAGGCGGATCTTCCATGTTTAAAGAATTTACAACCGTTTTTGAGAAGAAACTGAAACTTCCTGTGTACAGACCTGTACATCCTCTTCTCGTTACACCACTTGGCATCGCATATCACTGTGAACTGCCCAAAATATGATTGATTCCTAAAATGATCATCTCTCTGCTTTGTATGTAAAAACTGACCAGAAGGCTGTATAACAGGCCCCTGGTCAGTTTTTACATTCATTTATATACATATCGGTTAATGTTCTGTCAGTTATCTTTCATAATCTTATCAATCGTATTGATCAAAGCTTCCGCACTGACAGGTTTTGCCAGATATCCATTCATACCGGCTTCGTAAGATTTTTCTCTGTCTTCCTCAAACGCATTTGCCGTCATTGCAACAATCGGTACAGACGCTGTTTCTCTGTTTTTTAATGAACGAATCTGTTTTGCAGCTTCATAGCCATTCATAACAGGCATCTGGATGTCCATCAGGATCAGATCATACTGTCCCGGAACCGCCTGTTCCATTTTTTTGACTGCTTCCACACCATCATTGGCTGTCTCGACCATAAAGCCTGCATCTTCCAAAATGGTCTGTGCGATCTCCTGATTCAGTTCGTTGTCCTCTACCAGAAGAATTCTTTTTCCATTGTAAATCCATTCCCTTTTTTCCGGTTCTTTTGTTTTCGGAACAGGATTTGTAAGCAATTCGCGTAGCTGCGACATAAACAGTGGCTTTTCGCAGAAGGCAGTTACACCTGCTTCTTTTGCTTCCTCTTCTATATCTGACCAGTCATATGCAGTCAGTATGATGATCGGGCTGCTGTCCCCGATAACCCGTCGGATACGTCTTACCGTTTCAATTCCGTTCATATCCGGCATCAGCCAGTCAATGATATATGCGTAAAATTCATCACCCATTTCCATGGAATGCTTTGCCCGGATCACCGCTTCCTTCCCGGAAACCGTCCATTCTGACCGCATACCTATTTCTGTCAGCATGCCGGAAATGCTGAGACAGGTATCTGTATCATCGTCTGCGACCAGAACTTTAAGACCCTGAAGCTGTTCGATCTTTTCGTAGCTTTTTGCTTCGCCACATAATTTAAAGGTCAGATTTACCGTAAATTCACTACCCTGTCCCTCTTCACTTTTTACTGTGATGGTACCTCCCATCATATCTACAATATTCTTGGTGATCGCCATTCCAAGGCCGGTTCCCTGGATCCCGCTTACCGTTGAGGTTTCTTCTCTGGTAAAAGATTCAAATATATGTTCCTGAAACTCCGGCTTCATGCCGATTCCGGTATCCCGGATAATAAACTGATAGTTTCCATATCCTGTCGGTGCAGATTTCAGCTGCCGGATCCTTAAACTGATCGTTCCACCGGTCCTGTTAAATTTGATACCATTACTCAGAATGTTCAGCAGGATCTGCGTCAGCCTCAATTTGTCCGCAATGATATCTTCATTTTTTACATCTACGGTATCGATCAGAAAATCCAGCTGCTTGGAAGTAATATTGGGCTGCACGATAGTACGTATGTCGTGGAGCAGCTCCGGAAGATGCAGCGGATTCTCATTGATCTTTACCTTTCCGCTCTCAATCCTGCTCATATCCAGGATATCATTGATCAGCGAAAGCAGATGTTCACTGGAGGTTGATATTTTGGAAAGGTATTCTTTTACCTTCTCCTTATTATCCACATGAGAAGCAGCAAGGGATGTAAAACCAATGATAGCATTCATAGGTGTTCGGATATCATGGGACATATTATTCAAAAATGTAGTTTTTGCAGAGTTTGCACTTTCCGCATGCATCAGGGCAGTTTCCAGTTCATGATGGCTCTCTTTCAGCTTCTGGTTCAGTTCATAAGACTGTCTGGCTGCCTTTTTGGCTTTTGTCTCTGCGCTCCTGGCTTTCTGCAGGATACCAAGGATCACCAGCAATACTGCCAGAAATACACAGATAAACACAGTTGCCACCGCCAACAGATTCTCCTTTATGAAATCCAGCAGAGTAACTTTCCGGGAAGCATTATCGTAGGCAGACAGTGCACCTGTAAGTTTGGATGTAGGCATAGACTTCAAAGTCTTATTCAGGATCGACAGAAGAACGGAATTTCCCCGGCTGACTGCAAAGGATATATTGTCCGGCTGTGTCAGAAAAACACTGTAAAGCTTTTTGTCATTGACATACTCTGTCGCCCGGCCTGAACTGGAAAGAAAACAGTCTGCCTTTTTATCCTGTACGGCTTTTCTTGCATCCTCAAAGGAATCATACTCCATAATTTTCCATGTCGGATAATTATAGGAAATAAACCATTTTAAATTCAGATCACTTTTCGGTATAGCAACGCTGTTTTCTTCATTTTCATCAAAGGATCTTTTACCGGTCACTGCTGCCAGACTGGAAACAAGGACCGTATTGGACAGGGCCATGTCATTTTGTTCTGCAGCATAAGGGTTCTGGCTGGTATGAAAGATCATGTCGATCCTGCCGTCTTTTAATGCCTGGATCAGTTCTTCCTGGGAGTCAAAGCCTTCTATATTAAACTTCAGGCTGCTGTTTCCCAGACAGTCCACTGCATATTTAATATAATCGTTGATCACACCCGTCATTTCACCACTTTCTTTGTCAAAAGTACTGAAACTCTGGTCGTTATTCAGAAATC
>ENA-OPEE01002967-OPEE01002967.1-human-gut-metagenome-genome-assembly--contig:-NODE-2967-length-10060-cov-2.871064_pt1 | contig 10060 bp, 8 predicted proteins | sample MGYA00241263_ERZ501506 | MGnify/ENA primary metagenome ERZ501506 (study PRJEB25962, sample SAMEA2042626) | human gut metagenome | biome: human gut; feature: human-associated habitat; material: faeces...
TCTTTCGGCCAGACGCTTCTGGAGGATATGCGGCCCATGGGGGTGGGCAATCCGCTCGCCATCGTGAGCCGCACCGACGAGGCCATCGTGGCCGAGGCGGAGAAGGAATCGCTCACGTTCCTGTCCGTCGACAAATTTGAGCAGATCCCCGGTCAGGGCATCCGCGGCGAGGTCGAGGGCCAGCTCTGCCTTGCCGGCAACCGCCGCATGATGGAAGCAAACCGCATCGAAAACAGTGAGCTGCTCGCACAAGGCGAAGCGCTGGCTGAGGACGGCAAGACGCCGCTCTACTTTGCGCTGGACGGCAAGCTCATCGGCCTCATCGCCGTAGCCGATGTCGTCAAGCCCACGAGCGCGCAGGCCATCGCCGAGCTCTCGAGCATGGGCATTGAAGTCGTCATGCTCACGGGCGACAACGCCAAGACCGCCGAGGCCATCCGCCGTCAGGTCGGCGTGGACCGCGTCGTGGCCGAGGTGCTGCCGCAGGATAAGGAACGCGAGATCCGCCGCTTACAGGAGGGCGGCAAGAAGGTCGCCATGGTCGGCGACGGCATCAACGATGCGCCCGCCCTTGCGAGCGCAGACGTCGGCATTGCCATCGGCGCCGGTACAGACGTCGCCATCGAGTCGGCGGATATTGTGCTGATGCGCAGTGACCTTCTCGACGTCTCGACCGCCGTGCAGTTGAGCCGCGCGGTCATCCGCAACATCAAGGAAAACCTCTTCTGGGCGTTCTTCTACAACGCCATCGGCATTCCCATCGCGGCGGGCGTGTTCTACCCCGCCTTCCAGCTCAAGATGAACCCGATGCTCGGCGCGCTCGCGATGAGCTTCAGCTCGGTGTTTGTGGTGAGCAATGCGCTGCGCCTGCGCTGGTTCAAGGCCAAGCACACGGAGGCAGCACCGAAAACGGTTTCTTCTCCGTCGGATCGCGGAGTGGAGATAGAAAGCAAGGAAATTATGGCAAGTAATGAAAAAGGAGAAACAAACATGGAAAAAGTCATCAGCATTGAGGGCATGGCCTGCATGCATTGCGTGAATCACGTTCAGCAGGCGCTTTCCGCCGTCCCCGGCGTGAAGGAGGCAAAGGTCGATCTCGAGAGCAAGTCCGCCACCGTCAGCGTGGACGGCAGCGTGACCGACGCGGCGCTCAAGGCCGCCGTGGATGAGGCGGGCTATCAGGCCGTCTCCATCCGCTAAGGCCATGAGAGCCGATCGTGATTCCGTCCGCCGCAAGCTGAAAATTGCCCGCGGCCAGCTCGATGGCATTTTGCAGATGATCGACGACGACCGCTACTGCGTGGACATCTCCAACCAGCTTCTCGCCACGCAGTCGCTCCTCAAAAGCGCCAACCAGCAGATCATGCGCGCGCACATCGAAGGCTGCGTGCGCGAGGCTTTGCAGACCGACCATATCGACCCCAAGCTTGAAGAGGCCTTCCAGCTCCTCGAGCGCATGGCGCAGTCGTGACCGCACAAAAAAGGACGACAGCTATTTTTAGCTGTCGTCCTTTTTTGTTATTCGATCAGATCCTCGCGGTCGAGTTTCTTTTCCGAAAGCTGCTGTGCGGTGTGCTCATGTACGAGCTGGAGTACTACCGCCGTGAGGGGAATGAAAAACACAATACCGACAAGGCCGAAGAGCTTGCCGCCAAGCAATGCCGCAAGGAGCGTCCACAGCGGCGCAAGCCCCACGCTGCTGCCAACCACATGCGGGTAGATGAACTGATTTTCCGTGAACTGCACCGCCTGATAGACGATCAGGCACAGCAGCGCCTTCTCCGGCTGGGCAAGCAGCGTCAGCAGTACGCCGATTGCGCAGGAGGCCAGCGCGCCGATGTAGGGAACAAAGGCGAAGGCCGCCGTCAGCGCAGCGGTCAGCCCCGCGTAGGGAATGCCGCACAGGGAGAACGCGAGAAAGATCATCGTGCCGAGGATCACGACCTCCACGCACTGCCCGGACAGGAAACGGGCGTAGGTGGTGTGCGTCAGGCGCGCGATGCGGCAGACCTGATCGGCCTTTCGCTCGCTCAGGTTGGCGTAGAGGAGTCTGCGGCTCTGTTTAGCAAGGCTGCGCCGGTCGAGCAGCACATAAAACATGATGACGATGGCAAAGGTGACGTTGGCCACCGCCGAGACTGTGGTACCGGCAAGATCCACCACCGAGTCGATCAGCGCGCCGGCGCCGGTGAGCGCCTTTTCCAGCACCGTTTTCCAATCGAGCGCGGCGATGCGATCGGTGAGCTCGCTTGTATCCACGCCGTGATCCGAGAGAAGGCGCGCCCAGTCCGGCCAGTTCTCCCTGACCAGTGTGCCGATGCTCTTGAGCGACGCGGCAAGCTGCGGCAGCGCCAGAACGCACAGCAGTACCACGACGATGACCACGCACAAAAGCGTCAGCAGCAGGCTGAGAAGGTCAATGTGTTTTTCCTTTGCCTTTGGCATCAGGCGCGTCAAACGTCCTGCGATGCCCTGCATCGGCACACTGAGGACAAACGCCATCAATAACCCTATGATCACCGGCGTGAAGAGGGTAGCGAGCCTCGTGAGAAACGCCGCGACTTCGTTGAGATTCATCAGCGCGGCATAGAGCGCCACGCCGAACGCGACCAGAAGAAATTGCTGTTTTCCTTTTTTATCCATTGTTCTTTTCTGCACCTTCCGCGCGTTCGCTCTGCCACCGGAGCGGAAGTGCCGAACGCTGTGCATATCCTTTCAGGTTAATTATAGAATGGCTTGCGCTGCATTGCAAGTTCTTTTGCCCGTCGCTTGGTAGTTTCTCCCGCCCGCAGCTTTTTTCGCGCAGACTTTTGCGGAAAATCAGCATTTCTCCCCTTGGCGCGGCGGTGATCGTCTGCTATACTGAAAGGAAGAAAAGCACATCGGGCGGGCGTTGACGCTTCCGATGGAAAGGAAGGCTCAGAATGAATCGAACGGGGAACGGCGCCGCACTCTGCGAAGATCCGCATGACTTTCTTGTCATGCAGAATCTCTATGACGCGGCGGTTCGGCAGCTCACGTTGAAATTCAATATTCTCAACAGTGAATTCAATGTTCTTTATGCACGCAATCCCATTCATCACATCGACGGGCGCGTCAAATCGCAATCGAGCATCGTCGCCAAGCTCATCAAGCGCGGCCTGCCGCTCTCGATCGAGTCCGCGCGAAAAAACATCAACGACATCGCGGGCGTGCGCGTCGTTTGCAGCTACATCGACGATGTCTACCGCGTGGGCGAGATGCTGGCGCGGCAGACGGATGTGGAGATCGTCAAAAAGCAGGACTACATCCAGACGCCGAACTACAACGGCTACCGCTCGCTGCACATGGACATCAAGGTGCCCGTCTACCTCTCCGACCGGACGGAATACGTCGTGGCGGAGATCCAGCTGCGCACGATCGCCATGGACTTCTGGGCGAGCCTTGAGCACGATATCCGCTACAAGGTCGACAAAACGAAGCTGCCCGAGGGCATCAACGAGGAGATGTTCGAATGCGCGGGCAAGATCGCTGAGATCGACCGCCAGATGCAGGACATGTACCAGCGCATCAAGGCCTCGGATGCCTACAACGAAGATTGAGTCCCCTACATAAAGGAAAAAGGATGCATCGAAAGACGCATCCTTTTTGTTTTTTCACTGCTTTTTGTGATACCCGCAGTCGCAGTAGGGGCCGCCGGAGACGAGCGTGTACTCGCGCACGAAATCCGACGCGCCGCCCGCGTCGCTCATCGTGTAGTCGAGATGGCACAGCGCGGGCGTCAGATCGTAGAGCCCCAACACCTGCATCAGCGTGCAGATGCCGCAGGTCGTGAAGCGCGCCTCGTAGCCGCTGCCGTCCTCGTACTCGAAAAAGTCCATGTTCCACGAATAGGGGTTGCGATCGCCCGCGCGCAGCTTCGCCGTCGCCTTCATGCCCTCGATGTCCTTGGGCGTGAACTTTTTCTTTCCGCTCGCGCGGCAGAAAGCCTTCATCGTAGGCGTCATCATCGCCGCGGCGTAGTAGTCCGTCAGCGTTTTGATGTCCGGCCGCTGCGGCATGCACAGGATAAACGCGGCGAGCATCGCGCAGTTGACGATGTTCATTTCGAAGCGGTCGCGCTTGTCAAATTCCGGCAGCTTCGCGATGATCTCGCGATATTTCTTTTTGGCACGCGCCGCAACGTCCTTCGCCTGCTCCGCGGTCAGGTCGAATTCGACCGTCAGGTGCTTTTCAAACGATCCGGCAAACAGCGCCCACATGCCCGCAGGCTTTCCAAGATACTTCATTTGCTCTCCCCTTTTCGAGTTTAATCTCTCAAACTCGTCTGCATTTTTGACTGCCGTCTTGCTTTTGGTCATAGTATACCGAGGGCGGGAGCGCTTGTCAATGCGGCGCAAAAAAGCAGCGGTTCTGATGAACCGCCGCTTTTTTCAGTTGGATTTACTTGCCCTGATAGGCACGATACAGGAACGTCACGATCTGTGCACGGGTGCAGGACGCGTAGGGGCTGAACGTCGTGGCAGAAGTACCGTTCGTCACGTTATTCGCAACCGCCCAGTTAATCGCATCAGCGTAGAACGCGTCGGACTTCACATCCGTGAAGCTCGCGCTGCTCTCGACCTTCTTGCCGAGCGCACGGTGCAGGAACGTCACGCTCTGGCCGCGCGTGCAGGCCGCATTCGGGGCAAAGGTCGTCTCAGTCATGCCGTTCGTGATTCCGTTCTCAACGGCCCAAGCGACAGCCTTGGCATAGTAAGTGCTCACAGGAACATCCGTGAAGCTGCTTGCGGTCTTCGGCTCGGGGCTGCCGGCGGCACGCCATAGGAAGGTCACGATCTGCGCGCGGGTGCAGGACGCGTAGGGGCCGAACATCGTGTCAGACAGGCCGTTCGTCACGCCCTTGTCGACCGCCCACTTCACCGCGTCGGCGAAGTAAGCGTTCGCGGGAACATCAGCAAAGCTGGTAGCAGCAGTCTTAACGAACTCCGCCTCGACGCTGACCTTGCCATCCGGCATGACAAAGCTGTACTTGCCGTTGCCGAGGTCGGCGAGCGGAAGCAGATCGCCGCTCGCATCCTTGACGGCGAGGCTGCCGAGCTCATAGCCCTCGTTGGGCTTCACCGTGACGGTCACATTCGCGCCCTTGGAGGCGTTGGCCGGGGAAACGGTCACCGTGCCGTTGGGGACAGCGGGAGCGGTCGCGGGATAGGTCGGCGCGCCGGGAACGTAAGGATAGCTCGTGTACTTGTGGCAGACAGAGCAGGTCGTGCCGGGCTTGTGCGTCTCGGTGCACTTGGCATCGCAGCGCGCGCAGATACCGTTCTTGTTGCTCCAGTCGTGACCGAGTTTCTTCAGCGTCTCCGCCACAACGGTGGTTGCCTGCGTACCAGCCTCGTCCTTGAAGACTCCACCGCATCTGGAGCAGGTGTAGTACTCGTTGTTGCCGTCTTCCGTGCAGGTCGCTTCCTTGGCGTCAGTCTTGGTCCTATCGTGGCCGAGAGTCTTGAGCACCCAGCTGTCCTTCTCAATCTCGTTGGTTCCGTTTTCGTCAGAGAAGTACTTGCCGCAGCCGGAGCAGGTCCAGTAGGCCTCGTTGCCGGCCTCGGTGCAGGTGGCAGCCTTGGCATCGGTCTTGGTCAGCTTATGAGCGCCTAATTCGCCATACGGCTGATCACAGGTTTCACAAACCGCCTTTGCAGTACAGGTGGCAGTACCGCCGGTGTGCTTCGAAAATTCACCGTTTGCACCGCACTCAGTGCAGGTCTTCCAATGGCCAGTGCTGTCGCTGGAATAGGTCGTGCCATATGTGTGGGTATGGTCGTCACCCAGCGTCACCTTGATGTAGTCAAAGGTGTTGGAAAGCTTCCAAGCAGGAGTATCGCCGCCGTCTCTGTTACCGCCGAGGTAATTAAATGTAAAGTTGAGCTTCTCCAAAGCATACTGCTCATAGTCACTTGCAGTCAACGAAGATCCATGGCTTCCGTATCTGCCCTGCGTGTTCAGTTTGGCAAACACCTGCTCACCATCAACAGAAAGAGTCACAAGGCTCGTTTCGGTAGCTTTATCATAGTTATTCTCCAGTTTGACAACAGAATACTCATTGGAGGTTGGCTCTTTCTGATATGCAGGACCGCCAAAGTTGATGTAATCTGTTTTGTTATTTGTAACATCATATGTACCCATATAGATGCTCGGCTCATACAGGAAAATATAGGTCATACCCTTTTCTCTCGTTGCAGTAGAGCTGAAGAGCATATTCTCTTTTGCCTGATTCTTTTCTCTCCACTCGACACACCAATTCTGCGTCGGGTCAAGAGTGAATGGAGTGCTCAGTTTACCCTGATAATCATTGAACTTCACTGTGTTGTCATCGTTCAACGTGGTGCTGCCATGTTTATCACTCACAGTGATGATAACATTGCCATCCGCATCAACAGCGTCCAGATTATTGTCGAAGTCCCACGTAAAGCTGCGGGTCCAATGCGCATACAGGGTCGTACCGTTAAGGTTGTCCTGCATGCCAGAGGGAATCGCCGTGTCCAGAGCGGCTGCAATCTTGTTCCCGCCAGCAGCCCGATCGACCCAGCCCACAAAGGCGTAGCCTGCGCGGGTGGCCTTCGGCAGCTTAGCTGTCACGAACTGCTTGATGGGATCCCTGCCGTTTTTGAAGCTACCGCCGTTGGCATTATAGGTGACGGTCTTCTCATCCGGAGTCACTGCCCGCTGCTCATAGAGCTGCTGACAGATGTAGGCCGCGATCTGGCTGTGACCATCCATATTAGGGTGGAGCGCGTTATTCGGAGAAATGCCTTCCTGATTCCGAAGCTCCCGCAGGTCGATCGTCGTGATATCGTAGTGCTTTGCAATCTGCTCGATCACTTCCGCCTGTTTAGGAATATTATTTTGCTCATAATAGGGAATCATTGCGATAATCTCAGCACCCGGATAGGTTGCCTTCATGCGCTGCAGAGAAGCCGCGTAGGCGCTCGCTGTATCCGAATAGGACTGCGCCCAATCGACAGTCTTCGCATAGTCTGCATCGGGATCAAACGCACCAACCGAGCTGTCCGGGTTGCTGCCGCCATAGTACAGGATCACATCCGGCGTGCCATTATCGTCAAGCTTGTTGATTCTATCCTTGCTTGCCATAGAAGCAGCTTTAGAACCGATGGTGCTTCCACTCCATGCCTCATCAATGCCCTCTGCTGCGCCAAAGCGGGTAATGATATCACCCCAGTAATTGCGCTCAAAAGTCATCTCTTTGCCAGTAGTATTATCATAATACAGAGCATTACCGCTGGGGATTTTGTCCTTGATCGTCGAAATGCTGTCGCCCATCACGGAGATTCTTTTCTCGTGGAACAGCGCGTATAAATAGTTATACTCCGCTTCGCTGGCATAGTTATAAACGACCCAGGTAGACTCTCCCGCAGTGACCTCTGCGCGTCCCTCTTTGCTGCCACCGGTCAGCGTCACCGCTGTGCCATTCTTCTCAACACTGACAATATCTGTGTTCGAACTCCTGACTGTGTCCCCCTCGGGAACGGTAATTTGGCCTTCTTTACCCGTCCAAAGGGTTATCGGCCCCGATGTCACTACATATACATTTCTACCGAATCAGCATCAATGCCCTCATCATTCCTTGCCCAAGCTACCGTTGGCAACAGGTTCAGCATCATGACAAGCGTCAGTAAACTTGCCAATAATCGCCGTTTCATTCCATTCCCTTCTAAGATTCTCTATCTTTTGCTCGTCTCCGCGGGCTGGGTTTACTTGGTTTTGCGTCTGGTCTTCCCGGCGCAGACGGGGCAGCCGCTTTGCTGCGCGCCGGTGCGGGCGTAGATGACCGCTTTCCACATGTGGCCGTAGGGATATTGTCACCACACTTTTTTGTGGCTTCCGGCAGTCACCATCTCCGGTGTCAGCGCGCCGTTGAGGCTCTCGTGCCACTGCTTGGCCACAAGCGGTTGAACAGTCGCAAGGTCGTTGAACCCCGGCAGCACCTTTCGGTTGGCGCAGTAGGGGCAGCCGTCGCCGCGCTGCGCGATCACAGCACGGTAGGAGTGCCCCTTTTCGCATCGCCACCACACGCGGCGGTTTGAACCCGCGGTGACGCTGCTCGGTCGGAGCGCACCGTTTTTCTCCTCGTCCCACTGCGCGGCAATGTCCGGGTACAGCGTCGCGAGGTCGTTTTCGCCTGCGAGCGCCTGCCGTCCGGTGCAGACCGGACAGCCCGTGCCGAGGGTTGTCCTCGAATACACCGCCGCGCGCCACGAATGCCCTTTCGGGCATCTCCACCAGATGAGCTTGTGGCTGCCGGTCGTCACATCCTGCGGCGTCAAGGGCGCGTTCTTTTCGTCATCCCATTCTGCCGCCAGCGCGGGAAACTGCTTCACCAGGCCGCCCTGTTTAGGCGTAACCTTGCGGCCCGTGCAATAGGGGCAGCTTGCACCCTCGCTGCGGGTGTAAACCATGGCCTGCCATGAGTGGCCGCTTGGACAGGTCCACCAGACTCTTTTGTGGCTGCCGAAAGTCACATCATCCGGCGTGAGTGGTAAATTTCGCTCAATATCCCACTGGGCAAGCAAAGCAGTCTTTCCCTGTTCGGTGCAAAACGCTCTAAATGTTCGTCGGATCGTCAGCCACCCTCTCATGAAAAAAGCTCCGTTCCAGCAAAGCCGGACGGAGCAGTGATAAGCGAATACATCAGTAAGGGTGCAACCGGCTGTCATAGCGTATTCTCCATTCGGAGAGGCGTTAGACCCATCTGGCTTTGCGTCGCCGCCTTTCGGCGGTTTTGCCAAAATATGAGATTTTGAGAACGGAATCTATATTCCGTATATGCAAAGGAAGCGAAACGATCTTATCGTTTCCTTTACTCGTAGCAAAATATAGCACAATCTTCCGACAAAGACTAGGGAAATTATGATTTCAAATATAAATTATGGAGTTTACAGGGGAAAACGCACTGTAAGCTTGTGCCGCTGCACCCATTTGAGCGTTCTCGGGCGCAGACAGCTCGATCTCTGCATGCGCTTTAGTTGTGAATATAGTGGTAACTGTATTCGCTTTGGCATTTTTGCGCAACAGAATATAGATTCCGTTTTTATGATACAAGTTTTAACTGTTCGAGCTGACGCCGATGCTCCGCCATGCTCGTAACAAGGTAAATGCGCGTCGTTTCGATGCTCGAATGGCCGAGGACATCCGCCAGCTTGACGATCTCCTTGTATGCGCGATAAAATGCCGTCGCGAACAGGTGGCGCAGATTGTGCGGGAAAACTTCCCCTGCGTCGACACCTGCGCGGGTGCACAGCTTTTTCATTTTCGGCCAAATTTGATATCTCGACATGGACTTGCCGCTTTTGGCGCGAAAGATCGCGCCGGAGGCGGTTTTTTGCCGCGCGGCGAACTTGAGCAGCTTGCGGCAGAGTTTTGACGGCAGTAGGATCGTGCGGATTTTGCCTTTAAGCGCAATTTCTGTTTTGCCGTTCTTCGCGGCCTCAACCGTGATATACTGCACCTCGCTGACACGGATGCCGGTGGAGCAGATGGTCTCCATCAGGAACGCAAAGCCCCGGTCGCCCGCAGCCTCTGCCGCGGCGACGAGACATTCATACTCTGCTCGCGTTAACTCCTGTTTGCTGTCTCGGAACAGGCGGCGCTGGATCTTGAGAAACCGTGCGCGGCAATCTGCCCAACCGCAGAAACGGAAAAAGCCGTTCAGCGCCGCTAAATAGGTGTTGATCGTCGACGGCACGTAGTTTCTCGCGCGCAGGTCGTCTTTCCAGAGCCGAATCATCTCTGGTGTGACCGCCGCGCCGCTCAAAAAGGCTGCAAAGCTTTGTAAAGCACGGCGATATTTTTCGATCGTCGCTGCGGCACGCTCTTCATTTCCGAGGGCTTTCAAATAGGCTTCGACCATCTTGTCAGTCATATAAATGTTCCATAATAAAAATACCCCTATCTCTCTTGATAGGGGTATTGTAACGTATTGTTGCGGATTTCGAACAGTGAATTGCACTCCCGCAGCTATGAATATAAAAAGAGAAGCCACTCTCTTGAGTGGCTTCTCTCC
>ENA-OPEE01002970-OPEE01002970.1-human-gut-metagenome-genome-assembly--contig:-NODE-2970-length-10052-cov-3.677803_pt1 | contig 10052 bp, 7 predicted proteins | sample MGYA00241263_ERZ501506 | MGnify/ENA primary metagenome ERZ501506 (study PRJEB25962, sample SAMEA2042626) | human gut metagenome | biome: human gut; feature: human-associated habitat; material: faeces...
CCTGTGTAAGAGTCTGGTCAATGCGTAAGCCGATGTCGTTGCCGACAACCATTTCGCCGCATACCAAATGCTCTTTAATAATTTTCTGTGCAATTGTGTAGCCCATTTGATTACCTCCGCAAAAAGTATTTTGTGGTATTTGCATTATTAAAAGCAATAACCCGTGTACATTAATTGCCCATTATAAGGCAATTATTAGTACCTATTATATAACATTTTTCTTCTTATGTAAAGTAAAAATGGATGTAAATACGAAAATTTGCGATTTTGGCACTATCTGTTGTTTATTTTTAAAAATAAATTGAATTTTCAATATTTAGGTGATATAATAAAAAAGTATGTGTAGGATATTTGAACTTAGATTCTTATAGGGGGATAATTTTATGGAAACAAGAGAAAATTTGAGAAATATAGCTATTATCGCTCATGTTGACCACGGTAAAACAACTCTCGTTGACCAGCTCTTAAAACAGAGCGGTGTTTTCAGAGCAAATGAGAATGTGGCTGAAAGAGTAATGGATTCTAACGACCTTGAAAGAGAGAGAGGCATTACAATCCTTTCTAAAAACACCGCTGTAATGTACAACGGCATTAAGATTAATATTGTTGACACCCCCGGTCATGCCGACTTTGGCGGTGAGGTTGAGCGTATACTTATGATGGTAGACGGCGTTGTACTTCTTGTAGACGCTTTCGAGGGTTGTATGCCGCAGACAAGATTCGTTCTTAAAAAGGCTTTGGGCCTTGGCAAAAAGCCTTTGGTTGTAGTCAATAAAATTGACCGTCCGGGTGCAAGACCCGAAGAAGTTGTTGACGAAGTTCTCGACCTATTTATCGAGCTTGGCGCTGACGAGGATCAGCTTGAATTCCCTGTAGTATATGCATCAGGCCGTGACGGCTATGCAAGCCTTGATCCGCATCAGCCCGGTACAGATATGAAACCTCTTTTTGAGGCTATTATAAATGAAATTCCTGCTCCGCAGGGAGATGCAGAGGGCGGACTTCAGATTCTTATTTCAAATATAGATTCAGATCCGTTTGTGGGCAGAATAGGTGTAGGCAGAGTTGAGAGAGGCACTGTAAAAACAGGTCAGAGCGTTGCAATCTGTCATACAGACGGCAATGTAACAAAGAACGCAAGAATCGGTAAGATTTATCAGTATGAGGGACTTAAGAGAGTTGAGAGCGAAACTGCTGAAATGGGTGATCTTATCTGCGTAAGCGGTATTCAGGATATTAATATCGGTGAAACAATTTGCGACCCTGAAAATATTGAACAGCTCCCGTTTGTTAAGATTGACGAACCGACCGTATCAATGAACTTTATTGTAAATAACTCTCCGTTTGCCGGCAGAGAGGGTAAGTATGTTACATCAAGAAATCTTCGTGACAGACTATTCAAGGAAATTGAAACCAATGTTGCGTTAAGAGTAGAAGAAACAGACAGTGCGGATACATTTAAAGTATCGGGCAGAGGCGAGCTTCACCTTTCAATTCTTATTGAAACAATGCGCCGCCAGAATTATGAGTTCCAGGTATCTCGTCCGCAGGTTATTACAAAGATGATTGACGGTAAGTTGAACGAGCCTATGGAAATGCTCATTATTGAAGTACCTGACGCTTATGTAGGTGCAGTTATGGAAAAACTTGGTTCAAGAAAAGCTGAACTTATTAATATGGGCACCCGTGAGGGCGGTTCTACTCACATTGAGTTCCGTATTCCGTCAAGAGGTCTTATGGGTTACCGTCCCGAATTCCTTACAGATACAAACGGTAACGGTATTATGAACCATGTGTTTGACGGATATGAGCCGTACAAGGGTGAAATCGTAACCCGTCATCAGGGTTCGCTTATCGCTTTTGAAACAGGCGAAACAGTAACTTACGGTTTGTATGCGGCACAGGAGAGAGGCAGACTCTTTGTCGGCCCGGGTGTTCCTGTATATGAGGGTATGATTGTAGGCGCAAGCCCTAAGTCAGAAGATATTACGGTTAATGTATGTAAGAAAAAGCATATCACAAATACCCGTGCTTCAGGTTCTGATGATGCACTTAAACTTACACCGCCGTCAATTCTATCGCTTGAGCAGTGTCTTGAGTTTATTGCAGATGATGAGCTTGTAGAGGTTACTCCCGAAAATATCCGTATGCGTAAGCGTATTCTTTCTAAGGAACAGAGAATGAAACAGGCATTCCATAAAAAATAATGAGTTTTGTAGTATTAGACCTTGAATGGAACGGCTCATACAGCAGTAAAGAACACAGATTTGTAAATGAGATAATTGAGTTCGGGGCAGTTAAAACTGACGAAAATCTGAATATTATTGACAGATTTGAAATGCTTATTTCTCCGCAGATAGGCAAAAAACTTTGTTCAAAGGTTAAAAAGCTAACCAAAATCACCAACGAAGAATTAAGAGAAAACGGCTGTACATTTATGCACGCTGTTTCTGAATTTAAAAAATTCTGCGGCGATTGCGTTTTGGTGACATGGGGTACAAGCGACATTCTTGCATTGATTGAGAATTATATGTACTATGCTCACAGGCCCGAGCTGCCTTTTCTCACAAGCTATTGCAATGTGCAGGATTATTGTGAAAAATGTCTTTCCGTAAATGATAAATCTTCTCAACTCGGATTATCCGTATGCGCAGATATGCTTGCAATTAACTTTGATGTTGAAGAACAGCACCGTGCATATGCCGACGCAGAGCTTACATTAAAGTGTATGAAACATTTTGTCGAGGATTATCCGATAGACGATTTTATCAAAGATGCAACGGCTCACGAATTTTATGACAGACTGCTGTATAAAAATCATTTTATTACAGATATTAATAATCCGGAGATTGATAAACGCAGTATGCGCTTTAATTGCGATGCTTGCGGAAGGCAGGCTGCAAGACAGGCAAATTGGAAAGTAAAAAACAAAAGTTTTGTTGCTCCCTTTTTGTGTAAAAAGTGCGGAAGAAAGTTTACGGGTAAAGTTTCCTTTAAAAAGAAATATGACGGAGTTACCGTCAGAAAGCGTATAGTCGAGTATGTTGAAAAGCCTGTTGACGAAAACAGCGAAAATAAGGCTTAGTATAATAATACCTTCTATACATATATCAGCATATAGAAAAACCAATGCCGAACGGTCAGACTAAGACTGTTCGGCATTTTTAAGAATAGAATGTGAATTTGGTTTCATTGTTATTTCAATTTATTTCATATTTATTTCAAAACGAGTTCATATAGTTTTCACTTGGCAAAATTATTATATATACATCGTAAGAGATACGAAAGACATAGCATTTAAGGAGGACTAAAAAATGCTTGATAATAAAAATCCAAATGAATTCAATGATATTTATTCAGGTAATGCTGAAAATACACCTGAAAGCAACACAGACATTCCGCAGAAGAATGCAGAGGCTTCATATGAATGGAATTCCGATAAAAGCGACAACAAGTCAGACAGCACAGAATACCATTATTCATATGTAAACGGCAATAATAAAGACGCTTCGCATAATCCTAACAGATATAACGAGCCTACTCAATATTCTTCACAGAATACAAGTTCGGGATACAGCAATAATTATCAAAATCCAAATACAAACGCTTATGATAATTACCAATCAAACGGTTACACTGCACAGAACCAACAGTCACAGAATGTATATAATTCTCAACCGTACGGTACTGCTCCCAATCATTCGGCAAACGCAAAACCGCCTAAGGCTAAAAAGCCTAAAAAACAGAGAAAACCAATATCAAGAGGCGGTATTGCAATAGCACTTGCAGTTACAATGGTGTTCTCTTGCGGACTTGGCTTTGGCGGCGGTTATTTTGCAAATAAGGTAAATACCAGTACAAGCGGCAGTTTAAATATTACCAAAACAAGCAACAGCGGCACAACCACAACTGCTTCAAGTACATCTAAGGCAAATTCAACCTCTGAAATTGTTAAAAAGACAGCCGACAGTGTTGTTGAAATTTCAACAGAAAGCGTTGTAACGGGTTCATTTGCTCAACAGTATGTTCAGCAGGGTGCGGGTTCAGGCGTTATTATTTCTCAAGACGGTTATATTCTTACAAATAACCATGTAATTAACGGAGCAAATTCTGTTAAGGTAAGACTTAGAGATTCCACAGAGTACGATGCAACAATCATAGGCAGTGATTCAGATAATGATATTGCTTTGTTAAAGGTGAATGCAACAGGACTTTCGCCTGCAACTTTCGGTGACAGCAACAGTCTTGCGGTAGGTGACTATGTAGTTGCTATCGGCAACCCACTCGGTGAACTTGGCGGTACAGTTACAGACGGTATCATCAGTGCACTTGCAAGAAAGGTTACTATTGAAGATACACAAATGACACTTTTGCAGACAAATGCACAGGTAAACCCGGGTAATTCCGGCGGCGGACTTTTTAATGCAAACGGTGAACTTGTCGGTATCGTAAACGCAAAGCAGAGTGCAACCGAAGTTGAGGGTATTGCTTTTGCTATTCCGATTAACAATGTACTTGATATTTTAAGTGACCTTAAAGAATACGGTTATGTAACAGGTAAGGTTGATCTTGGTATTGACTTTACAGATATTACTTCTGACGAAACAGCTTTCTATTACGGTGTAAATCAGACAGGTTGCTATGTTCTTTCTGTTGATTCCGGTTCAAATGCCGAAAAAGCAGGAGTTACAAGAGGTGACCTTGTAACAAAGGTAAACGATACAGATGTTTCTTCGTCATCGGACATTACTGCTGCACTTGAAAAAGCAGAAGTAGGCGATACAGTTACATTTACTGTAAGCCGCAGAGGAACAAGTAAGACAATTTCATTTGTACTTGAAGAATATATACCTGCGGTAAGCAATTCTCAAATCACTAACGGCTCACAAAAGAGCACTACTCCGACATCAGACAGCGAAAATTCAACCGGTGACGACTCTATTTGGTCACAGATGTTTGGATGGTAATGCTGCTGTTTATATATAAATAATTCATTCTAATCTCTCCATACACAACAGCCGATGCGTTTTGCACCGGCTGTTGTGCTGTTTAGCGGTTTTGCAAAAATAATAGGGCAGACAAAGCGTCAGCCCTATTATGGTTTAGTGTATTAAATTGCGGTAGCAAAAAGTATTTGTGGGCTTTGCCCACACCCACAACCTTTGAAAAGGTTGATCAAACTTTTATAATTGATTGGCAAATCAATTTGCTAAACCACAATTCACCCCAACTATTGAAAAATAACCGTCTTTTTGGGATAACAGTCAAAAAGGCGGCACTAAGTGCCGCCTCAACAATTACGATATAAAAAATTATTTGCTCATACCGAAACGCTTCTTGAATCTGTCAACGCGTCCGCCGGTATCAACCAATTTCTGCTTTCCTGTGAAGAATGGGTGGCATTTTGAACAAACTTCAACACGAATGTCCTTCTTTGTTGAACCTGTTTCAATAACATTACCGCAAGCACATGTAATTGTTGTCTGCTGATAATCTGGATGGATGTTCTCTTTCATTTTCCTCACCTGCCTGACTCTGCATAATAACAGATAGATTATACAACAAAAATAAGCAAAATGCAAGTGTTTTTCAAAACTTTTTTCAAAATTTCGCAATATTTTTTATTTTCCTTACTTTTGTAGTTTTTAAATAATATTTACAAATCAAATAATTCTTATTACAAGTTATTTAATTTCCTTTGTAGAAATTTCTTTCTGTGCCATTGCAATAAAGTCCTCAAGTTTCATTGCGCCGAGGTCGCCCTCTTTTCTGTGACGAACAGAAACAGTATTAGCCTCTACATCCTTGTCGCCGATAATGAACATATAAGGAACTTTCTCAAGCTGTGCCTCACGAATCTTATATCCGATTTTCTCGCTTCTTGAGTCAACCTCAACACGCATGCCGCAAGCGTCAAGAGCCTTTTTGATTTCGTAAACATAGTCAAGGTGTCTGTCTGCAACAGGAAGAAGTTTAACCTGAACAGGAGCAAGCCACATCGGGAATGCACCGGCATATTTCTCAATAAGAAGTGCAAGCGTTCTCTCGTAACAACCGATTGAAGTTCTGTGAATAATATAAGGATTTTTCTTTGAGCCGTCCTTATCTACATACTCCATACCGAATTTTTCTGCAAGCATCTGGTCAATCTGAATTGTAATAAGTGTATCTTCCTTGCCGTAAACATTCTTAATCTGAATATCAAGTTTAGGACCGTAGAATGCAGCCTCACCTACGCCGATAGCATAAGGAATTTCAAGGTGGTCAAGGATTTTCTGCATAATGCCCTGTGCTTCGTCCCACTGCTCGGCAGTACCGATATACTTATCTCTGTCCTTAGGATCCCACTGTGAGAATCTGTAAGATACATCTTCATAAAGACCGAGTGTTTTAAGCATATAAATAGCAAGCTCAAGACAGTTTCTAAACTCGTCCTCAAGCTGTTCAGGCAAGCACATAAGATGACCTTCGGAAATTGTGAACTGACGAACTCTGATAAGTCCGTGCATCTCGCCGCTTGCTTCATTTCTGAAAAGTGTTGAAGTTTCATTGTAACGGAGCGGAAGATCTCTGTATGAACGCTGACGATTAAGATAAGCCTGATACTGGAACGGGCAAGTCATAGGACGAAGTGCAAATACTTCATCATCTTTTTCAGGATCACCGAGTACAAACATACCGTCCATATAGTGGTCCCAGTGACCGCTGATTTTGTAAAGGTCGCTCTTAGCCATAAAAGGTGTTTTTGTAAGTAACCAGCCACGACGCTGTTCCTCGTCTTCTACAAATCTCTGTAAAAGCTGAACGATTCTTGCGCCCTTTGGAAGAAGGATAGGAAGACCCTGACCGATTACATCTGATGTTGTGAAAAGCTCAAGTTCTCTGCCGAGTTTGTTATGGTCACGGCTTCTTGCCTCTGCAAGCATTGTGAGGTGTTCCTCAAGCATAGATGCTTTAGGGAACGCTACACCGTAAACTCTGCAAAGCTGATGGTTGTTAGCGTCGCCTCTCCAGTATGCGCCTGTGCAGTTTGTAAGTTCAACAGCCTTAATAGGTGCAACGCTCATAAGGTGAGGACCTGCGCAAAGGTCTGTAAAATCGCCCTGCTTATAAAATCTGATGTGTTCGCCGTTATCAGAATGTTCCTTAGCAAGTTCAACCTTGTAAGGCTCGTTCATCTCTTCAAGCATTTTTACCGCCTCGTCGGGAGCAAGCTCAAAACGCTCAATCTCAATACCCGACTTAACGATTTTCTTCATCTCTTCCTTGATTTTCTCAAGGTCTTCGGATGTAAACGGCTTTTCAACTTCAAAATCATAGTAAAAACCGTTGTCAACGGCAGGGCCGATAGCGCACTTGGCACTTGGATAGAGGCGCTTAACAGCCTGTGCAAGAATGTGTGATGCAGTATGCCAGAACGCTTTTTTACCGTCAGGCTCATCGAAAGTAAGAAGATCTACTCTGCAATCCTTTGTAATAGGTGTACGCAAGTCGACAACATTGCCGTCAACTCTTGCACAGCATACAGACTTATAAAGTCCCATACCGATAGATTTTGCAATTTCAGCAGGAGTTACTCCGCTTTCAAACTCCTTGACTGTACCGCCCTTTAATTCAACATTAATCATATTCATTCTCCTTAATCATAAGAAATAAAAAGCCCGATATTCCAAAAGGAATATCGGGACGAATATACTTCGTGGTTCCACCCAACTTTGGCATAATAACTATGCCCTCTTTACAACCTTAACGCAGTCATACGCCGCACCATTTCCTGTGCAGACTCAAAGGTGGTAGCTTAAAATTACTTATGCGAAAAATCACAGCAAACATTTTCGCTCTCTGAAAAAGTAGGTTTTTAAACCGTGTCCTTATCGAAGTTCTTTATTTTACTTAATATTAACACTGCCGAATTGAAATGTCAAGCATTAATTTTCAAAACTTATTTCTTGTCGTTAAGTTCCTGCTGCTGTTCGTCAAGCTCTGCAAGCAACTTGTCAATCTCGCCCATAAGTTTTTCTTCTTTCTTCTGTCGTCTTGTTTCCAAAATACTATGTGACGAATCATCATCGTCATCATCAGCGCCTACGCCAAAGAAAAATCCGCCTGTAATATCGTCTTCCGAATTTTTATCGCCGATAACTTTAGGAGCGGAAATATTCGGAACATCGTCGTCAGCCTCATAACCCATAATAAAATCATCGGTATCTGCAGTAGCGTTTTGAGCATAATCCTCGTCTTTTTTCTCTTCATCCGAGAAAACAAGTTCGTCACTCTTGCCGCTGTTATCGGCTGTATCGTCATCATCTGTAAAAGCATCTACAATCTGCACATCATCTTTCTTAAGTGCGCCTCTTGTAAGCTCAATAATATAGAAAAGCTGATACAAAGCGAAAGAAATAAACATTACACCTGCAATAAGAGCCATACCGTCTGCACTGTCAAAAATAACTCGTGCTATAAGGAACGCACCGTACGAAAGTCCGAAAGCGACTGACGGCAAGCCATAGATAAATGTTGCTTTAACAGGGTTTCTTCCGGGAATTTTTGAAATTACCATTGCCTGTGGGAACAAACTTAAGGTAAGGAAAATAAAGCAGAACAAAAGCGACATATCTGATGCCGATACTGAAAGCTTTGTTGCCTCAAGAAAACACGAAATCAATTCCGAAACTGCCCAGAGTGTCGGGAAAATATACAGAAAAGCAATATTAGACACCGGAGCAAAACCCGTAAAATGAGTTCTTGCCATAAAAACAAGTCCGATAGCGGCAAGCATTGCAAGGAATGCGCAAATAATGGACATCAGCAAATACTCGCTGTCTTTTCTTGTCAAAATGGTCATTACGGAATATGCAAGCGCAAATGCGGCGGAAAGCACCGCAAAAACACCCGCGGGCACATTTCGTTTTGACTCATAAACCGGTGCGGTTTTTTTGTCCAAAATATTAAAAAATATGCACAGCACAAAAAGAACAAGTGCAACGCCAACTGCTAAATAAGAAAACAACAATGCGTTCATTCCGCTCATCGTTCCTGTATCGTCATTACCGAATACACTTAAAAGTCTAAGCGCAACCATGGCAAGAACGGCAGGGATAAATGGAATCCATGATAATTTAATCTTCATACTTATCTCCGTTTCTTCAAACAATATAACGGTTATTTTAGCCGAATTTTTTACATATATTATTTTAAGCCAATTATACGCTTATGTCAAGAATTATTAAAGTAAAAATTCACTTTTGCAAAGTTATACGAAAAGAGAGGAATTTATGAGAACAAAAGTTATATTTATAATAATATTTTTGCTTACAATGGCTTTTTTGCCCATAATAATCTCTAAGTGCTCGTCGCCTCAAACCGCTGTCACTTCAAATTCGACTGCGGATAAAGCAACAGAACCCGTTACCGCAAACGAGCCGTCAAAAAGCGAAACCATAGTTGAAACTACAACAAAATCTGTCGCAAAAGAAAATTCCGAATCAGAAAAATCGCCGCTCACCGAATCTGACCTTTGCGGTATGGTAGCGGCAAAATACAATGAAAATTACTGCGAAGAAACCTTAAAAGCATTGACAATAATTCTTTATACGAATTATATTGTATCTCCCGACAGTTACGATTTGTCGGATATTGACATATGTTTACCCGAAAGCAAAGCAGAAAATTCCGTTAAAGAAAATTACAATAAAATCAAATCCGCCGTATCTTCCGTATATAAAAAAGCGCTCTGCGCAGACGGCAAAGCGTTTTATATACCTTTTTGCGATTTTACCAACGGCAAAACTTCAACGAACAGCGAATATCCGTACCTTACCGCTGTTGCCTCCCCTTGGGACAGCTATGCAAATGCCGATGACGGGGAATATTACGGTGTAAGCCTTAACGGAATAAATTATCTTTGTAATGACGGATACAGCTACGAAGAGGCTTTGCAATGGTATCTGCCGAATTTTAAAATTCAGATTCTTTAGTTGAAGCAAATTATAGTTTAGCTGATTGCTTTATCAAGCAATTATAAAAGTTTGGTCGACCTTTTCAAAGGTCGT